>FSXA01000025.1_pt1 | contig 18426 bp, 4 predicted proteins | sample 1638081 | NCBI WGS metagenome assembly FSXA01 (sample SAMEA3914788, study PRJEB12502) | metagenome | biome: forest; material: soil | place: Canada | collected 2011-07-03 | depth 0.1 m
CAAAGCCGCAGACACAAGCCCCTCAAGACGATAACTTTAACTCGAACCGATGCCTGTTTCGGACGATGCCGGTTCCTGAATCGTTCAAGACAGTGCAGAAGTTGATGCGGCACGCGTCGCTAATCGCAGCGGCTCACCGATCACAGAATCTCTCAGTGCGCCGGTTCAGATGTTCGCGCCAGGGGCAGGCTAATCTCAAGGCTACCGATGTGGTTGTTGGACACGTCGCGAACCGCGAGCCGCAAGGAAGCGGCTTCGACCGGCACCAGCACATTCAGTGGCACGTGATAGCCGCTCTCCTGCATCATTACCCAACGAGCCGGACGGATCACGTCCTGGATGTGGACGCGCGTTCCGTCGAGGACCAGGCCATCTCTATTATAGGAAACGGCAGCAAACTCAAGGTCATCGCGCCGGTTCTCGTCGGTGTCAAGCTGCAGATCGAGCTGGCGCGGAAGCAGGACATACTGTATGACATACGGTTGCAGCATGACGGGCGTCTTCAGCTCTCGCTCGATCTTGCGCTGGCTCCTGGAAGCCATAGCTTCGTATCGGACAAGCTCTTGCATCTGTTCAGGCGTAGCGGCGACCGGTTCGCCTTCGGGTTCGACATGGGCCTCGAAGAACAGGTCCCGTCCTGCAGGAGCACCATGCTGAAGCGAAATAATCATCGGGTCGGAGGATGTTTCCTGCTGCACGCTGGCGGCTGTCTGAAGATCCCGCGCGAAATAACTGCGCCGATAGGCAAGGCGGTAACCGGGATGAGTGAGCTCGACCCGGATGCTGCGCAGTCGCCCATCGTAGCTGCGATTGCTCGGTGTGTACGTAAGGGTGTAGTAAACCGAAGCCTCCTCGAGGGCCTGGGCCGTGGCCTCCTTGAGGCCGTTCGTGTTGTAAAAGGCGCGTCCACCGGTTTGATCGCCGATGACATCCATCGTGGCGTGTTCAGAGGCAATCTGCGTGGAGAAGTCGCGCACCGCCCGCAGGTCTTTGCCCTGGCCCGGTTCGAAGCTCTGATTGCCCGCCGCTGAAAACATAGGATTGGTTTGAAGACCGCGGATATCGACTGGGTAAACGGCGACATGGCTCAGGTTCAGCATGTCCGTCGCCGCCACGATGGCGGACGAGTAGTTGCGATCCGCACCGAATTGACTCTGCGCCGTAACCGGATCGCGCCCATTCACATCGCCGTTCGGTATCACGCCATCGGGAAAAGAACCGGACATCCACAGCAGGTTCTTGCGCCCCGGCAGAGCAACCAGAAAGTGTGCGATCTGTTCAAGGGCCTCAGCCGTCATGTCAACCCGTTGATCGAGCAGATAGCTCTGCTCCATGGTCTCCATGTTTTGCAGCATACCCGCGATGGTCTGGAAGGAAACGTCCTGCCGGGCGTCGGCGCCATTCTGGTTGCCATCGGTCTGGGTAAGCTGGTCGCTTGACGCTGTCGTCTCAGCCTGAGATTGCAACAGACCGGATTTGTATCGTCCCTTCTGCATGTTCAGAGCGGCAATGAGCTTGTCATCGTCATCCGTGAACCCCTGCAGCATATGCAGCTTGTCGCTGAGCACAAAGATGGCGATCTGCCCCGACGCCTTGCGCTCTTTGAGAAAGGCTAGCAGTTGAGCGTGGGCGTAGGGCTGCGAATCGAGGGGTGTATTGAGAAGGTCATACAGGATTACAGTCACCGGTCCGCCGCTTGGAGACGAGGACAGGTTGGAGAAGGTATTCGGTGGAAGTTTGGGAGGGCTCAGCGGAGCCTGAGGTTCAACGGTGTGGACCTCAAAGGAACGCACCGTCTGCGGCTTTCCATCTTCGGACATATGAAAGTCGTTGGTCGTCAGGCCACGAACGGGCTTTCCTTGCGCATCGGTTACTGTGACATCAACCACGACGCGCCGCACCGACACCGTAATCGCCGGGGCAGACGGAAGCTCAGCTGCATCTGACTGAGCCGGAACCGCTGCTGCAGGCTGCTGCGCCATTGCGACCGAACTTCCGGCCAGACCAACGAGCATCACCGCAAGAAGCCCGAGCAACAAGCCGCAACAGCTCGGCGAAACTTTCAATGACAAACGGATTGGCATCGGTTCCATTGACTCACGCGCAACCTCTGCATGGTTCACTGAGTTCCCCGTTCCAGCTTGACGATCCACCCGTCCAAACGTGCACGGCTCTTTTGAGCGATATGGCTCGGCAAATGGTTTTATTTACGAGAGACGTGTGGCAGGAAGAAAAGGACTCGGAGAGCTTCCGGTCAGCGTAATGCTGTTCGGAAACCCTCCGCGGCCGCTTACTTGACTGTCAGGGCAATCTGGAAGCTAGGCACGTTGATGTCGTTGGCCTGGGTGTTGGTCGTGTTTAGGATAAGCTGCGCAGCATGGACGGTGACCGTCACATTCGAGGTTCCGGCGGGCGTGATATAGGCCGAGGAACCGCTCGAGGACGAGCACCCGCTAACCCCTAGGATGGAGCTCACCGACATGGCGACGATACCGAAAACCATCAGGAACTGTCCCGCCCGGGCGTAGCCCAACCGGCGTATCCGCCTCCGCATGCCCAGAAGACAAAGCCCGAGTACTCCGCTGACCCACCATACCGTTGAGGTTGCCGTCGGCACCAGCGGGGGCACGTTGGTATTGATGATGAAGCTGGCTGTGGTAAAGGGTTGCGGCAAACCCTGGGTGCTATCGGCTACCTGTGGGTCGCCGGGAAACGGTGCGCACTGCGCGTAAGCCGGCAAGCCCGAGCAGGTGAAGTTCACTATCCCTTGCCATCCACCATAGGAAATAAAGCTCAGCGTCGCCGAACCGCTTCCTTCCGCACTGCTGCCGCTGCTGGTGATCGTGATTGCTGGATTGGCAGGAGTAAAGGCGAAGGTTGCTCCCGTCGTGTTGGGGTTTGCCAGATTCGCTGTCGGGTTTGCCCCCACAATGGTCACCGAGGCAATGTTCGAGGTCGCGCCGGCAAAGGTAGTATCTGCGCTAAAAACCGCGTAGATATCGCCGTAAGTGGTCAGGTACGAGTCGTTCTCCACAACATTTGTCGTACCCGCTCGCAGGGCCGTAGTAGCCAGCGTGGCGTTATAAATGCCTGGCGACCCCGCGACCGGCGAAACCGACACCATGCCAAGCACCGTGGATCCTGAATAGAAGGTGACAAAACCGTTGGGAATGATTGTGCCCATTGGAGTCAGCGTCGCCGCCAGACTGATGGCAGGCCCGGTGGGGTTAGCGGCATTGTCGTTGGCACTGTTCGGATTCGTATAGGTGGGCGTAGCCACTGCCAGGCTCAACGTGTCCGGCAGAGCAGCCACCACATCTGTAACCGATGCCGTGGACCCACTATAGTTAATGACGTCTCCCGAGTAGCTCGCGGAAACCAGAACTGTGTTGCCCGCCGGCAAGCCATTCTTGAGAATCAGGGTTGCCTGTTTATTGGTAACGTTGGCTGTGCCAACCTGCGTGCCATTCACTGAGAACTTCACGGAGCCGCCCGGGGTCGCAGTGTTTGCTCCAGTGCCGACCGTAGCCACCAGGGTCACCGACTGCCCGGCGTTTAATGGAGAGGGTCCAGTGACAACGAGCGAAAGCGTCGACGGAGTTACATCCGCTCCAGTCCCGACCAGTTGAAGCTGCGCCGTGCCGTTCGATCCATTGCTACCCAACGTAAGGGTCTCGGTTGCATTAAGTTCGGTCACCGGGGGAGTAAAGGTCGCCGCGATAGCGCATGACGCGCCCGGCCGCAGTGTCTGGCCGGCACATCCATCGCTCGTAATTGTGAACCCGGCTGTTGTGTTGCCACTGGCCGTATAGGAGGGCGACGGGAAAACCAGCGCCTGCGTTCCGGAGCTCGATACTGTGCCGGTGAACGGTGTGCTGGTGGTCCCAACATTCCAGCCCCCAAACTGCAAAGCCGTCTGGACACGCTTGATTTCCGCAGCCACAGCATTGGTCGTGTCGGTGACATACAGGTTGCCAGCCGGATCGACCGCAACTCCGAATGGACTCGCAACGGTGCTCCCAACCAGGGTCTGAGAACCGAAGGTTCCATTGGCTTTCGGGAAGCGCAGAATACTTGACGATCCACTGTTGACCACAAACAAGCTACCGGAAGCATCGGTCGCGAGGCCACTGGGAACGCTGAGGCCGGACGCAACCTTGGTCTGGGCCGAAGTCCCAAACGGTGCCGCAAATTCGAGAACATCGTTGTTGCTGCCCGACTCCGCCAAGAAAACGTTGCCGTTCAAATCAACGGTCACGGCGGACGGAGCAGTCAGATTGGTCCCATTCGAAGTCGCAGATGTGAAGCTCAGAGCTCCCGAGATATTCGGCACAAACAGCAGATTGTTATCGCCGGTGTCCGCGATGTAGAGGTTCCCCTCTCCATCGACCGCCACGCCTTCAGGGTTCTTCAGCGTGGGAGACAAAGCGGCTGTCGACCCATTGGTGAGGACCCCGTTGATCACGGGAATCTCGACAACGCGGTTATTCCCTGAATCAGCAATAAAGATGTCCCCGATGCTGTCCACAGCCACACCTGTCGGCCCCTTCAGCGTGATGCTTCCGGTCGAAACAGTTGCACCAACGCCGTTGGAACCAACCGCAAACTCGGTGAGTGTGTTCGCGGAACTGTCGGTCACAAAAACATTGCCCAGGTTGTCGACGGTCACCCCTGCCGGGCTCTTCAGGGTCGTGGTTGACGGGTTCACGGTGCCAGGGTCGATCGTCACCTGCGGAGCGAGGCCGATGCCGGCAACATCCGTCGTTACCGTTGCCCCTGCGCTCGTGAACAGGATGGCGCCTGTTTCAAGGCCGGCCACACCTGGAGTAAACGTGGCATTGACCGCACAGGAGGATGTCGCCGCGGCCGACGTCGGAGTAATCGCCTGATACGCCGTTCCCGCAACGCAGCTGCCGGCTACGGTTCCGCTTCCGGGGGAGAAGGCGGTACTAGACACCGTGCCGGTCACGGCTGTGATGCTCGTCGGCGTGACCGGGGCGTTGAAGACGTAGTTAATCGGAAACGCACCTGCGGACGCGCCAATCGCTGTGCTCGGAGCCAGCGCATAGCTTGGCGTGAGCTCAATAAGCCCCGAAGAATTGCTCAGGTAGGCGTTATGCAAATTATCCGCGGCTACCTTGAACGGCGCGCCAATGCTGGCGATGGCGAACTTGTTGGCAGCGACTAGCCCGCTCGATCCATTGGGAATTTCGTAAAGAACGGAATTTGCGACAACAGGTGTACCACCGTTGTCGGCAATATAAAGGTTTCCCGCGGCATCAGTGCTCAAGCCAACAATATCGTTGAACCCGCTCGCAAACAGAGTGGGCGCGGCGCTGTAGCCTGCCTTCAGCAGATAGATATTGTTCGACACGCTAAAGGTAGACCCGTTGGACGGGTACGTCGACGTCTGATCGGCAAAGTAAATATCTCCTGCCGCATCGCCGGCAAGATAGTTGATTGGGTTGGGCCAGCTTGGAAGTGGCGTCGAGGGGGTGTAGGTGCTGCTGCTTGCCACGTACGCTTCTTCGAAGATCGTGGTCTGCGCCGACTGGGTGGTGGTGAAGAAGACGTCGCCGGCGGCATCACCTGTGGCCTCGTTCAACGTGCCGTAGTAATAGTTCGGAGAAGGAAAACTGCCGCCGTTCCCAAAGTTGGTATTGATCGCTCCCGGAACACAGTTAACGATCGGCAGTTGGTCGAACGAGTTCGTGTAGAAATTGGCAAAGTTGGGGAAGTAGAGGTTCTGCTTCGCCTTGTCCATGTACAAAGCTGCTCGGCCAGGCTCCGGAATGTAACCCTGCGCATTGGCAATGATCGTTGTCAGTTTGCCCGTTCCGGCCTGGTACTCGACGATCCCGGTATTCCCGCCACTCTCGAACACATAGATATCACCGCATGCGTCGGTTACCGCTGGCCCGGCCGTGAAGCTGCCGTTCAAAGTAAGCTGGCTGGTCGCCACGACCGCCGGCACCTGCGCCAGGAGAGGCCGCGAACACCACGCGGCGGCCACGGCAAGAACCGCCAGGCCGAATGCCCGGGAGAGTCTGCCACCGGCAGGCGAGATGCCGCCGATCAGCGAGCGTTGGTGGTTCGTGCTTGCGGTTTCCCGGTACGGCGTCGAAGTTTGCACTGCGGTAACCCTCCTCAAGTTTCCAGAGACTTCACGATCTCGTCCCTGCCCTTGCTCGTCTTTCCTGTCCGTGCCGCGTGCTTGCCGACCGCGGTCTTGTTTGGGTCCCGCGACTGCGTGCAGCGGGACCCGGTGAAGGCGCACCGCCTAAAAGTTGTAGCGCGCTTCGAGCAGCACAATTCTGTATCCCTGCTTATAGGGTGTGTAACCGAAAGTCGGCTGGCTGAGTGTGGCCGCGCCAAAAGCCTGGGCCGGCGATGTTGCCGTGAAACCGGTAGGCAGCGCAAAGTTCAGAGTGGTTGCGGCAATATTTGCAGACTCGAACGCATACAGCGGATGATTCAGGAAATTGTTCGCGGAAAGTCCGAACTCCAGATTCTGCTTCTCTTTCAGATTGAACTTCCGCTGCACTTTCAGATCGGTGTCAAAATAAGCGGGCCCGTGAGTATCGGGAAGATCGAAGGTGCCGTTCGTTCCATACTTCGGAAGAGCAAAGCACGTACCGTTGACGTATTGGTGGCCGAGAATTGGGTCATTCCGCAAATTGTGCCGCGGATCGCAGGTGACGATCGGCTGCAGGTTTATATCCGGTGTCCCCAGCAGCGCTTCGTTGCCAATGCCAATCGTCGTTGCTCCGCCTGCACCCGGAGGCGTATAGGAAGCACCACCGGCAAGGCCAAAATTGCCGTTGCCCGAGAGGGCGTTGATGTCCGGCCCGCTTTGCAAACTGGTGATCCCCGAGATCTCATAGTGGTTCACCAGCGCAGCTACCAGGCGGTTGCCATGGTACAGCTGTCCCATTTCCCACGAGTAGGTAGCGTTCACCGCGTTGTTGCGGTTGAAGCTCAGATAGCCATAGTTGTTGCGCAGATTGGAAGAGTCTTCCACGTAGCCCGTCCGGTAGTCGCCGCGAATGCCGAGCGCTTTCGCCCAGGTATAGTTCACCCGGTAAATGAACGCGCCCTTCTGTTTGTTATAGGAAATCTGCATGGCGTTGTAATTGCCATAGCCGATATGGTTTGGCACATTCACCGTGGTGTAGTTGGGGTAAGGACGGTAGTCTTGCACAATGCTCGGGGTCGTCCCGGCCTGGGTGACGGCTCCAGTCAGAGGATCAGGCTGAAAAAGACCGCCGAGCGGAATGTAGTTCTGGTTATTGAGATTTCCTTCGGTGAAGGTATCCGCGCTGCGGTTGCCGACGTAGCTCATTTCGAGCAGGCCGGTATGGAACATGACCTGGTCGATCGTAAAGTTGTAATTGTAGGTAACGGGCTGCTTGTCATCATGCGGATCAAGCGCCGTGATGCCGAAGGCGCTAACCGATCCGTTCGCATTCGCATGGCTGGGGCAGCCGACTCCCGCGGCCAGCGTAGAGCCGGTCCGGTCCGCAGCACCCTGGTTGGCAATCTGGTTGTAAGTGCAAGCGTTCTGCGTGGGCGCGGTATAGTTCTGAACTCCAAGCGTCGTGGCCAGAGCGCCGGCCGAGTCGTTGTAAGAGTCATGGAAGCGATACGCTCCCCAGCCTCCGCGCAGCGTCGTCTTACCGTCGCCGTAGAGGTCGTACGCAAGGCCCGCGCGAGGCGAATAAAAGAGGGCTCGGCTGGGCTGACCGGAGAGCGGAATAGCCGGGTTGGTCTGATGCCAACTGATGCCCGGGTAGGTTGCCGCATTGCCATTCACACCCGAAAAGAGAACGTGCTGCGCAGGCGGATTCCAAACCGCCAGCCCAACGCCATTCGGACTGAACCACGGGCCAAGATGGTCGAAACGCACCCCGTACGTCAAGGTCAGGCGCTTGGTCGCCTTCCATTCGTCAGTGGCGTAGAAATCCAGAGTCTCGAAGTGCAGGTCGGCGGTAGTCGATGCACTGGATTGACTGAAGTACGAACACCCCTGCAGAAAATTAGCGACGTTATTGTCCAGCCCGTTCTCTGACGCCGACTGGCCGTGGAGTCCGTCGTAGGTAATGCAGGGAGCATTGTAATGATTGAAAGCGTAAAGGCCCTGCGTGAAGTTGTATGGCACCTGGTTATTTGCGGTAACTTCCGCGTAGACGCCGACCTTGATGGAATGGTCCTGCAACTGCTTGGTCAGATTGTCGCCGCCGTTGTAAGAGAACTTGCGCAGAAACGCGCTGCCCTGCGGAACGAAGCCCATGGCGAAGTCCGGAACGCCCTGCTCATAGTCACGAATGCCAGGCAACTGGTCGGCGCCGTTTTGGTAGTAGCGTCCGCCTGTAGCTCCACCGCCAGTGCCAGCCGGGAGCCCAACCGTCTCCCAACCCGTGGTGGAATCCTGGACCAGATTTCGATTGGAAAACTGGTTCGGCGAATAAAAGTAGACCCCGGAGGCGACGAGCTCGTTGGTCAAAGTGGCGCCGAAAACCTTGGTGAAGTTGATCGAAACCTGATTCGACTTGGAGTGGGAAAAGAGCGGCGTTGGATATGGAACGATATCGGTCCCCGCATAGTACGTATTGTCGATAATGGTCTGGTCGTTGATCTGCTCGAGGTTATAAGTCACATACAGCTTGGTGCTGTCGTTGAAGTTCTCATCTACGCGCGCGCGATACTGGTAGCCGTTATGCGTATCGGAGACGGGCTGCTGATAGTTGTACCCATCGGACACATAGCCATGTCCTGCGAGCGGTGTACGGTTAGGCGCAGGAAAGAACTTCTCGAAAATCGCTGCGTGCGGGTCGATGGGGAGCAGCCCACTTCCCCCGCCCGTCACGACACCATTGCTGACCAACTGGTCCTGATAATCGTAAGTGTTGCCGTTGTAGCCCGGGGAGGAGCAAACTCCATCCGAGTTTGCAAGGCTGCCCGATGGGCCACTGCTGATGTAGTCAGCCTGACAGTCCGAAGTCGCACCCGTTCCAAGCTCGGAGGGCGAGACGTTCAACGCAGTAGCGATAGAAGGGATCGTAAGATCGCCGGTAAGCATCCTCGCCGTCGGCACGAAGCTTTGCAGCAAGCCTCCATCATTCCCGTCAGGCGCCGTCTGGTCGTAATACTCGAATGCCGTAAAGAACGTCATCTTCTTGCTATGGTTGAAGTTGGTACCAGGAATCAGCACGGGACCGCCGACGTTCGCACCGGGGAAAAAATACTTCGATGGCGGGCGAACCGCGCCCTGGTTGTTGCTGTACCAGTCGTTCGCATTGAGCACGGTGTTCCGGGCCAGCAGGTAGATCGACCCGTGAAAGCTCGATCCTCCTGACTTTCCAATGGCGTTGATCACCACCGGCCCCTTGGCGCTGTCGGCCCCGAAGTTCGACGTCTGCACCTTGATCTCCGAGACCATGTCCATATTGACGTTGGAGACAGACGCTCCCATATCTCCCGGATCCATAACGCTGGTGCCGTCAGAAACGACGGTGGTCGCGCCGGTCTGCGGTGTCGAACCGTTCGCCGAGAAGGAGGAGACGGACGAACTGCCGAAGCCCATCGTCTGCGCACCGTTGGCCGTGCTGACATTGTTCAGCGTGCCGCCAGTCGAGACCGCGAAACCCGGAAGAAACTTGATCAGCTCCGTGGCGTCACGCCCTACCGTCGACAGCCGAGCAATATCGTCCGCCGTGATGATGGAGCTCTTTTCCGGCGAATCCAGGCTGACGCCCGCATTCGTAGCCGTAACGTCGACCACCTCGGTCACCGCACCCACCTTCAGGCTCAAGGTGGCGATGGTCTGATGATCGCCAGGGTTCATGGTGATGCCGTCGACACGGTACGTCTTGAAGCCCTTGAGCACAATAACCAGGTCATACGTGGCGGGTTGAACGGCGTTGATCGTAAAGTATCCTTCGCCATTGCTGACCGTAGTGCGGCGAGCCTTGCTCAGCTCGCTGATCAGCGTGACGGAAGCTCCAGGGATCACGGCGCCGGTCGTGTCGCGAACGATGCCGTCGATTTCGCCGGTCGTTTGAGCATGACCTCCCGCCATCCAGATGAAACCCGCGGCCAGAACCAGCGCGAAGAGCCTGGAGCAAGGGGCTACCGCAACAGAACGTGCGGCACGGATGAGCGTAGATGTCTTGATCAAGAAGCCTCCAAAAGCATTCAGCGCTTACAGTCTGAATCGTTTTAGCTATGCATTTTTTGCATTATTTGTTGCGGCGAATATTTACTAGATCGAGCTAACTCATGTCAATGAATAAAATGGCCCGCGTCCGTCAAGTTCTGTACAGCACTCTTTGCGAAAACAACCGTACGACGTAAAACCTTCATTTCAACCATGAAATTCGCCTAGTAGGGGCTGTCCGCCTCGACGATGCCTCGTCCTCCGGTCCCGATATAAACCCGCGCAAAGACGCGTGGGTCTCCCTGCACAATGTTCCAGTAGCCGTACTCGTTGGCGGCATCATCGATGCGTATCCAACTGCCACCGCTATTGGTGGAGCGGTACAGACCGCCCTGGCCTGCGATTTCACCGGCCAGAAACAACGTAAGAGCGGTTGATCCCGGTTGCGGCGCGCCTTCGCTGATGCCCCACGCGCTTTGCACCCCGCTGATCTGGCTGAACGAACTGGCCCCTTTGATTGCGTGGTACAGCCCGCTCCCGCTGACCAGGTAGAGGCTTCCTTCGGCATCGTAGGCAACATTCAGCGTGCCGCCCGTCGGCACGCCATTCATCGCGGCCGCGAACGTAACTCCGCCGTTGCTGCTCATATAAAGCACGCCGTGCGTTCCGTCATAGATATAAAACGTTTTTGGATTGACGCGATCGGCCAGCACCGTAAGTTTCGCGGGAGCTCCTGTGCTCGTGATCCATGTTGATCCATTGTTCGTGGAGTACGACGTCGCGGCTCCCGCATCGGAAGGTGACCACACCAGCGCCGTCCCGTCCGCGGATACCGCAATTGAACCGCCGCCCGTGACGGTGTTGGCGGGGTTCGTCGCGAACGGCGTCCACGAGGTTCCGCTGTTGGTCGAGTAGGCGCCAAATTGTGTGCCGCTACTGACCGTTCCGACGCGGGCCATGATCGTCGGAGCCGACTGCGCGAAATCTATTCCTGTGCCATCGTCGAACAGCGGATTGCTGAACGCTCCGTTGACGGGCGAGGCAGTCAGCGTCGTGTGCTGGAACCCTCCAAGATCGCCCATGACGCTCAACAGGTTAGCCGGTCCGGAGGGTGGGCTGATCAGCCCGAGCACAGCAGTCTCCTCGATGCCCAGGGCGCCGATTGTCCAGTTCGATGGAAAGCCTGTATCGGAAGTCAGGATGTCGTCGGTCGTCAGGATGGTAGCTCCGCTTCCCTGCACAACATGGTTCGAATCGAAGGGATCGATGGCCAGAGCCGTAGGCCAGTTTATGGTGCCGTTAAGCTGGGCAGCTCCAAACGTCACCCACGGCGACAGGCTCACGTCGCGATACGCGCCGACGGCGTTGATCGAGTACCACGTCTTGCCGTAGTTCGTGCTGCGCCAAAGATCGTCGGAGCCCGGATAGTAATGGTCGAGCGTGGATACTATGATGGCACCGGGAAGTTCAGGATCGAGCGCCAGGCCACCATACCCACCCTGATAGCCGCTGGAGCGTGGAGGCGTGATGGTGTTCCATGTGCCCGTCGGATTGCCTGTCGTCGGCGGAACGTACTGATAAACCGCGCCAGTAGTAAGACCGTTCGGTCCGACCTGGTCGCCGTACGTGAAATAGAGATTGCCATCGGCTCCCACTGCCCCATGCGATACGTACAAGCCGGTAGGCGCTCCCGGGACAGCCGTCCACGTAACGCCGGCATCACGCGAAACATAAAGTGAAGCGGGGTCCGTGCCAGTACCGGTCGCCGACACCCCCGCGTAGATCGTATTAGTCGCGGATCCGGTGCTCGAACTGCCCTTGATGAAATCCTCGAAGACCACACCCACGCCGCTGGTCGCCCCGGTGACCGGGAACGTCGTCACCTCGTTCCAGGTCACTCCGTAATCCGTGCTCTTCCACAAACCGTTCTGTCTCGATCCGAAGAAGATCGTGCTGCCGAGATTCGGATCGACGGCCAGCCGTTCTCCCGCGCCACGCCCGTTATCGTTCGAGCCGTTCTTGAACGGGAGCGCCACCGTTGTAAAGCTCGCGCCCTGATTGTCCGAGACCAGCATTGCCCCGTTCGTCCCATAAGACTCCGTGTACATACCGGCGGCGAGGTAGAGCCGCTGCGGGTCGCTGGGATCGATCCCGATGCTCTCGATGCCGATCAGGCCGGAGTTCGCCCGCGTCGTAAAATCCGTCAGCGGCACCCACATCTGGGCCGTGGAGTTCCAGCGGTACGCTCCCCCGATGTCCGTCCGAGCGTACATCAAACCTTGCTGCGCTGGATGCATGACGATGCCGGTGATATAGCCTCCGCCGACGATCTGCACGTTGCTAAACGTGTAGGAAGGCGTGGCCGCGTTCACTGTCACCGTGACGGTCGCCGTTGCTGTCGCATAGTGGACCGTATCGCTCGGCGTGAAGGTGACGGAAAGTGTCTGAGTTCCGGGGGTGCTCTGTACCGTACCAGCCGCAGGCGCGTAGACGAACGTGCCAGCCAGTGCGGTGCTGCTTCCAGGGGCTGTGGCCGTGGCGTCAAGCTGTGTCGCACTCAACGCGGTGCCCGCCGTAATGGCAGCCGGTGTCGACCAGGTGATCGTGGGAACCAACAGCGCCGTGACCGTAAGCGTCACCGAAGCCTTTGCAGTGGTGTAATCGATGGTGTCGGTCGGGGTGAAGGTGACCGCAAGCGTCTGATTGCCGGAGGTCGATTCAACCGTGCCCGCCGCCGGTGTATACACAAACGTCCCAGCCAACGCAGCGGTGTTGCCGGGAGCCGACGCAGTGGCGTCAAGCTGCGTCGCACTGAGGACCGTGCCAACCGGCACGGCAACCGGCGTAGGCCAGCTGATCGTCGGCGTCTTAGGTGTGGCCGTCACTGAGAGCGGGACGGATGCAACCACCGAGGTATAAGTTGCAGTGTCCGATGGCGTGAAGGTGGCTGACAGGGTCGCAGTGCCAACTGAGGTCTCTACCGTACCCACCAGAGGGTTGTAAGTAAATGTGCCTGGAACGCCTGTCGACGAACCAGGCATTACTGCCGCAGCGTCGAGCTGAGTGCCGCTAAGAGCTGTGCCAACCGGAATTGCCGTTGGAACGGCCCAGTTGATGGTCGGTATTATCAGGCTCTTCGTGCCTGCGACAGAAGAGGTCGAGCCGGAACAGCCCAAAAGGAAAAAACACACTACCGCCACCGACGCGCCGAACGGTCTTAGCAAGAACAAGGTGTTGCCTCCAGCCTTCCCAAGGCCCGAAGCCGCAAATCGCGGAAAGCGATAGCGAACTTATATCGAAAGCCAGGTGAAAGACGAACTTCATCTGTAAAACGATTTAGCTCAAGAAAATTGTGCTAACGAGAATTACACGTTCAGCGGGGCGAGTGTCAACTTCGTTCGTTCGGGAAGAGACGGCAGGCCGGCGCAACGCTGCGCCGCATGCCGCGCCAGTGAGCGAGGATGCCAGTGAATGAATCAAAGGTCCCCGCCCACCCGATCAGGCTCTTACTGCACATTCAGCGTGAATGTGCCGTTACTTTGTACGGTCCCCGCCGTGGCAGTCACGGTGACGACTGACGTGGTTGGAACATGCACCATCGTTGAACTCGCGCCGCTGCTGCAACCCGAAACAAGCCCCATCCCAAGAGCGCTAAGAGCGATCACCAGCACCTCCTTCAAGCGGCGGCGCTTACCCAGGAACAATAGGCAAAGCGCGGCTGTAACGCCACCTGCTGGCAAAAACGGATTGGGACCATGCCGGAGCGCCGCGAACGATGTGGTGGTTGAAACGGTGAGTGTCGCGCTCGACGCGGCGGTGCCCGACACGGTCAAGTTGATCGGGGAAAAGGTGCAGCCTGCGTCCGCGGGCAGCCCCGAACAGGCCAGCGAAACCGCGGAAGAGAACCCGTATTCAGGCGTTACCGCGACGGTCACCGTGCCGCTCTGACCGGCTGTCACTGTCAGCGACCCCGGAGTAACAGCAAGGGTCATCGCCGGCGAAATCGTGTACACCGCCGTAGCCACCGCGCTGTTGGTGTAGCCGGTACCGACGGCGATGGCCTCAATGGTCTCCGTCACTCCAACCGCAATCGCGCCGGTGTACAACGTAGAGCTCGTCGTCGGAGTCGTCCCATTGGTGGTGTAGTAGATCTTCGCTCCCGTTGTTGCATCTGCGATCGTCACGGATTGCGCGGTCGAATACGTGCCGGGCGCCGGGGCGAAGGTTGGCGTCGCCGCAGCAGGCAGATTGATCGTATAGACTGCGGTCCCAACCGTGCTTGTCGTTGAACCGGTAGCCGCCGCAATGGCCTCGACCGTCTCTGATGCGCCCACAGTAATTGGGCCACTGTAGACGGTCGAGCTCGTGGTCGGCGTCGTTCCGTTGGTGGTGTAGTAAATCTGCGCACTGGGAGTTGCCGAAGCGATCGTTACCGACTCGATTGCGGTATACGTTCCACCCGGCGGGGTGAACGCCGGCGTCGCCGCAGGAAGCGTAATCACATAGGCCGCCGTCGCCACCGCACTGACACTGAAATTCGGTGCGATAGCGACCGCTTCAACGGTCTCGTTGCTGCCAACTGAAATGGGGCCGCTGTAAAGCGTTGAGCTGGTCGTCGGCGTTGTCCCATTGGTGGTGTAGTAGATGTTCGCACCCGTGGTGGCATCGGCAAGCGTCAGCGATTGCACCGAAGTGTACGTTCCCGCCGCCACTGAGAACGTCGGCGTCGCCGCAGGAGGGTTGATCGTATAGAGCGCAGTTCCAACCACGCTGTTGTTATAACCGCCGGCTGCCGCGATAGCATTGATCGTCTCGGTCGTTGAAACCGTGATCGGGCCTGCGTACAGGGTCGAGCTAGTCGTCGGCGTAGAGCCATCCGTCGTGTAGTAAATCGCCGCTCCGGCCGTTGTGTCGGCAAGTGTCACGGTCTGCGTAGAGGTGTACGTGCCGGCGGCCGGTGAAAACGTCGGCGTCGCAGCTGTGGGCAGGTTGATAACGTAAACCGCCGTGCTGACCGCGCTGTTGGTGTAACCCGTGGCTATAGCAATCGCTTCCAGCGTTTCACTGGCGGACACCGTAACCGCTCCGCTGTACAGCGTCGAGGCGGAGGTGGGAGTGGTTCCATTGGTGGTGTAGTAGATCGCCGCTCCGGTCGTCGTGTCTGAGATCGTGACCGTCTGCACCGACGTGTAGGTGCCGGCCGCTACCGAGAATGCAGGCGCAGCGGCAGCAGGCGCGTTCGAACCAACACCAGTCACGTTCGCTGCCCCTGTGTAGCCCAGAGCATCTGACGCGGTGAGCGCGGCACTGCGAGTTCCCGCGGAGGCCGGCGTGAATGTCACCGTAGTCGCAAAGGAGCCGCTGTTGCCAATCGTCGCGGGTAGGCACGCGCCTGTGGTCGCAGCCGTAAACTCTGTCGTCGGCGACCCACTCTCCGTTGCGGCGAAGGTGACGCTCGGCGAGCCGCTGCACGGACCATCGTTCAGCATGGCCGTTACGTTGGTGGTGGAAGAAGAGCTTCCCACCGACGCAGTCGAAGCCGTCAGACTCCCGACGACGACCTGGTCGATGACATCGCCTGAGGAGATGTTGTTGTCCACATAGAAGGTGCCTGTACCGTTGGTGGCCATTACCTTGGCACCCTGGGTCGACACAGCGTACATCGCCGAAGTGTTCACCACCCCTGCACTCGACGGGAAGGCGAAGATACCCTCATAGGTCGTGGCGAAGTACACCACATTGTTCGCATCCACGTTCACCGCATCGATCTGGTCGTCGCTGGTTGAGACCGTCGGCGGCGTGTACGTGTAAAGAACCACAGGCGTGGCCGCATAGCCCGTCCCAGACGTGTACACCAGCTCTTTCACGTTGGAGACCGTACTGCCCGCGCTGCTCTGTGCCGAGTCCGTGAAGAAAAGATCGCCGCGAGCATCCGTCGCCATCCCGCCCAAAATCAGTTGCGCGGTGGCATTTGTCGGCTCCTGGTAAAGCAGCGTTGCCGTCCCGCTTCCCGTCGTGCAGGCCGCGTTGCATTCGAAAATCGCATTAGGCGCCGTGTTGCCATTGGTAAGTCCGAAGAACATATCCCCGGCAGGGTCGAAGGTCAACGAAAGAACTCCGAAGTAATAGCCGTTGGACCCGTTCGTCAGACCCGGGATATAACATGCAGCGGTATCGCTGCCCGTGCAGGCCGCCGTTGGGCTGGAGTTGAACGCAGCGTACGCTCCGCTCACGTACGGGATCTTCACAACCGTCGTGTCGTAAAGATTGGTGAAGTAGTAATTGTTCTGCGCATCCACAGCAACAGCTCCAGGATTGCCCGGAGCGCCCAGCGTCGTCACAACACCCGTCAACGGGTTCAACTCCAGAACATCGTTGCCGTACGTGTTGCCGAAGATCACCTGACCCTGCTGGTTCACACCCATCGTGCTCCCAGAAGGCTCCCCGCCATCGATCCCACCCGCACTCGGGTACGCACCAACCTGACTCGTCTGGCTCAGTACTATCGCCGGATACGCAAGTGCCGGGACAACAGCGTACGATGCCGAGGCGATCGCGCTATTGGTGTAGCCGGTCTCGATGCCGATAGCCTTGACGGTCTCCGTTGTCCCTACCGTAAAGGGCGCCGTATAAAGGTGCGAACTGGCTGTCGGAGTGGTCCCATCGACGGTGTAGTAGATCGCCGCGCCGCTCGTGCTATCCGATAAGGTCACAGTCTGGGCGGAGGTGTAGCTGCCCCCAGCCGGTAAGATCGTCGGTGTAGCCACCGTCAGGTTGAGGGTGTACGTCGCCGAGGCCACCGAGCTGTTGGTCAGACTTGTCGCCACCGCGATGGCATTGATCGTCTCGGTCGTTGAAACCGTGATCGCGCTTGCGTACAGGGCCGAGCTAGTCGTCGGCGTCGAGCCATCCGTCGTATAGTAGATCGCCGCTCCGGTCGTGCTATCGGAAATCGTCACCGTCTGGACAGCGGTGAACGTACCGCCAGAGGGCGAAAAGTTTGGCGTTGCCGTCGTTGTCGCTACGCCTTCCCCCGTCGCCGTTGCCGTTCCAGTGTTGCCGATGGAATCCATCATGGCGAGCGTGTCGGTACGCGCGCCACCGGCTGTTGGAGTGAAGGTGACATTGGCGGCAAATGCTCCGAAGCCGGTCAGGACCGCAGTGCAGATGTTGCCCGTGGTGTTGGCGGTAAATTCGCCGGTGGGCGAAGCGACGAAGCTCACGCTGGTCGAGGTACACGCACCGTCGCTGAGGACCGCCGTCACACCGGCTACGGTCGAAGAACTCCCCACGTTTGTGGTCGCGGCGGTGATGGTCCCGACGACGATCTGGTCGATGACATCACCTGAGGAGATATTCGTGTCCACATAGAAGGTGCCTGTGCCGTTGGTGGCCATCACCTTGCCGCCTTGCTTCGATACCGCATACATGGCCGAGGTGTTCACCACCCCTGCGGTCGCCGGGAACGCGAAGATGCCGTCATAGGTCGTGGCGAAGTACACCACACCGTTCGCATCCACGCTCACTGCATCGATCTGGTCGTCGTTAGATGAGACCACCGCCGGTGTGTAGGTGTAAAGAACCACAGGCGTGGCCGCATAGCCCGTCCCCGGCGTGTACACCAACTCTTTCACGTTGGAGACCGTACTGCCCGCGCTGCTCTGTGCCGAGTCCGTGAAGAACAGATCGCCGCGAGCATCCGTCGCCATCCCGCCTAAAATCAGTTGCGCGCTGGCACTTGTCGGCTCCTGGTAAAGCAGCGTTGCAGTCCCGCTTCCACCTGTGCAGGCCGCGTTGCATTCGAAAATCGCATTAGGCGCCGTGTTGCCATTGGTAAGTCCGAAGAACATATCCCCGGCAGGGTCGAAGACCAACGACAGCACTCCGAAGGAATTGCCGCTGGCCGTAGTCGTCAGGCCCGGAACATAGCACGCCGCCGTGTCGCTGCCCGTGCATGCCGCTGCCGGGCTGGCGTTGAACGCGGCGTACGCTCCGCTCACATATGGGATCTTCACGATCGTCGCATCGTAAAGATTGGTGAAGTAGTAATTGTTCTGCGCATCCACAGCAACAGCTCCAGGATTGCTCGGAGCGCCCAGCGTCGTCACCACACCCGTCAAAGGGTTCAGCTCAAATACATCGTTGCCGTACGTGTTGCCAAAGATCAACTGACCCTGCTGGTTTACAGCCATCGTGCTCCCAGAAGGCTCCCCGCCATCGATCCCACCCGCACTCGGGTACGCACCAACCTGACTCGTCTGGCTCAGTAC
>FSXA01000461.1_pt1 | contig 18271 bp, 10 predicted proteins | sample 1638081 | NCBI WGS metagenome assembly FSXA01 (sample SAMEA3914788, study PRJEB12502) | metagenome | biome: forest; material: soil | place: Canada | collected 2011-07-03 | depth 0.1 m
CGCAAGATCCGCATCCAGCACCATCTCCGTCCGCACCGTTCCTGCTGGGACGCGCTTTGGATATCGTATCTGCAATGGCACGCGGATCGACGGCTCATGCATCAACCGCTTGTCGAACAGCCTCCACTCACCCAGGAAAAATCCGTGATCCGATCCCTGAACGATCGCGGTATCTTCAAGAATTTCTTTCTTCTCCAGATAGTCCACCACGCGGCCGATGTTTTCATCGACCGCCACCAATCCGGCATAGTAATCCTTGGTGAGCCCCTCCAATGATCCGCAGGCAAGATGCGTCGTCGTCGTCCCAATCTTATTCTCGCCTTCCCCAAAACTCTTAGGTTTACCCGGATAGCCCTTGAGATCGTCATCGAACGTCACAGGCTTCGGAATCGGCACGCCATCATACAAATCAAGATGCCGCCTCGGCCGGAAAAACGGCTCATGTGGCGCAACGAACCACACCAGCAGGCAGAATGGCTTATCGCCGCGATCCCGTTCCAACCATGCAATCGCACGATCAACCGCAAGGTCGTCGGGATACACATTGTGATATTGCTGCTGCGGCCCGACCTGGCCATCGCGGCCTTCTTTGAAGAACGGATTCGCATAATCATTTGCCGGACTGTTATGTCCAAAATAATAATTCCAGTTGCGCTCTTCCACTCCATTGCGAACATGGATCTTCCCCACGATTGCAATCTCATATCCAGCCTCTCGCAAGATGTCGGTGAAGAGAGGGATATCCGATGGCAGCGGAACATTCGGGTGCTCATTCGAGAGCGCCCCCGTAGACTTCGAATACATCCCGGTCAGCGCCACGGCCCGCGCAGGCGCGCACAGAGCATTGGTGCAGAATGCATTCTCGAACCGAACACCCTCGCGGCCGATGCGATCATGGTTCGGCGTCTTCAGGATCTTGTTGCCGGCAATCGACAACGCATCTGCGCGCTGCCCCTCACCAAAGAAAAACACCAGATTAGGCCGTTTCGACTCTGCCTGTGCCGCAGCGCTCGAAGGCGCAAGTCCCGAGGCCAGCACAGTACCCGCGACAGCCAGGCTGCCCTGCAAAAACTCCCGTCTCGACGCTCCCCCGGTAGAACCCGTATCGACTCCACCAGGGAGATTACTTCCAACTGTATCTGCCATCACACTTACTCCTTTATCTGAGACGCTTGTTCCTTGCATGTTGAAATCCTGTGCCACAGCTGCCACCGAACCTTCTTACGACAGCTATAGCGTAGCTCTAGAAGACAGCCTTCAACATCACCGCCCGGCGAAAGGTGGCGAGCCCACTCTCGGCTGAGCTTCCAGCGCCGGTGAGAACGAAGAGACGGTCCTTTGGACCAAGCTGCATATCTCCATGATCCCCTTCCCATCCCCCGCTTGCGTTCGCAGCAACGGCCGCTGGCACGGTCAGCCGGGAAAGCACGCGCGCGCACGGAACCTTCTGCCCTCGACATGCATCGAAATATCACAGATCGAGGTTCGCCATGCCCGTCATTCTCACCTGCGCTCACTGTGGCCAGAAGAATCGCGTCTCCGCCAAACATCTCAGCAGTACTGGCCGATGTGGCGCGTGTAAGACTCCCCTGCCGCCTTTAGCCGAGCCCCTTGCAGCCGACGCCGCGCTGTTTGACGAAGTCGTCCAGAACGCGACCGTGCCAATCCTGGTTGATTTCTGGGCGTCGTGGTGCGGGCCCTGTCGCGCCGCCGCTCCCGAAGTCGCCCGAACCGCCGCCGATATGGCCGGCAAAGCGCTCGTGCTCAAAGTCGACACCGAAGCCAATCCTCAACTCTCCGCGCGCTTCCAGGTTCGGGGAATTCCCAACTTCGTCGTGATCTCCGGCGGCCGCACGATCGTTCAACAGGCTGGCCTGGTGGATCATCGCCAGATGGAGCAGTGGCTGCGTTCCGCCGTCGCCTGATCGCTCAGCCATAATGGATTCCATGCCGAGTCGCAGCGCAGGTCTTTTGATGTATCGCCAATCGAACGGTCACCTCGAGGTCTTCCTCATACATCCCGGAGGACCCTACTGGGCGACCAAGGACAAGGGCGCCTGGGCAATTCCCAAGGGCGAATACCATCAGGATGAGGAACCACTCGCGGCCGCGAAGCGAGAGTTCCAGGAAGAGACCGGCTTCACCGCCGATGGAGAGTTTCTCGAACTCGGATCCATCAAGCAGAAGAGTGGGAAGCTGGTTACCGCGTGGGCATTCGAGGGTAATTGCGATCCAGCGGACCTAGTCAGCAATACCTGCCATGTCGAGTGGCCCCCGCACTCCGGCCATTCCATCGAAATCCCCGAGGTCGACCTCGGACGATGGTTCGAGATCACCGAAGCCCATGACTTCATCCGCAAGGAGCAAGGTCCGCTGCTCGACAGGTTGCGCGACGGCCTCGCAAACCAGAAGGCATAAACTCTTTACACGCACACGAAATCACCAGCAGGCTCCCAGCAAGTAAGTTTGCGCTGACGAGCCGAGAGCACCATCGGATGACTAAGATAAAAGCAGCGAGGCTTCTGTGACCCAGAACTTGATGACAAACTCGCAAGTCATGCGCTTTCGCATCGCATTAATCCTGGCGATCGTTGCCGATGCGCTCCAGATCATCCTTCTCCCTCTATTTGTCGAGGGCGCGGAGTCTCCCGCCGATGACGTCCTGGACGCTGCAGTCGGCGGAGCCCTGATCTTCCTCCTTGGCTGGCATTGGGAGTTTGCCCCGTCCTTTCTTGCCAAGCTCGTCCCCGGAGTCGACCTCGTTCCGTTGTGGACCCTAGCTGTTGCCAACGTCTACCGAAAGTCGAAGCGCATCGCAGTACCTGCGGCAGACAGCACTCCATAAACCCAAACGCAGGTTGGCCGTCCCAACTGGGTGGATAATCTCGCCCTGAGTACGATCTATGGAAATCCGCATATTTTCCATTTTTCATATTTCCCAACTTCCATGTTATCGGAAATGAAATATATGGCAGACATCGAGTTTTATCGCTTGGAATCGTTTCCATCCCCCTGAAATTTGATCCGGCGAACAAATCCTCCATTTATAAGTACATGCCGCCCTTGGACCGAACGTACAGCGAACCTCCGGTAGCCGACATAATCATTGGCCCGTCGATTGCAATCTCGGGGATTTGTCCCACCCTCAACTTGATCTTGCTTCACAGATTTGCAAACCCCGCCCCCTTCGAAAGAGGAGCTCTGAATGCGTCTTATGAAGAAGTCTTTGTTTCTGTTGCTCGCACTTTTCTTTTGCTCTGCCTACGCTAAAGCGCAAGACACAGCGTCGATTGTTGGAACAATCACAGATGCGAGTGGTGCGGCCATACCCGGCGCCGCCGTCGAACTCGCCGACCCAGCCACAGGTAAGTCCTACAAAACCGTATCTGGCGCGAATGGTTCCTACACGTTTGCCAACGTCACACCCGGTCCTGGCTATAAGGAAACTGTCTCGCACGCCGGATTCCAAACCTCCGTGCTCACAGACCTGTACCTGAACGTCTCGGCCACGCGTACTCAGAACATCAAACTCGCAATTGGCGCCATCTCCGAAACCATCGCGGTGTCCGGTGCGAACCAGAGCGTGACGCTCGATACGACGGATGCCACGGTGGGCAACAACTTTCAGGCCCAGTATTTGAATGAACTGCCAGTCCAAATGCGCGACTCTCCCGCAGCGCTATTTACTCAGCAGCCGGGCATGACGGACGCTGGCTCCGCAACCGGCGCGCGAAGCGACCAGAACCGGGTCACCCTCGACGGCCTCGACGTGAACGATCAAACCGGCGGCTTCATCACGGTGAGCGGACCGGCGACCGGAGGACTCTTCCAAATTGTCGGCAACGCTCCGGTGGATTCGGTACAAGAGTTCCGCGGCACCACGGCGGGCATGCTCTCCAGTGCCAACGCAGGCGGTGGCGGCCAGTTCGAACTGGTTACCAGGTCCGGAACGAATAAGTTCCACGGCAACATCAACGAGTATCACCGCGACACCGATCTCGAAGCCAACGAATGGTTCAATAACTTCGACGGGATCCCTCGCTCTCCGCTCATCCGTAACCAGTTCGGTGGCAACGTCAGCGGCCCGATCTGGAAGAACAAGATCTTCTTCTTCTTCGACTACAACGGCCGTCGCGATACGCTTGCAACCCAGGCGACGCGCACCGTTCCGACCGATAGCTTCCTCAAGAGCAATGTCATCACCTACTACACCAACATTGCCGCGAATCAGACCAGCACGGCGAGCACGCAACAGATTGCACAATATGATCCGGCGGGCATCGGCTTCGACTCTGGCTTGATCGGCGTCCTCGGTGGACGTTATCCATCCCCGAACGATTTCACCGGCGATAAAGGCGATCTGCTCAACACAGCCGGCTACCGTTTCAATGCTCCCTTGCCGTACAAGGAGAACAACTTCGTCGGCAAACTCGACGTCAATCCGACCGCCAGCCAGCACGTCTTCGGCCGTGTCACCTACAACCGCATCAGCGCTGTGGGCGCCGCTCCTCAATTCCCCGTAGATCCGCCCACGTATCTCAACCTCGACCACAGCCACGCATGGGTAGTTGGCTGGGATTGGACCATCGGCGCCAACAAGACCAACAGCGTTGTGTGGGGCTCGAACATCGCCAAATACAGCAGCCTGGTCGCTATCAACCCGCAGGGACAAAACCAGTATGGTTGGGACGGAGATCCGACGGGCGGCGATTATCTATCTGGCATTTACGCCAACGCCGGAGGAACTACGGAATACTTCCCCATTCCGATCGTGCGCGACGACTTCAACTGGATCAAAGGCTCGCATAACCTTTCCTTCGGTGGTGACTTCAAGTACCCCAGCCCCCAGTACGCCAACTACGGCAACTACTACAGTCCAGGACTTGGTTTGGGCGGAGGCATTGAGGGCCTGAACAACACCGATACCTGGCAGTTCCGTCCCAGCGATATCGACGGCAATCAGACCAGCTTGACGGTTTATGACTCCGCAGACGTCTTTGCCTTGGGCCGGTTTGGAACCGATGGTGCCACCTTCAACTACAACGCAGCAGGTACCCCCGTAGCTCCTGGCGCAGGTTTGAAGACCCATTACAAGTACTACGAGATCGAGGCCTACTTCGGAGATACCTGGAAGGTTTCGCCCTCCCTCACCATCACCTATGGCGTGCGTTACCAGGACTTCACGGTGCCGTACGAAGTGAATGGTATTGAGTCGGTCCAGAGCCAGAGCTTTGATAGCTTCTTCAATGCTCGTATCGCGCAGAGTGCCGCCGGTGTGGGCGGTGCAGCCTCCCTCCCCGGCGGCAGCGGCCCTACCGTCCCCTACATCACCTACAGTCTGGGAGGCAAGGCAAACCATGGTCCCGACTTTTTCTCACCGGACAAGAAGGACTTCGCTCCTCGCGTAGCGTTTGCCTACACACCCTATAACGATCGGAAGTTCGTTATCAACGGCGGTGCGGGCCTCGTGTATGACGAGACCGTGATCAACGCCATCCTGCAGGAACAGTCCACCTACTCCTACCTCTTCCAAAGCTCGGCCACCTTGAACTTTGGGTTGCCAGGCACGGCTACCCATTCGGCAGCATATTACTCTCTGCTCCAGAATCCGCGCTTCACAACGCTCGCAACAACGGCAGCCCCAGCAGGTGTAACACAGCCAACGGCTCCGCCGATCACCAAGCCCTATTCTCCTTTTATCGGCCCTTCTGATCCAAACTGTGGGACTACGGTTGGACCCTGCGGCCTGGCAAATGGTGGAGCATTCAACATCTCCGTTGATCGCGTCCTTCCCACGCCCTACAACATCATGTACAACCTCGGCATTCAGCAGGAAATGAAGGGAGGCTTCCTCTTCAAGCTTAGCTATGTCGGCCGCCTCGGTCGTCGCCTGCTCGCTCAGGCCGATGCGGAGCAACTGATCGATTTCCCGGATAAGGTGTCGGGACAGAGCTTCAGCCAGGCGATGGCCGCCCTCACCACTTGGCTTCGGAATAATCCGAATTCCACTGCACCTCCACCCGCCCAGCCCTGGTTTGAAAACGTGCTCGCCCCCAACGGGACCGGCGTCTCGAATACGGCCTACGTCGCGACCCAGACCGCTCCCTATCCGGCTCGCGGCGACGTGGCGGATACAACCGAATTGATGTCCCTCTACGGCTTGCTGCCCGCTAACGTCGGAATGGCCTCGCAGTTCTCTGAGAATACCTTCTTCACGGACAAGGGCTTCTCCTCCTACAACGGCATGCTGCTGACCCTGCACAAGAACCCGAGCCATGGTCTGCAGTTCGACGTCAACTACACGTTCTCGCACTCCATCGATAACACCTCGCAGGCCGCTCACACCTTTGCCTACGGCGGCTACGGATTTATCTGCGATGTGCTTCGTCCACGGCTGTGCCGCGGTAACTCGGACTTCGATCTGACCAGCTACATCAACGGCAACGTGCTCTACCAGCTGCCGTTCGGTCGCGGGAAGGATTACCTGGCCAGCATCCCCTGGTGGGCCAATGAGGTCATCGGAGGTTGGGAGCTGAGCGGTTTGCCCACCTACCACACCGGTATGCCCTTCATGGCCAACTCGAATGCCTTCCTCATGAGCTACTCGAACGAGGATCCCGCGATTCTCACTGGCACCCTGGGCCCCATGAGGTCTCATCCGACCGTGTCCAACGGAGAGCTGGTTGACTTCAAAAACCAGAATCTTGCCTACAACCAGTACGTCGGTCCCGTGGGTTTTGAGATGGGCTCGCGCAACAACCTGCGTGGACCTGGCTACTTCCTTCTGGACCTCGGGGTCGGCAAGACCTTCCCGGTCTATAAGGACAGGGTCAACTTCAAGTTCCGCGTGGACGCCTTCAACGCGCTCAACCATCCGAACTTCCAAGCGCCAAGCTTTACAGGCAACATGGTCCTGACGAATTCGCCAAGCGAGTTTGGCGTCATCCCCGGAGCCCAGGCACCGACAGGTGAATCCGAAGCCGCACGCGTACTGCAGGCCTCCCTGCGGTTGGAGTTCTAACCACCGGACGGCTATGCCGCCCCAAACCAGAGAGGGCATCCGCATCGCGGATGCCCTCTCTGGTTAAACCCCTCCACTCTTTTCCCACAAAAGTAGCCGCCCACCAACCGGACCCCACGGATACTGCCGGGCCACCCAGCATATGATTAATCCCGGAGGATTCCCCGTGAAGCTTGGATTGTTCACCCCTGTGTTCAACTCTCTTTCCTTAGAGAATCTGATCATCGAGTTAAAAAAATACCCATACATCCAAGCCCTTGAGATTGGCACGGGAGGCTGGCCCGGCAGCAGTCATATCGACCTGGACCGCCTGCTCGCCAGCAAAGAAGCGTCTCATGAATTTCTCTTAACCTTGCACGACGCTGGCTTGACGATCAGCGCCCTCTCTTGCCACGGAAACCCAGTCCACCCGGACCCCACTATCGCGCGCCGCGACGACGAACTCTTCCGCAAGACCGTTCAACTCGCCGAGGCGTTAGCTGTTCCTGTCGTTGTAACGTTCTCAGGCTGCCCCGGTGCGTCCGCGCAAGACGTGACGCCCAACTGGATCACGACCGCATGGCCCCCGGAGTATGCGACCTCTCTCGCATGGCAGTGGGAGCAACGCCTCATTCCTTACTGGAAGGACGCTGCAGCCTTCGCATCGAATAGCGGTGTGAAGATTGCGATCGAAGCCCACCCCGGCTTCTGTGTCTACAACACCGAGACCCTTCTGCGTCTTCGTGCGGAATCGAACGACTCCCTCGGCATCAATCTCGATCCGAGCCACCTGTGGTGGCAAGGCATGGACATCCCCTCCACCATCGCCGCCCTCGGCCCCGCCATCTTCCACGTCCACGCAAAGGATGTTGCCATCAATCTAGCGATGAAGAACCTCAATGGCGTCCTCGATACCAAGAGCTACGCTCGTGCCGCGGAGCGCTCCTGGATCTTCCGATCCGTTGGGTGGGGCCATAGTGAGCTCGAATGGAAGGCTATCGTCTCGGCGCTCCGTCTGGCGGGTTACGACTACGTGCTAAGCATCGAGCATGAAGACGCCCTCGCATCCATTCATGAAGGCCTGAAGTCCGCCACAAACTTCCTCTCGCGAGTGCTCTTGAAAGATCCGCCCGTGGATCCCTGGTGGGTCTAACCGACACCAGCTTTCATCCGCCCGCCTATCGACTCCGCACCATGGCCAGCGCGGTCATATCTTCGCGCACCGTCTTCCGTCGGAATAACAGCCGCTGCCACCGCGGCTGTGCGAATTCATCTGCCGCACGCAGCACCTCCCGGCACACCGCAGCCGCCGACTCCTGCTTCGAATTCCGCAACACCTCAAGCAGCCGCTCTGTACCGAATGCGGTATTGCCTCGCATGCTCTGCGTCACGCCCTTCGTAACCAGCAGAAGCGTCGCTCCCGGCTCAAACGCCTGCATCGATGCGTCATAAATCAAATGAGTAAACAGCCCTAACGGCATCGATACATTCGGAAGAATTCGCGTCCCCTCCGAATCCCGAATCGCCGCAGTTTGTCCTCCGGCATTCACATACGCAAGAATCCCGTGCTGCACATCGTAGCAACCCACCAGTGTCGGGGCAAAACGAATCTCCTTCGCCGGCCCGGTGATCGCCAGGTTGATCGCCTGCACCAGCAGCTCTGTGCCTTCCATCAAATTCACGTCATGCGCGCCGAACAACTCCTCGGCCTTCGCCCGAAACACCTCTTGCGTGCGCGCCGCGATCGGCCCAGCCTCACGCCGTCTGCCCGCAATATCGCTCAGCAGAAACACCACCCGCGTCCCTATCCGCACCGCGTCGAAGAAGTCTCCGCCCGTCCGATCGGCATGGTACTGCGCATGAAGATCAAGCCCATCCACCGACCCCAACTCCGCTCGCCGCGGCTCTCGATCGGATGCAGCCCTCCCCGTCTCGTCACCAGCCATAAGACTCTCCACCACCCATCGCTTTTTGTGCGATTGTAGTCTCAGCGAGCCACAGTTGGCGTCCTCTTTTCTGCAGAGATCACGATCGCTTCAACCAACACCCGTCCCTCCCACATATATATCGGCGCCTCCAAGCGCGTCAGCAGCCAAAACAAACGGTGGCTACACATAGCTCATTCACCACCGAGCCCTGCATAGCCACCCTTTCAATCACCACATCTCTGACTTCCTACTTGCAGCCTGCCTGAGTCGACGACACCAACGAACTCCAATACGACGGCAGGGCACTGTACGGGTTTGGCAACGCGCCATCGGTGATGAAGACGGTGCCGACATTGCGTTGAACCGACAATGCGAGCGCACTCGCAAGCTGCGCCGCGCTTGTCGAATACACAATGTTCGCGAACATCGAAGATGGATAGCTCGTAGCCCACGCAGGAATTCCACCCGCACTCGCATACGTTGCATAATCATCCTCGAACACGTTGATCGTGAGCGAAGAGGTTGATGGCACGGTGATCGCCGCGTAGCTCGGGTCAGGATAATCACCCACATTCAGCATAACTTTGCTGCCCGGAATCTGCGTTGTAATGTAGGTGACGAGCGGTTGGTAGTACGTCGGCACCAACGACGCAACAGCCGAGGTAGCATCGACGAAGATACCGTCCACGCCATACCAGCTCTGGTATTCGGCAACCTGGGCCTCGGCAGATGCCAGCGCAATACTGCCATAGTTCGTATACACATAGCCGTAGACGAGCCCGCCCGCTGCATGCACCTTCGCCACAATATTCTGATAGTCGGAGTTCGCCGCCGTTCCTGGCCCGCTATCCGGATTCATAATCATGATCCGGTTCACCTGCTTGTTCCATGGAGAATCAGAGATCGCGGTATTCCATCCCGAACCCAGATACGACGGATAAATATACGCCGGCACAGCAATCGACTGACACGTGGAAGCGGTCGCTGTGCTGGTCGTCGGTGGCGTGGTCGAAGTTGTTTGTCCCGCATACTCGGCGACCCTGGAACAACTGGTCATGCAGAGCACGCTGGACATCAAAAGAGAAGCGGTGACAAGTTGCATCTTCATTTTCCAGTCTCCAGTGTGGTTAGAAATTTCCAAAGTCATCGAACACCACATCGCGTTCGGTCGAACCTGCGAAGGAAAGAACGGAATCGAAATGGGAGGCGGTTCAACCCGCCATCCCATCTCTGCAGTCTTCTAGAAAACAAACCTCGCACTCAGCAGGCCGGACCGCGGACCGGCAAAGCTCTTCCCGGTCGTGCCGGATATCTGTCCAACGCCCTCCCCAGGAAAGCCAGTCGTGGGAGCCACGGAAAGATCTACGTTCGGATCGCCGAAGTTTGGGTGGTTGAGAATGTTGGTGAAGCTCGCGCGAAACTCAACATGCATCGCCCGATACACCGGGAACGACTTGAAGAGCGCAGCATTCACCGTATTCATATCCGGCCCTTCAATCGTTCCGAAGGCGCCGTGCCCAAACGTTCCAGCTGCCGGAATCGCAAACGCCGCAGGGTTGAACCAGTTAAAGATGGAGCGCGCGCCCACCGGTGCCAGCGACTTCAACACCCGGTTCGGCGTGTTGCTGCCATAGATGGGGCTGGTGTTTGACGGGCTCTGTCCATCGAACGTGGGAGTCAGGTAGTCGCCTGTGGATGAAAGATAGGCTCCGCTGATCTTCCATCCACCCAGCAGCTTCGAGACAAGATTGCCGCTGCTCAGCACCAGCCCACCCTTTCCAATGGGAAGATCCCAGGTCAGGTTCGACACGAACGAAAGCCTCGGCGTGTACTCGGCATTGCCTTTCTCGCGCGACAGGTTGAAGCTCTGCTCTGCTGTCACCCCGGCGTCAAGGCCATTCGAATCCGTATCCTGATCGTCCGTGAGATTCTTCGCCCACGTCAGCGCCGCCTCGTAGCTTAGCCCGTGACTGAACTTCCGGTTCACCTCTCCAGAGAATGCGTTGTAGTTTTCATACCCGCCGTTCCGAAACACATACGCGGAGTAGAACAGCGGGTACGGACTGTTTGCCTGGTTGTATGGCGTCGTGCTTGGCGCCACTTGGTCCACGTTGTTGGCGTAGCCCAGCTTCACCGCGCGCGTGCCGATGTACGAAAGCCGCACGCCCGTCTGGAAACCGATATTCTGCTCAATCGTGAAGTTGAACTGTTGCACATAAGGATTGCGATAGTTCCAGTCCGTAGCCGACGTGCTCACATTGCCTGCAAGACTTCCTTCCGCCGTGGTGTTGATCGGATCCTGGAAGGTGACCGACGGTTGGTTATCGACGAAGCTGTTGGTAAATCCGACGCTTAATCCGAACGGGCCGCCGTAGTCATAGTTGAACAGCGCCGCACTGATCTCATCGTTGAAGATGCCATAGCCACCACGAATCACCGTGCGATCCGTTGCGAAGGGCCGATACGCGAACCCGATCCTCGGATAGATCGCTGTCTTGTAGGAGTTGACCAGCGAACGCGACGGCAGATCAACCGACTGCGCCGACTCGATAGGAATCTGGCTTGGAAACACCGAATTGATGTACTGGCTCGCGATCGCCAGGTTCGGTACCACGATCGCCCCGCGGTAAGGATCGAACGAGGCAACAACATTATTTTTGTCTACCGGTGGACTGTCGTATTCGTAGCGCACGCCAAGCGAAACCGTGAGATTCGACCGCACATTCCAATCGTCCTGCACAAAGCTATTCAGGTACCAGTAGCGCGCATACTCCGGCGTCCGCGTGTAGGTGTAACCCGTGGTGTCCGGCAAACCAAGCAGAAAGTCGGCATACGCATTGCCCGTATATTGCGAACTGTAAGAGAAGCTGCCGAACGTAGGATTGAAGTAGCTGTCCGCCTCCATCGGCCGGTATTCAACGCCCGCCTTGACGGTGTGCGCGCCGCGCTCGTACGTCACCTGGTCGCTATATTGGAACGTCTCTTCCGTAGGCTGACTCTCAGGCAGCTGATAGGGAGAGCTATAGCCACTTACATACAGCGATGGAATCCCTGTAAATCCATCGGCTACTGTCGGAAAGCCGGTAATCCCAAGGCTGTCGATGAGTGGCTGCCCCTCAAGCGCTCCGCCAAAGTGGTTCTCCGTATGTGTAAGTCCAGCCTTCGCGACGTTGACAATGCGCGGAGTCACAACCCATGTGTCTTCCAGCACTCCCTGCCACGTGTGCCGTTTCTGAACGCGATACCCCGTGATCGACGGCGGCAAGCCGCTGTCCAGATCCTCAGGCGAAGACCGGATATATCCCACGCGCGCAAACAGCGTGTTCTTGCTGGAGAAGTTGTAGTCCACCCTGCCGTACATGCGATTGGTATAGACATGCTGAGGATACGGACCCAGCGGCCCCTTCCCCAGGATCGACGTTGGATAGAAAAGATTCTGCCAGGTCTGAGCGGCCGGGCTGATCAGACTCGGATCGATCTGGTTATAGTTCCCGTCATAGTCGAACGGAGCTCCACCCGCATACGGATTCGTGATCGGCGTCGAAAGCGCGCTGAAGTTGCCTTGCTCAAACGCCGCAGTTGGCAGTGCCGGCGTAATCGTGATCGGCTGATCCTCGCGCAGCAGCTCGGTGGAGAGATAGAAGAACAGCTTGTTCTTGATCGCGGGCCCACCCACATCCGCCCCAAAATCATTCTGGTTATAGGACCCGACCTTGCCTCCCGAGAAAAATCCCGGAGCCTGCAAGCTGCTTGCTCCATAGTTCTCAAAGCCATCTCCATGGAATGCGTTGCTGCCCGACTTGGTCACCATGCTGATATTGAAGAGCTGCCCAAGCTCGGCCTTATTATTCACGGCCGTGTACTCCACCTCCTGCACCATGCCGAACGGAGGCAGCGACGGCCCAACCATGTTGCCGTACAGCGCCGAGTTCGAACTGATTCCGTCCACGTTGTAATACGCTTCATCACCGCGCGACCCGTACATCGACCAGTCGAACAGCGTTCCCGCCTGCGAGCCGCCCGGCAGCAGCGTTGTATAGAACAGCAAGCCGCTATCCCCCGTGCTATCCGAAGTGCCCAGCAGGTTCGAGGAGCTGTCGTTGAGCGCCTCCGCCGTCACCGTGCTTGAGATCGATGGCATCTCCAGATTGATCACCGAAGCGTCCGCCGTCACCGTTACACTCGAAGCCGCACCACCCACCTTGAGATTTCCATCGACGCGGATCGTCTGCTGCGCCGCCAGCGCAACACTCGTGTCGCGCAACTCCGAGAACCCGGATGCGTCGATCGTCACGGTGTATGTCCCAGGATTCAAGTCCGCAACAAAATATTCGCCCTTCGCATCTGAGACCACTGTCCGGCTGAGATTGGTCGCTTCATTCGTAACCGTCACCTTGGCCTTCGCAACCAGCGTTCCGTCCGGGGCCACCACCGCTCCCGTAATGTTGCCTTCCGTTCCCTGCCCCCGCATGGACCCGGCAAACATCAGCAATACCAACATCGCGAAAGCGCAAAGACAAGACGACATCCAGGAGCGACATCCACTATCGAAAGGACCGGCCTTCATATCCGCCATCCGCTGCATCTGCTCGTCTGTCATTGGGTGCATCCTCCATTTGATTTCTACTGGCGCTTAAATCCACTTCTGCTGCAATCCGATGCGCATATCGTTTAATTACTATTACTTACTCTTAGTGACTTATTATGCCGAACGATAGATGGATGACACCGTTATGTCAAGTTAAAATGAAAGAGAAGGGAATGTTCCGTAATTATTTCGGAGCACTTCCAAGCGCCCAAAAGTACACCGCGCCAGGGCCCTTTGCCCCTCACAATGCAACCAGATGAATCGAAAGGCGCTCTGATCGACGCAACGCTGCAGACGCCCCACGCTTCACGCACCGTCCTTTAGCGCTCAGGATCCCACTCTTTTCCCCAATACCGGAGCCTCAAAATAAAGCTCTATCTCTTCCAGCGTCTTCCCCTTGGTCTCCGGCAAAAAGAACTTCGCCGTAACGAAATAGATCACCGTAAACCCCGCAAACAGAAAGAACATGGAGGAATAGCCATACTTGCTCGCCACCGGCAGAAAGACCACCGCCAAGGTCGTCGACACCAGCTGATTGATCACCAGCGCAATACTCATCCCCACCGAACGGATTCTCGTCGGCATCAGCTCCGAGAGCGCCAGCCACACGCACACCCCCGGCCCCACCGCGAAGAACGCGATAAAGCAGAACAGAGCCAGCGCCACGATCGATCCATGTCGCGCACTGGGAACCCGCCCGATGCGAGCACGCTCAATCTTCAACGGAGCACTCTGCGCGGCCTGCAGGTTGGCAAATGGATTCTTGAAGAACGCCTCCACCGCGTTCGCCGGCATGCTTCCTTCGCGCGTGATATGGATCGGTATCGCCGTCGCATCGTCACTGCGCACATACGTGGTCTCTCCGGTAAACCCTCCATAGGAATAGATCACCGCCAGCGAAGCATGGCCCGCAACATCTCCCGTGAACCCGCTCGCCGAAAGCAGACGCGCAGCTTCCGCCGAGTCAAACCTCAGCGTCAGTTCCTGCTGCGGCCCAACCATCGACTGCACCGCCGCGCGGCACTCCATCTCCGACCGCTCCGTCTGCCAGAACAAACTGCCGATCGCAATCAACGAGAGCATCAGCCCCGTGCTGCCCAGGATCAGGAGAAACCTCCTACCCTTGCGATCCACCAGCATCAAACCCACAATCGTCATCAGAAAGTTCACAGTAGTGAACAGCACATAGCCCCAGTGTGAGGCCAGGTCCGAGAGCCCGCTCTGCAACAGGATGCTTGTGTTGTACCCAATGATCGAGTTCACGCCCGTCGCCGTATTACAAAACAGAATCACGCATGCCAGGAGAAACGGAATCACATACTTCCGCCGCAGCAGCGAGTCGCCGCTCTTGGCCTTGATGTCCCGATGATCCGAGATCGCCTGCATCTCCGCGAACTCGATCTCCGCCTTGGCCGCGCTCCGCGAACGCCGCAACGACGCCAGTGCCTGTTGCGTCCTTCCCTTTCGATACAGCCAGCGCGGCGACTCGCCCACAAACAAGCTGCCGATCATAAACAGAATGCCAGGCGGCAACGAGATCCAGAAAATATGCCGCCACGCCTGGTCCTTCACATGAAACATCATGTCCGCACTGGCACTCGCCGCTACAGCCTGCACGCGGTAACTGAAATAGATCCCAATCAGCGCCGCAGCTACGATCCCGAACGTCAGCAACCACTGAAAGATCCCAGTGCCCTTGCCGCGGCTCGACGACGTCAAACACTCCGCCAGGTACAGCGGCACCACCACACCAATAAATCCTCCGCTGATTCCCTGTAGCAACCGTCCCAGAAACAAAGGCCCGTAGCCATGCGATAGCGCAATCAGCGGAATGCTGATCACAAAGACCAGTCCACTCAGAACCATCACCGGCTTCCGTCCCAGCCAGTCCGCCAGCACCCCCGCAAAGATCGTGGAGATCACGCTGCCTAACAACACCGCCGCAACAATCACCGATAGCTGCGCCGCATTCAGGCCCGAGGTCGCCTCGAGATACGGGAGCGCCCCACCAATGATCCCAACGTCGACGCCATACAGCAGCCCGCCCAGCCCCGCGACACACAGCAGCAAAATGTTATACCCGCGCTGCCCGCCCTCTACCGATCCCGATACCACACTGCTCGATCCCTCAGTCATCATTCCTGGCTTCTCCGCTGCATGGATTGGGAAGATCTACAGCTTGCAACTCACCGCAGTTGAGGCAACAGTCGCAACGCGTTTTCACGATAGACCTTGCGCAGTACATCCTCCGGCAGGTCGAGCCCGTAGATATTCCATCGCCCCTGTCCCGACGCGTGCGTAGGATACTCAAAGTACTCATCCGCCGTCTCTAAGAACCGGTAGTACAGCCGGTACATCTCGATCTCCGGCACCAGGTCCGATCCAAACAAAATCCGATCCGCGTAGCGCAAGAAAAACTTCCGCGCAGAATACGGCTGCCGCCCCAGCTCAGACGCCCGCGCACTGATGTCCACCAGCACATTCGGACAAGCATCCAGCATCGCCGAAACCCGCTGCAGGTCCTCGCTATTCTCCGCGATATGCGCCCCAACAAAAGTCGTTCCCGGATGCCGCCGAAACACGCGATCGCGTTGTTCCAACAGATCATGCTTGCCATACTTGCTCCCGTAAAAGCTCCAGTCAGGATGCGCAGCCAACTCCTCGAAGCGTTCATTGTTTGCGTCGATGGGAAGAAAAAATGCCTCGGGATCGCCGATATGCACCATCACCGGAATCCCCAACTCACCCGCCCGTTCGAAGATCGGCGCCAGCCGCTCATCATCCACGCGCAGCAACTCTCCACTCGCATCTCGCACCGTGAGCCCAAGATCCTTCCAGAACTTGAACCCCACCGCTCCATGTTTCACCAGTCGCTCGAGCCGCTTAATACTCTCCGCCACAAACTCATCGAAGTCGCCATCCACACCCGTCCAATCCATCCACCCAATCGTCGAGAAGCGCCGCGCATCCGCTGCCCGATACCGCTCCATCACCGCCAGCGCCTCATCCCCCACCTTCATCGTGATGTTCACGACATGCTCGATCCCGCAGGCATCCATAATCTCGAGCACCTGCGTCGGCTCCTGCGCATCCAGGTGGTTGTGATAGTCGATCGCCCGAAACCGCGGCACCTGAACTTCGTGCCGCGCCGTCGTCAACATACAGCGCGGATGAAATTCGCTCAGCGGCAACTGCACATTCGCCTTCGCAGAAACCATCGCAATAAACTTGTCCTGCACCTCTTGTTCCGGCATCATGGTCTCCTCAGCGTGTGTTCTCCATCATCTACTCCCGGCAACGGTGTCAGCAGTATGGCACCCCAAAAACAGCTTTGAGGTACTCGGATAGGAGACCTGAATTATAAAACGAAATAAAAGTGTATATCTATAAACTTCGTTTTATTATTCTTACAGGCAAGCACCCCAACTCGTCAGGATCCCCACACGATGTCCATTAGCCGCTCGCTTCGTCCGATCAACACCCTGCTCCTCGCCGCCACACTCGTGCTGCCCTGCGCAAGTCTCGCGCAAGCTCCCCTTCCTCACAATGGAGGCTCGCGCCAAGCCGGCGCTCTATCCGTGAGCGTGCATGTAAGCGACCACCGCTTCGCCGGCTTGCAGGTCCGCGACGTCATCTCGCGCCGCACCCTCGACCTCCCCGAAGCCTTCATCCTGGTCCTCAAAGACAAAACCCAGCTCCGCTCCACCGCCATGCGCGTCACAGCGATTCCCGCATCCATCATCGCCTCCGACCCCCATCGCTCGCTACGCGGCACACACGAAACCGCACCACGGCCAGCCAGCTCCTGTTGGAACTTCTCCTCGCCCAGCACCACCGCGAACTTCGACTGGTGCGTCATCCTCCGTCCCAACTCCAACTACGCGCGCGAGCTCCTCCGCATCAACGCGACCACGCACGATCTTCCCCTAGCCGAAGTCCGCCTCCTCGAATTCTCCGATCCCTCCGCGCACGTCGACGGCACCGTCAAAGGCTCGCCCGTCGTCGACGCGAACATGTACTTCGGCTTCGAGCACCCGCTCTCCATCAACTCTGTGCAGAATGGAAACATTCACGCCTCGCTCTTCCGCGATCTCCCTCTGCGTGCCGGCCAGAACATCGTCTACTCCGCCGTCCTCGGCACCTCGCAACCCGGCCAGCTGCGCCGCGCCTTCCTCGCCTACATCGAGACCGAGCGTCCGCGCCCCTACCAGCCGTTCCTCCACTACAACTCCTGGTACGACCTCGGCTTTGAGAACCGCTTCGACGAAGCCGGCTCCATCGATCGCATCAACGCCTTCGGTCAACAGCTCGTCACCAAACGCCACGTAGAGCTCAACTCGTTCCTCTTCGACGATGGCTGGGACAACCCCAACTCCCTCTGGGGCTTCGACTCCGGCTTCCCCAACGGCTTCACCAAAACCGGCGAGGCCGCTACGAAATACAAAGCAGGCATCGGCGTCTGGCTCTCTCCCTGGGGTGGCTACGCCGAGCAGAAGAATGAGCGAATCGCCTTTGGCCGCGCCCATGGATACGAGATCCTCAACGACGGCTTCGCCCTTTCCGGCCCCAAATATTTCCAGCTCTTTCAACAAACCTGCCTCAACATGATCGACAAGTACAACGTCAATCAGTTCAAGTTCGACGGCACCGGCAATGCCGACCGCGTCTTCCCCGGCAGCGCCTTCGACAGCGACTTCGACGCAGCCATCCACCTCATCGAGCGCCTCCGTCAGCAGAAGCCCTCCATCTTCATCA
>FSXA01001219.1_pt1 | contig 18254 bp, 9 predicted proteins | sample 1638081 | NCBI WGS metagenome assembly FSXA01 (sample SAMEA3914788, study PRJEB12502) | metagenome | biome: forest; material: soil | place: Canada | collected 2011-07-03 | depth 0.1 m
ACACGCCGGACAAGGCAACGGAGAAGTGGATATTACCGCAATGGAGACGTTCCTCACCGGAACATTTCGCTTTGTTCTCCACAAAAACCAACACCTGACGTGGCCCCGGGCAGAGACACCCACACACTACATCACAATGGGCTTCAGTCCAGATCTGAAAGAGGCGACCGAATTTGCGTTACGTGACATGATCGACTTCCTCGTGGAGGAGAAGCACATGTCACGCGATGATGCCTATATGCTTTCGAGCGTGGCGGTGGATATGGACATCACACAGCTGGTCGATGGAAATGTGGGCGTGCATGCCATGTGTCCGAAGAACATCTTTACCACCAACGAAAAGCAGTGACACCCTGCCTGTGTCCGGGATCCAACCGCTTCTAAAACGGCGCAAATTAGCGAAACAGCTTAGCCGCCCGTTTGTGAAATAGGGATTGTCGACTACCGAACTGCTCCCCGCTGGTTACTAGTTCGTGGGGAAGGGAACGAACCGATTGGCGCAGGAGTAGGGTGTTCCTTTAGCGGGAGCGCCTGTAATTGTTGCGTCGGTGCCGGCGGGCATCTGAAGGTTGCTGCCTCCGGGGCCGAAAGTGACGTCGGCGTTATCAAAGGTGTATGTGTAGGGAACAGGTGCATTGTCCACATCGGTGAGGAAGACGCCGTCAAGGTTCACCTGGGCACGGTGGTCATGGTCGTAGCCGTCGAAGAGGAGCTTGCCACCGCCAGAGACGCTTACGTTATGCAGTGTGATGTCGCGGAAGGTCGGAGGGAGGTTTCCTTTGACTGGCCCGTTGGCGGCATATGCGGCGGTGATGTCAAGTGGCCGGCCTGAGTTGCGGATGCACACGTCATCGTAGACAACGTCGTGCACGAGACCACCCTTCGTGCCCATGGACTTGATGCGGATGCCGGAGTCGGTGCCATCGAGGGTGAGGTCGGTGACTCGAATCTTGCTGACGCCGCCGTTGGTCTCCGATCCAATCGACATGCCGTGGCCCCAGTAAAAGTGATTATGGCTGACGGTCATGTTGGTGACTCCGCCTGTGCCGCCTTTGATGGCGACGTTGTCATCTCCTTCACGGAAGTAGCAATGGGTGATGGTGATGTTCTTTGAGCCGTTGCCAGGATCGACACCGTCGGTGTTGCGTGAGAGAGGATGAGGCGAAGTGGCGATCCTGTGGACCGTATCGATCTTGACCCCCCATACGGTGAAGCCATCGCCCGCGTTATAGGACACATGGAAGTTGGGCGAATTGCGCAGGGTAATGCGATAGAGGGTAAAGTTGTCGGCGTGGTCGGCAACGATGAGGCGGCTGACCTTCTGGCCAGCACCTTCCTTCAGTGCTTGTTCGCCGAGATCCCAGGCGGAGACAGTCGTCCCGACGATATTCTCTCCACCACGTCCATCGATCACGCCGTCGCCCATAACGCCGGCGCCTGATACGTGGCTGACGGAGATGAGGGGTTTGCAGCCGCGGCCGGGCTCTTTGCTGACGAGGCCACAGCTTCCCGGCAAGAGTTCGAGAGCCTTGGGGTCAAGCGTCTCAAAGAGCGTCGCACCTTTGTCGACGACCAGGGTCACGCCTTCACGAAGCTCCAGCGGGCCGCTGACGAAAGCGTTGGCCGCGCCATGAACCTGAAGCGCGACAGCCTTACCTTTGCCGCAGGAGTCGATGGCTTTCTGGATACGGTCGGTGTCGAGCTTCGACTCATCGGCGGCCGCAAGCGTGCTGTAGGTGCCGTCGTTGATGGAGGTGAGGTGCGCCTCGAGCCTGGCACAGAAGGACGGAATTACCGGCTCGGTTACAGTGCGGGTGTCCTGGGCGATTGCGGATGCGGAGAAACTGAAGGCGAGAATCGCCAGGCTAGTCGAGAACCGTTGCATACGTGCTCCATCGTGCTGTTGTGACGCGTCTTGGTCGGGCCGGTAAAGGAATGCCGGTCGCACGAGGTATTTCAAGCGAGCGGCTCTCAAAGCACCCAGCATACTACGCAGGTTAGAAGTTGAACCTGCCCTCGAGTTGAATATCGCGCGACAGATTGGATTGACTGGTGACTGTTCCGAATGTGCTCGCGGTGCTTGTGCTCACCGGCGGCCCGGTGAAGACCACTACATTGGTGAGGTTGAAGGCTTGGGCATTGAGCACGATCTTGTACTTCTCGTGAATGGAGATGGTCCGCTGCAAGCTCATATCGATGTCATACGAGTTTGGTCCACGCAGTCCGTAAGGCGCAGTTCGAGCCAGGTTGCCGATGGTGTAGTTGGGATATAGAGCGGCGGTCGTTGCAACCTTGCTCGAGCCGACGGATGGATCAACGAAGGCGTTGATGTCGACGTAGGACGGGGAACTAAGCGCAGTCGCGCCTGCACCATACTTGCCGTGAATGCGGGGGCTGCCGAGATAAGCCGGGTTGTAGTTGGGCATGCACTGGCTCTGGCCGGGATCGACGCATCCGCTGGAGGTGATGGCGAGCGGGACACCGGAGTTATAGGTGTAGATGCCAGAGAGTTGATAACCGCTGACCAGCGAGCGCACGATACGGTTGGCGGGGTTGAACGTCTTGCCGCCGCCGAAGGGCATGTCCCACACGACTGTTGCGTTCACGACTTGCGGAGTGTCTGAGGTGCCGCGACTGCGTTCGACGCGGGTAGGAAGATAGCCGCTGCGAAAGGTTCCGTTGTCGTCAATCTCCGCACCCCAGGTGTAGTTCACCATGAACTGAAGGCCGTTCGACACGCGCTGCTTCAGAATGACTTGAAGTGCGTTGTAGTTCGAGTTGTCCATGTTGTCGTAGGTGTCGGTGATGGTGTTGTATTGCGGGAACGGCTTCAACATCTGCGTAAGCGTGCCTGAGAAGGTTGGATAGGGAAGGGTGAGATTGAACCCAAGCGCCGCCGCCTGCGCGAGGATGGACGGCGTTACGGTGGAGTTGAGAAGGCCACCCAAGGCGAGGTACTTCAGATCGATCTGGTTCGACCAAAGTCCACGGGCGCCGCTGCTGCCAGCCGGCAGGAAGTGGCCCTGCGTGCCGACGTACGCGATCTTCAGTGCAAGGTTCTTGGTGAACTGCTGTTCAATGCCGGCGTTGAACATGTCGGCGTAAGGCTGCCGACCACCGAGATAGGGATCGGCGTAGCTCAGGGTGGCGGAAGGAGTGGTGACCGCCGTCGAAAATGCGGCGCCATATCCGGGATTGATTGTTGGAGGCTGCGGATAGGCAGGGAATCCGCCGTTGAGGTTGAACGCCTGATCTCCGCTGGTGAGGGACGTGAAGTTGGGTGAGGCGGTGAAGCCCACTGTTCCCGTGCCGCGATAGGTCGCGTTCTTGTTTCCTGTTCCGTGGGTGTAGTCGAGCGAGTAGCCGGCACGGATGACCGTGTTAGGCGTTACGGCATACGCCACGCCGATGCGCGGGCTGAAGGCCTTATACCAGGATTGGATCGGCGTTGAGCAGTTACAGTAGGTCGGGGCTGTGCCGGTGCCGGCAAACTGCAGCGCCCCGGGGTTTCCTGTGACCGGATTCGTCTCCGTAGGATTCAGGAAGCTGGAACGATTCAGCACCTCGCGGTAGGGTGGATAGTAGTCCCACCGCAGGCCAAGGTTCACAGTGATCTTGGGCGTGAGGCTCAGGTCGTCCTGGGCGTACAGCGACGTAGGCTGCATGCGTGCGCCGGTAGTGATGAAGGTCTGCTGGTTGAGCGTGCCCTGGTTTACGTCGCCGATCAGGAAGCTGGCGAAGCCATTGCCGGTGGCGGAATTCTGGCTCTTGTTCGTGTAGAGCGCCGTCTGCGCATTGCTGTAAAACAGTTGCAGCGGCTGGATGCCCGTGGTGTAGGTGATGTCCTGAACCTGCAGCCACTGGTGGCTCGCGCCGAAGGTGAAGGACTGCTTGCCGTGAACCCACTGCACGTTATCCAGCAGAGTGAAATAGTTGGTGATGTCGTTGTAGTCTTGATCGCCGCTCCACTCGGTGAGGGCATTGTTTCCTGCCCACTGAACCGTGGGGAAGGATTGCGATGCCTGGCCGCCAGGCAAACCGGTGACTCCCCCGTTGGTCCCAAGGCCGAAACCTGGATTGCGATAGTCCGGATTGAAGACCGGGCCCCAGAATCGCGTGTAACCGAACTTGAACTGGTTCACCAGAGTCGCGCTGATGGTGTATGTGTCGTCGATGAGGAATATTTTGTTCTTGGTCTCATAACCCTGGCCGGAGGTGTAGGGCAGTGGGCCGGGATTACTTCCGTTGGACTGGTAGCCGTACACGCCGCCAAGCTCCGCGCCGAAGATGAACGACAGGTGCTGCTTCGCGCTGAGATTTGCATCTACGCGATCAGTGGTATCCCAGTGGTGTGTAAAACTTGGTATCTCAGACAGGTAATTATTGGTCACATTGCTGTTGGTGGGGGTGGGAAGAAAGCTGGTCATGAACTTCTCGGCGGTGCCGATCAGCGCCGGGTTGATGTTGTTGAGGATGCCGTTGTAGTCAAATTGAGTGCGGGTGCAGGTGCCGGCCCCCGTGGTCCCGACCGCACAGGTTGTCGGATCATAGATCGGCTGAGGGGGAGTCAAGTTCAGCAACTCGCTGAAGTTGCCCTGCCGCATCAGTAGGGTCGGGATCGTTGTATAGGCCGGGTTGTTGTCCTTGTGATAGTAAAAGCCGTCATACGTCCCCATGAAGAAGATCTTGTTCTTGCGGATCGGTCCATTCAGAGCAACGCCATATTCGCTTTGGTGCTCCTGCGGTTTGATCGCATGTCCCACCGTCGGATTGATCGCAGCCGGCGCGTAGAAACCCCACGTATCGAGATTCGTGTTGCGGTAGATATCGAAAACGGAGCCGTGCCAGATGTTGGTGCCCGACTTGATCACATAGTTCTCCAGCCCGACACCCTGATACTGCGCGGATGGATTATTGGTAATGACCTGGAACTGGTCGACTGCTTCCACTGAGATCGTATTCGACACGTACCGCGGATCGCCCTGCTCGTAGATGCTGGTCTGCGGGAAGCCGTCGATGTAAACCTCGTCGAGGCGCCCGGAACTGCCCGTACCATCGAAGATGCCCGTCTGTACGCCCGATCCGCCGTGAGCCACACCGGGCATGAGGTAAACAAACGCAGTCGGATTGCGTGCGCTGCCATTGATCACCAGCGGTAGAGACGTGTATTCCTCGTTCTCCATGGTTTCGGCGACCACCGCGTTGGTGGTATCGAGTTGCGGCGGCGCGGACTCTACCGTTATCGTTTCGGTTGCGGAACCGATGGTGAGTTCAGGCTTGAGACCGACGACCTGGAGTGCGTCAACCGATATGTTCTCCTGGGTCAACGTCTTGAATCCGGTTGCGGAGAAGGTGACCGTGTACGTGCCCGGGTTCAACGGAGACAGCGTGAACACACCGCTGGACGACGATTTCTGCGTTGTCTTTTCGTTGGTCGCGTTGTTGGTCGCGGTCACTGTGGCGCTGGGAACCACCGCGCCACTGGGATCGGTAACCGTACCGGTGATCGATCCCTGACCGCCGATCTGGGCAGTAAGCGGTCTGCCCAACGCGAGGCAGAGAACGACTGATGACAGTACAACGGCGCGAAGTGTCTCAAAAGATTTCCGCGCAGCTGCGCCTTGAAGGAAGAGGGGAAGGGTGAACATGTTCATCTCCTGTGTTTCCGCGTTCAAGTTTGAGCTAGCGGTCGACGCCAATGCCGACACTAGCTCTTAGCGTGCCAAATGTGTCTTCGCTCCAATGCTGCGACCAAGCGCGCGGCAAGGAACCTTTCACTTAGGAGATCGCCCAAAGTTGAGACAGGGCTGGCAACTGAATTCGTGACGAACGGTCGATCATCGTTGAAATCCGGAGAAATACTCTGTTAACCGACGGATATCTGTCAAGTGGCGCCATTTACATCTAAGAGATAAAAGCTCTATACGGCCGCTGAGGTTTGCAAAGCCTGGTTGACAATATTCGCTCAACTTTGAACAACTGGGTCGACCACTTTTGCGTCGAATGCGCCAGAGTTTCTGGCGTGCTCAATTCTCGACAAGTGGCGTTGCGGTCGCAATTCGGTGCGGAGCCGAACGTCGACTTGAGACTCACCCTGGTGCTAACTCGTTCGCACGGCGAGTGATGTGCGCCGTTGCCTCGACGGAGAAGTAGAAGAATGCTCAGATCTATCTGTGGTGTGATTGCGATTTCCGTGTGCTTCGTCTCGCTGCGCGGACAAGCCCAGGATTCGCCAGTGAGTCCAGTGGGAATCGATTTCTCGTACGCTGGCTATCAGGCAGGCGCGGGTGCGCCGCCACGCATTGCGGCTGTCATCTCCGTTCGGCCAAGCGGCGGAGACGACACGGACCTGCTGCAGTCCGCGATCGATCATGTGGCTGCAATGCCGTTGGATGCGCGCGGATTTCGGGGCGCCATCGTACTGCAACCGGGACGTTTTCGTGTTGCCGGACAGCTTCATCTGAACGCGAGCGGCGTTGTGCTGAAGGGTAGCGGAACGGCCAATACAACGATCGCCGCGGAGGGCGACGGGCGGCGAACCCTGATCGAAGTCGGAGGAACGGCCGACCCGGAATTGGGCGCTCCAGTCTCTGTTTCGGCGGATGCACAGGCTGGTACGCGCAAGCTGAAGCTGCCGTCTACGGAAGGTTTGGCGGTTGGGGACCGCATTGTCGTCCGGCGTCCGAGTTCGCGGGAGTGGATCAGCGCCATCGGCATGAGCGGCTTGCCAGGAACATTTGCGAATCAGCGGTTGGATTGGCAACCCGGATCTCACGATCTGATCTGGGACCGGACAGTGATAGCAATCCATGCCCCCGCCAACGAGATTGAGCTGGATGCTCCGATCACCACGGCCCTGGAGGCAAGGTACGGAGCAGGAACTGTCGCGAAAGTCACTGCGATGGAATCTGAAAAATCTGTGCTGCGAAATATCGGCGTGGAAAACCTGACACTGGACAGCGCTTACGACAGCAGATTCCCAAAGGATGAGGAGCATGCGTGGATGGCGATTGCCCTCGACCACGTGGAGGACGCCTGGGTGCGTGATGTGACCGCGCGTCACTTTGTGAGTGCGGCGGTACGAGCCGGGCGGCGGGCGCGGCGAATCACGATCGAGGATTGCAGGAGCGAGGCGCCCGTTTCCGAGGAGGGCGGCTACCGGCGGCAGTCGTTCCTCGTGTACGGACAGCAGGTGCTAGTGCTGCGCTGCTACAGCGAGGCGGCCATGAATGACTTTGCGACAGGACTACTCGCGGCAGGCCCCAACGTATTCTTCGATTGCGACGCGCGAGGCTCGCTCGGGGCGAGTGGCGCGTTTGAGGGATGGGCTTCTGGTGTGCTGTACGAAAAAGTGCGCGTGCCGGATTCGCGGCTGCAGTTGCTGCTCAACCAGGAGCGAGCCCAGGGCGCGGGTTGGACAGCGGCTAACTCCGTGATCTGGAATTCCACGGCGCAGACCGTGGATGCGCTCGGTCCTCCCGGTGCTTATAACTACAAGGTCGAATCGAAGGCGTCGCTGTATGAGTCGGAACTTGCCGCTCGAGGCCTGCATGTTGCGGCGACAACCACGCCCACACTCGCGTCGGATGCGCAGGCTCCGGACTTCCACGAGATCACTGTGAAGAAGGAGAGTGAGCCGTCGCAGCATCCATTCGAGATTGTGAATGGGCGCTTTGTCGTGGATGGGAAAGTGCTGTGGGGCGAGTCGCAGAACGAGGCGTGGTGGCGGGGAGATACATCGTATCTAACGGCTGCGCAGTCCACTGGTGCGAGCATAACGCGCTTCATGCCGGGCCAGGTCGGCCCGGGTATGACAGAGGTCCTGCCGGAATTTGTGAACCGGCTGAAGCAGCACGGAACGGCGTTCTACATCAGTAGCCCAGGGCTCTGGTATGAGCATCGGCGCGATGCCCACAACACGTTCCACCAAACGGATGGCGACGTGTGGGCGCCGTTCTATGAGATGCCGTGGGCGCGCAGTGGCAAGGGCGTCGCGTGGGACGGACTAAGCCTTTACGATGTGTCGCGGTATAACTCCTGGTACTTCGCGCGGCATCGCGAGTTCATCAAACTGGCCGGCGAGCAGGGCATGATCGTCTACGTGAACCTCTACAACAATCACGACGTGAATGAGATTGGGCCGCACTGGATCGACTATGCGTGGCGACCCGCGAATAACGTGAACGACACGGGATTACCCGAGCCTCCGCCGCTGAAACCGAACAACCGCAACGATGTGGGCACACAGTTCTTCAGTGTGAACTATCCGCCGCTGCGCAAGCTGCATCACGACTATATCTTTCACACGCTGGATGAACTGGGCGACCTGCCAAACGTAATCTTTACGGCCGCGTATCAGTTTGCTGGTCCAATCGCATTCGAGCAGTTTCTGCAGGACACAATCGCTGAGTGGGAGAAGCTGCATAACCGGCAGGTCAAGATTGCGCTCGTGACCGGGAAAAACACCGTCGACGCAATTCTGGCCGATCCGGTGCGGTCCAAGCAAGTCTCCGTCGTGGACATGCGCTACTGGGAGTATCAGCCGGATGGCACGCTGTTCGCTCCCGACGCGGGACAGAACAAGGCCTTTCGCGAATTGATCTCCGACCATTTCCCCGGCTACACAGATACGCCGCCGCCGACCACGCCGGAGATGGTTTACAAGCAGGTGAGAGAGTACCGCGACAAATATCCGAACATTGCTTTGCTGCCAATGGAGGAGGGTGCGGGACCGATACCGATCCTGATGGGCGGCGGTGCATCTCAGTCGTCGCTGCGTGGTGGAATTGTGATGCCGCCGGTCGCGGTGCAGAACGCGCCAGGGATTCCGGGCGCCCCGCCGCGTAGCCGAGCCTCAGCCACGCCGGAGCGGAGAGGAAATTCTGAGGATGCGATCGTCGACAAATTCGTCGCGGAGTATCTTGCAGACGACCTTATGAAGATGGGGCCGGTGGACGGCGTTCTCGAAGACGGAGCGCATAACTGGGTGCTGGGCGATGACGGATCGGACACTGTGTTGATTGATGCTCGTGTCGGAGGATCATTCAAGCTGGCAAGGGCGCTGCCGCATGCGATCTACAAGGGAACCTGGTTCAATCCTTCGACCGGCGAGAGTAAGGATGCGGGAACCGTCTCAGGTGCCGTGGGCGCAGTAACGAGTAAACCCGATGAAAAAGAATGGCTGTTGCTGCTGAAAGTTCAGTAAGTGAAGGATGTGGCCGGGGATGCTGGAGAACTGGCTACGGCAGCATGGATGGCTGCCGCAGCAGAAGTGATGTTGCTAACTCCTACTTTGCTTCCTTCGTCGGATTCCAGTGATCGGAACCGGCGAGGAAGCGCGCAGTCTCGTACTGCTTCGCCTGCGCTGTGGTGAGTTGGTGCGAGTGCGGATCGCGCGCGGCAGGGTTAGCGCCGGGGCCGCTGGATTTGTACTCGGCATAGAAGACAGTGTCGAGATTATGCGTCTCACCGGGGTGCCACTCGTGCCATCCCGCGGGGTCGATGTGTGCGCCCATCCCGCAGTTGAGGTAAACGACCGACGCGTAGGGACGCCATGGTCGGCCAAGGTAGACGTGAGTCTCGCCAGGCTCTGCGGTGAGGCGACAGTGGTTGAAGACGAAAGTGGATTGCTGGTCTGCGAGGTACTTGCCCTGCGCTGTAAGATAGCCGCCCGCAGCGTGCAACGTGCTGTGAATCTCGCAGTCGTTGAAGACGGCGTTGCCGTCGCCGTAGATGAAGTCGACATTGCCGGCAACGACGCAGTGCGTGAAATAGCTACGAGTGACGGTCGGAGTGCAGGGAACATGCGCGGCAGCGGGAGGCGTCGTCGATGGGAAGGACGTGGAACTGGGCGGCGCTGTTCGAAGGCTGCCCGCCTGTCCACAACCGCGTGCGCCGATGTAGAGCGTGTCCTGGTTGGCGAGGATGTGGGTGTGATCGAGGATGTTGCGGTCGCCTTCCATGTTGAGCGCCTGCGCCTGCGAGCCGGCCGAAGCCTGCTCGTGCGTGCGGTTGAAATCGTTCTGGAAGGTGATGTTATCGGCGTGGAAGTCGTCGCCGAGTACGTGGACAGTCGCGTAGCTGGGCTTGGCGCCGCGCGTGCCCTGACTGGTGTCGTCGACCAGAATCGTCGAGGAGGGATCTGGCCCGGTGCCCCGCAGAGTGACGTGGGACTGATTGATGATCACCTGTTCGCGGTAGGTGCCCGGAGCGATGAGCAGGGTGCCGCCGGTCGCGGGAACGTTGTCGATGGCGGCCTGCACGGTGGAGTAATCGGCGCTTCCATCCGCGGCTACGCGGAAGGTGGGCGTGACGGCTTTGAGGTTGGTCTGGCAATTTGCGGTGACGGCAAAGGCGATTGCAAGAAGGTGCATGGTGGCAACGCGAAGAGAAGAACTAGTCATCGTGCAGACGAGGATAGTCGTCCGGCGTAGGGCCACGCAAACGCACAAAGTTGCATGTATGCGGTGGAGTATAGCCAGAAGACTTCCGTATAGACTTCATTCGTTGAATACTTCTACTGCCCTCATCTACGATGTTGGGGCTGCTCCAACGATTGACGGAAAGTCTCGGAGGGAAAAATGCAGAAAATAGCAATATTGGGCGGAGGTATCGCCGCTCTGAGTACTGCGCTCGAACTGAGTTCGTCACCCGATTGGCAGGAGCAGTATGACATCACGGTCTACACTCTTGGCTGGAGGCTGGGAGGTAAGGGAGCCTGCGGTCGAAATAGAGCCTACCGGAATCGGATAGAGGAACATGGCATTCATCTATGGATGGGGTTTTACGAGAACGCTTTCAATGTTCTGCGGCATGTCTACGACGAGTGTGCGCAGAAGAACTTGATGCCGGGCACTCCCTTCACAGATGTGACCAAAGCTTTCACGCCGATGATCCATGGAGTGCAGGCCGAGTTGGTGGGTTCGGAGTGGAGACTCTGGGATGTTCCCTGGCCCTCCTGCGAAGACTTTCCCGGACAGAATGAGTTGTTCGACGGCACACATGCTCCCCCGACTCCATGGGAATTCAGCCAGAGACTGCTTGAAGAGGTACGCATCAAGTTCGAGGAAACGGCGGTCAAGCGTCCGTTGCTGCAAGCCCTGTATCAGACTTTCGCAGGCGAACTCGCCGACAATGTTGGCGAAGACCCTTCGGCGGCAGCATCGACCGTACACTCCACATGGCTGCACGAGGCGCTGACCTATGCAAGCCGCTTATCCCATGAGGCTGAGTGCCACACAGACGAACAGCGGCAGGTGATGCAGCAGTTGCTTCACCGATTTCTGGGTGTGTTGCATTTTCTAACCGCAGACTTGCTCGCGACAGACGATGAACTGCGCCATGCTGTGATCCTGATCGATACTTTTGTGACTGTTGTGATCGGAATGAATGCTGACGACGTTCTCTGCAAGGGATTCCTCGCGATCGATGATAAGGACTTCAGCCAATGGCTGGCTGGTCACGGTTGTTGCTTTCCCGACTCCGCAATTACCAGGGGCCTCTACGATGGTCTGTTCGCCTACGAAAATGGAGACCGGTCCACTCCGAGAATAGCTGCTGGGTCCGCGCTCTACACATTTCTCCGGCTCGCCCTTACCTACCGCGGTGCCGTGATGTATTGGATGAACGCCGGCATGGGCGAGACCATTTTCAGTCCCATTTACCTTGTGCTCGCTAATCGAGGAGTGAAATTTAACTTCTTCCATAAAGTCACGCAACTTCTTACTTCCGCAGATGGGAAGGAGGTCGAAACAATCAACATAGATGTGCAGGCAACCCCGAGGCCGGACCTTACCAACGGCTATGACCCACTCTTCACAGTCAATGGGATTCCTTGTTGGCCTTCCGAACCCTTCTTCGAGCAACTCCTCGAAGGTGACGTAATTCAGCAATGCGTTAATCCGAATCTGGAATCGTGGTGGACAGACTGGAAGCCGGTCGCAGTCAGAACGTTGCGACGGGGCCAGGATTTCGACTCGGTGGTACTCGCGACGTCCCTCGGAACAATTCCCCACCTGTGCCAGGACCTGATTGCCAAAGACACCACAGCGGGCTGGAAGAACATGGTCGACAATCTGCAAGCCATCAAGACGCAAGGCCTCCAACTTTGGCTCACCAAGAGCGCCACCGATTTGGGGTGGGCTCGTCCTCGCGGCATTTTTTGCGGTTATGTTGAGCCGTTTGACACCTGGTCCGATATGACGCCGCTCCTGCCACGCGAGAGCTGGTTGCCGGCTGATGGCGTGCAGCAGTCTGCCTATTTTTGTAGCGCGTATTTAGATCCACTACCGCAAACTTCATTCAGTGATCCGTCTTTTCCAGCACGCGAGAGAGAGGTTGTCATGCAGAATTCTCTTTCTTTTCTCAATCAGGAAAGTGGCCTGATTTGGCCGGCCGCAAGCCACCAGGGCGCGTTCGATTTCGATTCCCTCGTTTCTCTTTCAGGGGTAGAAGGACAGGCGCGATTTGCAGAGCAGTTCTTCCGAGCCAACATCGATCCCAGCGAGCTATATGTTCTCAGTCTGCCAGGAACGACAAAATATCGTCTCGCACCGGGCGACTCGCGTTTCACCAACCTTTACCTCGCGGGTGACTGGACACTGAACGATCTGAACGTGGGGTGTATTGAGGCAACCGTGATCTCCGCACGTCTGGCATCTCGTGCCATCAGCGGCGATCCGAAATTTATATATGGTTCATTCGGGAGCGCGCTGGCCTAATACATAGCTCATGAGAAGCCGGCTTGGCGAACTAAATCTGCGATGGCTTCCAGTTTGACGACAATCCGCTCGGACCCCACAACGACGAGGCTACGCTCGTTTCGCATGTCGCGCCTTCGTTGCTGCCACGGCCCTTTCGACGAGTGTCGCAAGCGCCTTCATGTCCACATCCGCAAGCTTCTTGATGTACAGACATCCCTTGCCGGTCGTGTGCTTGACGAGTTTGGATAGCAACGCCTCAGCACCATCAAAGTTTGTCGCGCCGTATAAAACGTTGCGGCCTTTCGTGGTGAAAAGCCGACGATGAGCATATCGCCTTCGCGGCCGCTCTCGTAGGTATAGTGATAGCTGTCGAAGCCGACGATTGAAGGTCCCCACATCGCAGGCTCGTTGCCGGTGATCTCTTGCATCAGCCTGGCCAGAGCTTTGGCGTCTGTGCGACGCGCCTCGTCAGCGCACGCATCGAGAAACGCTGGAACGCTGACGGTTGTCGGTTTGGTCTTGTTCTCCGCCATGAATTTACCCCTGAAACCAACATCCGAAGCTTATGGGACAAATTTTATCTCCGGTCCCACGACAGCTTCAATGGTTTTGAAACGTCGCCATCGCGGAGAGAAATGAATACAGTTGATATGTGATGACCAACTGCGTATTGCGCCGCAATCGTTTTATTAAGCAGTCGAGACTGGAAAGCATGTGGGGCCGCGACCTCGATCACTCTCGCCGCGAGAGGCTGTATCCATTGCGGTTATCGCTCGCTCTACTACTTCTTGTTCAGCTTGCATGGCCCGCTGCAAGCTGCACTGCGGCTGAATCCCGCCCACCCATCGTTACCCTCGATAACGGCGAACTCGAGGGGACATCTCTCTCCTCGCTCCCACACGGAGGCAGTTTCCTGGGAATTCCATATGCGGCGCAGCCGGTCGGCAATTTGCGCTGGAAGCCGCCGCAGGTTCCCCAATGGAAGGGAGTGAAGAGCGCGACGGAATACGGGCCCGCGTGTCCACAAGCGCCCAGCCCTTGGTTGCCAGAGATGCTGGGCCGCAAACAAATGGCGACCGACGAGGCCTGCCTCTATCTGAATGTATGGACGCCAAACCTGGCTCGCGCAGGCAGACTGCCGGTATTGGTTTGGGTTCATGGCGGCGGTAATGTTGAGGGTTCAGGTGAGTGGCCACCTCTCGGCGAGACCCTGGCCCGCGAAGGTGTCGTCGTGGTTAGCATCAACTACCGGCTCGGCATATTCGGCTTCTTCGCTCATCCGGCACTGTCCGCCGAATCACCTCATCAAGTCTCCGGAAACTATGGCCAGCTCGATCAGGTTGCGGCGTTGCAGTGGGTACGCACAAATATCAGGCGCTTCGGCGGTGATCCTCATCAGGTAACTATCGCCGGTGCTTCGTCGGGATCGCTCGATATCTGCAATCTGCTGGCATCACCGCTGGCCGCGGGCTTGTTTCAACGCGCGATTCTCCAAAGCGGCGTCTGCGTCGATTCAGTTTTCCCGGACGCGAAAAAAGCAGAGATCAATGGTGCTGACTTCGCGAAGACTCTGAGCATCTCGGGCATAGCCGGCTCGGATAGCGAGGCTCCATCACTAGCCGACTTGCGATCCATGCCGGCAGAAAGTCTTCTCCAGGCCGCGGCCAAGGATCGAAAACTTGATCTTGAACCTGTCGTTGACGGCTGGTTCTTTCCAGAGCAGCCCGCTGCAGCCTTTGCGCGCGGAATCCAGGCGAAAATACCCGTCCTTGTAGGCAGTAATGAGAACGAGGTCTCCATTTTTGCGAACTCACTGGTGGGCGGGCGATCTTATAGACCGAAGACGGTTGCCGAGTACCATCAGTGGCTCAGCCGTAAATTCAACATCGATGCCGACCGCGTCTTCGCAGACTATCCAGCCCGGTCCGACGACGAGGTTGCCGCACGTTTCAACGCCATGGACACGGATTTCGATTTTGGCTTTGGCGCGCAGTTGCTCGCGAGCCAGATGGCCAGCGCCCACCAGCATGCGTACCTATACCATTTCACTTACAGAGGCCAGGGACCATTCGCGTCTCTGGGAGCGTTCCATAGCGAAGAAAGCATGTTCCTGAGCAAAAAGTTCTGGACGAGCTGGGTTAGCACTCCCTATGACGCGCAACTCTCGACAGCGATCATTGGTTACTGGATCAGCTTTGTGAAAACAGGGAATCCGAATACTCACGGCCTACCTGCATGGCCGCCTTATGAGCCAGATACGGATCGATGTCAGATACTGGGCGAGGATATTAAAACGGGGCATGTGCCACGACGCAGATACTTCGATGTATTTCAGAAACGACTAACGGAAAGACTCGAAGGACTTTGACAGCATGATATTTCTAGTTGTTCGCCTCCCAACGCACAGGCAGAGTACATGCCAGAGATGCGGATAAGTTATGCGAATGATCCAGCTACCAGCTGTCGATCCACTGCTGCAGCGTGGTGCCGTCCGGAAGTCTGCCAAGCTCAAAGTAAGGGCTCTTCCAGGTCTTTCCGTAATGCACCAGCCGCATCCCGGAGCCATCCGCTCCAAGCGGCTTTCCGATCGGCCCCGTGGTCAACATCGAAAGAGCCCCGTCGCTGCCTTCAGTATTGCGATGATAGTGGCCCGCATACACATGCTCGATTCCATGCCGATGAAGCACGTCGAGATACCGGCCGCGGGCCGCATGGGGAACATTGAAATAGATATCGGCTTCGTCAGCCTTTACCAGGAAGAATGGGATGTGCTGAAAGATGACAATATTCTGCGCATTGAATCCCCTGCTTTGTGCCTGCGTAAGTTGCTGATCCAGCCATTGCAGTTGGGTCGCATCTTCTGTCTCGTTCCCCGCGGTTCCCATGAGACTGGAGTTCAGAACAATTGCAAACAGATTACCTGTGCGAAAGGTATAGTAATCCGGCCCAAAACGTGCTCGATAGTTCTTGAGGTTTTCGGTCGTAGGAATATTGCCCACGTCATGATTGCCGGCGACCAGGTGGAGTGGAATATCCGGGTCGAGTTTGGCAGTGGAAGCGCGAAACGCGTCGATCTCTTCCACGTCACCGCCTTTATTGACCAGGTCGCCGCAGATCAGAACAAACGCAGGATGCAGACGATTTGCCGTTGCCATGGCGAAGTCGAGATTGGCCGATTCCTGTACCCAACTCGTGTCCTTCTCAAACATGCCCATCTGAGGATCGGAGAGGAGCATGAAAAAATCATGCCCAGGGGTTTGAGCGAAGCCATTGGCGCTGCAAAGCAACGCCAATAGACCATAAATCCCGCAATATTTTTTCAAGCCAATGTTTTTCATAAATAATCAGTAACTTATCCTGATACCAAGCTGTAACACGCGGCTGTTGGTGTCGGCAATGACCTTACCGAAGTTAGGATATTCCACCAAGCCATCCGGGCGTTGAACGCGGTGCTTCTCAAGTATTGGTGACGGTACTTAGCTCTTGCGAGGTGTCGGCGTTGGTCATGGTCACTTTGTCCCCGGGGATGACTTTGCCGTTCGGGTCGGACACGAATCCGGACAACTGCACGGTTCGCGCAAGACAGGCCGTTGCCGTTCCTCGCCAAGATTAGGAATCGCGATGGCTCATTTCCTCATTCTGAGGTTCTGCTTCAGTCCAACAATGTGAATGGGAGCGCATCACAAGTCAAGATCGTCGCATATCGTACCTCTCCGGATTAGGGGTTCGAGACACGGATCCCTTGGATCCACGATGAAAATTATTGGTTTCTCCGCCGACTTCATTTGAACGCATCATAATTCAGCATTGGGAGCGCCGGCGACTAGACTCAAAGCCCCGCCGACTTCTTCGCCGAGAGGAGTCTGATTGGAAAGAGCCCCAGAGCGCCATCCGTGCTCCAAATTCGTAGAGTCACACGGCTCTAGGGTCTTTTCACGGGGGCAACACGGGGTCGAATTTCGTTGTGGACGGCAATAAAATCAGGAGCTAGCGTAAAACACAGCGCGCAAACGGCTTGACCCTCGGGCCGATCCTGATGCATATCGCGCTTCCCACAGGGCCAGCACCATTCGCAGGGATTGCGCGGGCGTGAAACCTGGATGGTATTCGGGTCTGAGCTGTTCGAGCCAGAAGCAAATGTACGAAACATTTGAGAGAATGGATATAAGTGGTAGCCGATTCGCAGCCTGATACCCAATGACCTAAAATACGATCTTTAAGCAGCTGAGAAGCAGACCGATAGGCTCTGGAGTATTCCACAACTGCGGAAAGTTCATCGGAATCTTTATCGTTCCAGATGTGTCTTATGTACGAGATGCTGGTTTACTGGAGAACAATGTCTGCGAGTCAAGGGTGGCGCGGCCTAGCCGCCATATTACCGGCGGCTTCTGGCCATAGTCCGACCAACATTTTCGCGCCGTTGGGAACCCCTGCGCGTTCGGCCTTCGGAGTGTCGCTGTTGGTGCTGAGTATTACGGGAGCCATTTTCCTGATCGTAGGAGGAATGCTGCTCTATGCACTGATCCGATATCGATCGCGCACGCCGGACGGTACGAACGAGCAGGAACCACCGCAGATTTATGGAAGCAACCAGATTGAACTGTCCTGGACGGTCATACCTACCCTGATTGTTGTGATGCTTTTTCTTGCAACGGCCCGGGTGATCTTTTCGACTGAAAATGCACCGAAGCCTGCCGATGCGCTTGAGGTCACGGTGGTCGGTCATCAGTTCTGGTGGGAGTATCGCTATCCCAAGTTTGGAACTGTAACCGCAAACGAATTGCATGTTCCGGTGAGTGATCTAAAGCATCCGCAGCCAACCTACTTGACGTTGTTGTCGGCCGATACCGATCACAGTTTTTGGGTGCCACGCCTCGCCGGAAAGACCGACCTGATTCCCAACCATCTTAACTCGATGTGGATCGACCCCCAAGCGAGTGGTCTTTATCTAGGACAGTGTGCCCAATATTGTGGCGTGCAACACGCGAAGATGCTGCTGCGCGTTTATGCGGATACGCCGACAGACTTTGCGGCGTGGATAGCGCATCAGCAGCAACCGGCAGTGCAGGACCCCGGGGTTGCCGAGGGACGCGCGGTTTTTGAGCGTAATGCATGCATCAGTTGCCACACGATACGAGGCACCGTGGCGACTGGAAGATTCGGCCCTGATCTGACGCATCTGGCGAGTCGCGATACGATCGCGTCAGGATCGGTGCCGAACACTCCGGCAAATCTTAGAAGTTTTGTCGACAGCCCAGCACATTTCAAACCCGGGGTGCTTATGCCTGCAATGCATCTCGGTGGGCATGATCTTGATGCTGTCACAGCATACCTGACCACTCTGAAGTAGGGCGTTTAGGAAGGAACATGATGGCAACGCAAACACCCATAACGGAAGTGCACGATCTAACGGTGCAGAAGCCTCCTCGGTATCTTTGGCTTGAGGTGCTGCATGATTGGGTCACGACCGTCGATCATAAGAAGATCGGCCTGATGTATATCGGGTACGCTTTATTCTTCCTGGTAATCGCAGGGTTTGAAGCGCTGTTGATG
>FSXA01001436.1_pt1 | contig 18182 bp, 10 predicted proteins | sample 1638081 | NCBI WGS metagenome assembly FSXA01 (sample SAMEA3914788, study PRJEB12502) | metagenome | biome: forest; material: soil | place: Canada | collected 2011-07-03 | depth 0.1 m
ACGGCAACTCGTCCCAAGCAGGTGCTTATCCTCGTTACAGATGGCGAGGATAACGCTTCATCCCTCTCGCTGGAGCAAGCGGTTCAACACATCCAGAATCTGAACGGCCCTATCGTCTATTCCATCGGCCTTCTCTACGATACCAAGGGAGGCGAGGCGCGCAACGCGAAGCATGCACTGGAAGCGCTCTCCGATGAGACAGGCGGAGTCGCCTACTTTCCCCATTCGATCGCCGATGTGGATGCCATCGCCGCCGAGGTCGCCCGCGATATCAGAAATCAATACACGCTTGCGTATCGACCGTCGAATGTGCCCGCCGTCAGCGAGTACCGCGCCGTGCACGTCGAAGCTCACGCGCACGGCACAGGCAAACTCACGGTTCGTACGAGGAGGGGCTATCGCACTGGTCCACTTTCTTCAACGCCGTCAGGCGCTCGGAGCAAGCAATAACGGGAGCGGTCGATACATTTCAGAATGTCTGAGTCCCCTTGCGCACTCCCTCAAAGGGCCAATGCACAGGGGGGTGCTCAGACGTCAATCTGGCGCCGACGTGGATACACAGTAATGCCGGCGATGCGGTTTCACGATCAGTAGGTGATGCGGAGAGAGAACTCGAGCACGCGAGGAGTTCCAGTGCCGACGAGCCCCGCGGAGTTGACCGTCGAGGTGATCGCCCCGAAGCTCGAAGGGACGATCATCGTGCGCTGTCCGGCGCTGTTGCCCACGCTGAGGGTTGCGGAGGGTTGGCCGTACTGTGCCCGATTGACGATATTGAAGGCCTCGGTACGGAAGATAACGCTGTTGCGCTCATTGATGTGGAAGGTCTTCTGTACGGCAGAGTCATCCTGCCAAAGCGGCGGACCGGTAACCGGGTTGCGGGAGGCATTGCCCCAGGTTCCAACGGCCGGTAGCAAGAAGACAGCCGGATTGATCCAGTGTCCGATGCCCTTGTTGGCGGGGTAGAGCGTGACACCGGGGACGCGGTTGGGACGCTGATCGACGTTGTTGCCATCTGGCAGTTCGCTGCTGTTGCGGCTCAGATAGACGTCCACCGGAAGACCGGCGCGGCCGCTGAGGAGAGAGTCAATCGACCAACCGCCGGCGAACAGATCGTCAAACTTGGAGCTGTTGAGGAAGCGGCCATTGCGACCGAAGGGGAGATCATAGACAGCGCTGACGGTTCCGCTGTGGCGCGCGTCGTAGTCACTGCTGGCGTACTCGCAGCGGAAGCACGCGACGTTCTGCGCCGCATCCGCATCGCCCGCACCGACTGATCCGTCGTTGAGCGCGTGCGAGAACATGTAGTTGCCGGCGAAGAAAAGACCGTTGTGGAAGCGCCGATTGACACTGACCACCAGGGCATTGAAGGTCGACTCGCCCTCGTTGTACTTGGTGTCGATCTCGCTGGGATACTGCGGGAGCGGGCGGGTGTTCGTCACCGGGTTGATGAGATTGGTGTAGGAGCGGCGGAAGAGGTGCACGCCGTGCGCTCCAAGATAGGTGAGCGTCAGCGAGGTCTGTCCAGGGAGGGCCTGCTGCACCGACGCGGTCCACTGCTCGACGTAGGAATCGGGGTGATGGCGGGCCATGGAGCGTGGAGTCAGCGCCAGGCCCGTGGAAGGAGTCAACGAGGGAGGTACGGGATAAGAGTACTGCACGGTCGCTCCGTTCGACTGCACACCGCTGGTGAGCAGCGTCGACGGCTCGGTGTTGACTACCGGGCTGTCTTCGTCGCCGAGCTGATCTTCGCCGTGATAGGTACCGAAGCCTGCCCGGAAGACGGTGTTTCCGTGGAGCGAGAGAGGGGCGTAGGCGGCGGAGAGACGCGGATCGAAGCTGAGGAAGTTGGTGTGATAGAAGGCCGTGCCCATGCCGCAGTAACCGCCACAGTCGGCGATGTCGAAGGGATCTTCGTTGCCATGCATCTCGGTGAAGGGTGAGAAGAAGTTGTAGCGCAGGCCGTAGTTGAGGGTGAGTGCCTGATCGACCTTCCACTCATCCTGCGCGTAGCCGGCGGCGTGGATCTTATGCATGCCCTTGTCGGGCAGTGCGGCCGTGGTCAGAAACGTGCTGAGCTGGTTGTTGAGGAAGGCGGTCTCGTTGAGGAAGGTGCCAGTGCCGTCGACCGAGTTCTGCTCGTTGAACCAGGGCAGTTCGTACTCCCCGCCGAACTTGAAGGTGTGAGCTCCCTTGGTCCAGGTCACGGTATCGTTTACGGACTGCGACTGACCGACCTGCTCCTTGGTGTAGTTCTCGAGCACCTCGGTGAAGCCGGTGATGGAGAAGTTGAACGGCAGGCCGGTCTGCTGGGCCTGATAGTAGACGTTGCGATTGAATCCGAGCTGAGCTTCGTTGATGATACGCGGGCTGAAGATGTGGGTCTCTTCGAGCACGAAGTTCTGCACTCGCGAGCTTATGGTAATGCCTTCGGCGAGCGCGTTGAGGGCGCTGGTCGAGACGCCGTCGTCGATGTTGTAGCGTGCGTATCCTGAGTCCTCCGCCGAGAAGCGGTGGTCGACGCGGACGGTGCCAGCGTTCTCGGTGTCGGGGCTGGGAACGACGCCGGTGTAGGTATCGACGTTAGGATCGGTGGTGGGCGCCTCTCCCACCGGAAATGCGTTGACGATGAAGGCGAGGCTGGGCTGCTGTGCGGCGACCTGAGCGCGGTATGCAGGGCTCGGAACAAATCCAGTTTGGGGAACGCCGCCGAGCTGCTGACGGAAGCCCTCGTAGTTGACAAAGAAAAAGGTGCGGTCTTTGATGATGGGTCCGCCGAGGCTGCCGCCGAATTGATTCAGTTGGAAGACGGGGATCTTGCTGGTGGTCTTGATCGGGCCGCGCGCGTCGAAATAGTTGTTGCGGAGGTAGTCGAAGATGCTGCCATGGAAGGCATTGGTTCCGGTCTTCGAGATCAGGCTGGTTTGGCCGCCCGCCGATCCGCCAGTGTCTACGGTGTACGCTCCGGAGTCCACCTTGAACTCGGCGATCGCCTCGGTGGAGAACTGTAGGCGCAATCCCGACTTGAGGGCGCCATGGAAGACGCCGCTCGCGTCGACTCCATCGAGCCGGAAGTTGTTATCATCGGTTCCGTTTCCGGCGAACCGAATGGTCGCCTGTGCACCGGATCCCGAGTCGATGGCTCCCGGCGCGAGCAGCTCGAGGTTGGTGATGTTGCGACCATTGAGCGGCAGCTGCGAGATCTGCACCGACTGCACGGTACCGCCAAACGTGGCATTGCTCTTGTCGAGCTCCGCTCCGCCGAGGTCGGCTTCGACGCCGACGGTCTGATCGATCGCACCGACCTCAAGCTTGGTGTTGATGGTGCGCACGTCGCCCGAGTGAAGATCGAGATCGGCGACCCGCGTGTCCTTGAAGCCATCATGACCGAAGACAACGGAGAAACGGCCGATGGGAAGCGAGGAAATCACAAACTGACCGTGCCCGTCGGTAGTGACCGAGCGCACCTGATTGGTGCCCGATTGGGTTACGGTTACGGTGACACCGGGAACAGCCGCTCCGGACGGATCGGTCACGGTGCCATTGATCTCGGTGCGGTCGATCTGAGCTCCTGCGGCCCCTGCGAAAAGAACGACAGCGAGGAACAAAAGGTATTTCGTCAACCGCTTCATTACAGAACCCCATTTTCCATGCAGCGTTTTGGACAAAGAGTGGCTATGACGAATGCAGGCATTCGCTCGATAGACATCCAGGACGTGCGAAAGCTCTGCCGGGCTAGTTTCCGGGCGTTGGCGCGAAGAGCGACTCCAGATTCGGAATTTTCTGCTCAACCTCCGCGCGGATGCTCTCTGCCTGATCTGCGGCGTCTTGCTCGCTGGCTGCATCGGTACAGGCGATCTCCATCACCAGGATTCCAATGCGACGACCTTGCGCGTCGAACATCGGCATCTTCATGTTGTAGAACTCGCCATCGGCGATACGCGGGCCGTAGGTCTTGCCACTCTTCACTGCGGCGAAGTCGCCCTCTGAGGTGTGAATGCCGACTCTCGTCGCGTTTCCATTAGCGACGAGAATCATGTCCTTGCCGCCGGGCGGAGTTACGTGTAGCCCAATGCGGCGCAGCAGCGGATGGTTCGACAGCGTCTCGAGCACAATCTCCTGCGCCGCCGGGGCGTGGACAGGCTCCTTCACATCGTCGAGCGGCGGCCTTGGCGTCGGGGTGTTGATGGGCTCATAGACGAGCACTCGTGCGTTTTGCGCGCCCGACTGCGGCACCGCAAGGAAGAGACGATTCAGTTCCGGAGCAAGCCGAGAGGTACGTCCATGCGGCCCCGAGGGAACTCTGCCGCGAGAGACATAGTGATCAAGATCGGCTTGTTCGAAGACATCGACCGCACCATCTCTGGAGGCGTAGAGCCGCCGCGTCGTCGGATCGAAGATCAAGTCGTCAATTCCCTGCCCGATGGGCAACGTCTGCAGTTCCTTGCCCGTGTTGCTGTCGAGGACGACGATCTGTCCGCTCCGGCAGCCGACGAACAGACGCTGCCGTTGCTCGTCAAGCGCCATAGCGACGTTTTGCTTGCCCATGGTGATCGGCCACTTCGCAAGAATTTTGTTGCGGAAGCGATCCACCACGATGACCTGGTTGGTCGCCTTGTCGTTGAGGTAGATATGCGGGCGATAGTTGTCGAGCACCATCGCCTCGAGCGTGTCGCCTTCGATTCGCATATCGCCGAGCTTGCGATTCGCGGTGGTGTCGATCACACTCAGCATGGAGTAGGTCTGGCCGACGTCTCCGCCGCCGTTATCGACATAGAGGTACTGCCGCGAGATGTCGTAACCGATTGAGTCCGCATCCTTCAACAGTGGGATGCGCGCGATCTGCTTGAAGCTCTCGCCGTCGTACACCTTCATCGAGCCATCGCCACCGTCAGTGACATAGAGGCGGTCGACATCGGCGCGATACAACACCGCGTGCGGACGAACGACACCATCGATCTGCCGCAGCAGTTTGCCGTTGTCGAGATCAAAAACCAGGACCGCTTTGAGGTCTTCGGGAGTGACAAAGAGCCGGTGCCGCTTGGAGTCGATGCCAAAGTGATCAAAGCTGCCTTTCACCGTAGCGGGCATCTCCATCGTTTGCACCAGACGTAGCGGAGCCCCTGCATCTACGGGAACCGCGATGGAGCTCTGGCTGTAACTTGAGAGCGTCGACGACAGAACTGCGCACAACACAGCGAAGCGAACACCATTCATTGGGAGGGTCCAGCGCTTTCGACATCAGGATCGTGGTTCTATGTCGCAAGCTTAAGGAGCGATTCCCGCATGAATCGTGACGCAGCAGTCAATTTCAAGAGAATCGAAACTCAGATTACATTCAGATTGCCGTAGGTGACCGCCGCATCACTCACGAAACCGAGAGCCACCCATGCGCGCGGAGCTAAGAAAATGGCCGCAGCCCCATCGGACCGCAGCCATCATTCAAACCGACAGCATCAAACCCAAGCCCTTCGGCCAAGTAGATCTAAAATTTAATGCGCACAGTCCACTGTATTCTTCGTGGCGGAAGCGCCGCGGTTGGTTGCCCAAAGAACGAAGACTGCACGTTGCCGACATAGGAAGTATAGTTTGTGCGGTTCGTGACATTGAACGCATCGACCGCCATCGAGAACACGGGTCCCTTCTCCTTGTTCTTGCGCTGTAGGGCGAGATCCCGGTTCCAGCGCAGATCGAGTTCCGCATTCCCGCCAGTCTGAAGCGCGTTTCGACTCACCCCCGCAGGACGGGCGTTCAACATTCCCGTATTGAATGTGTCTTTGCCCGAGGTCTCGGTGTACGGCGTTCCCGAATAGAGCTTCGCCGCAACTCCAAGATTGAGCCAGTGATCCTGGTTGATCGTGCCCAGCAGATTGAAGCGATGTCGCTGATCGAAATCCGCGCGTCCATACTCGCCGACCATTGAATACTGGTTTGCGGGGAACCAGAGGATGCCGCCGGTGTCGTTATTGGTGTGGCTGAAGGTGTACTGTCCCATGCCGGAGAACCAACGCCCGGCGCTGCCTTGCAGCGTGAGATCAAGCGCGTTGCCCACCTGCCTTCCTCGCGATTCAATCTGCCGCACCACGCCCAACGCAGGATTGGGGAACGTGGTGTAAGACGGCGACAGCGGCGCATTTACGTCGCGCGACCGAAACAGGTCGATGCCAAGCGTTCCGCGATAGGTCGCGGCGAGAGTCAGACCTTTGCCGAGCTGTCGCTCGGCACCTGCGCCGAAGTTGATGAAGTAGGGAAGATGGGTGTCGCTCGCTTGCTGGACGAGATTCGTCGGCAGCGTGTCGAGGTTTGTATTGGCGAGGTAGGGCACCGGAAAGGTCGGATTCAGCAGCGTGAACTGACGCACGATGACGCCGTTGTAGCGCGTGAGATCGGCCATCGGCTGCGATCCGGAGCGGTCGTAGAAGAGGCCTGCGCCGGAGCGAAGCACATTCTTGTGATCCCGTGTCGAGTACGCAGCCGACATGCGCGGCGCGAAGTCGTGAATGGACTTGAAGTACGTCTGCCAGTCGTAACGCAGCCCCAGAGACAGCTGAAGGTTCGGCTTGAGCGCGATCTGATCCTGAATGAAGCTTCCAATCTCATTCATCCAGAACACTGTGCGGCCGGGACCAGTCTGCTGCGTAAACGAATAGGGCGCATTCGCGGCGTACTCCGCGAGACTGGAGTAGCTGTACGTCCCAACGCGATCGGAACGGTCGTCCCAAGCGCGGCGGCTCAAGTTGGGAATATTAATTCCGAACTTGATGTAGTGCTGCCCGTGGCTCCAGCTGACAATATCGTTGATCTTGAGATTGTTCTCGGTCTCGAGCATATCGGCTTGCGCGCCGCCGCCTGTGAAGTTACCATCGACAACCAACTTTTGCGCCGCGAGCGCACTGTGGGTCGGGTCGTAGTCCTTCTCGAAGAACAGTTGGAGCTGGTTGAGCAGCGTCGGCGAGACGATGATCCGGTCGTTGAAGATCACGTCGTCCTCGCGTGCCTCAGCATTGACGCCGCTCTGCGCCAGCACCAGGCCGCCGACGCCCTGGTTCCGCGTAATCGTGTCGACTACGTTGTACTGTAGCGAGATGCGATGCGCAGGCGACATATCGCGAGACACCCGCGCGGCGATCTCGGTATCGTGAAGCGGGGTCGGCACGTTGCTCGTAACCAGGCCGGTGGGCGTGTCCGCGTACACGACAGACTGCAGGTTGTCCTCCTGGCGCGTCCCGGAGAGCAGGAACGTAGTTTTGCGATCGAAGTCGAGCGGCCCGGTGATCGAGCCCTCATAGATGCGTTTTTGCTCGAATGGCTTCGACAGCGCGAAGTAGTTCTTCGCATCGAACAGGGAGTCGCGATACGTGAAGTTGAGAGTGCCGTGTAGCTGGGACGTGCCCGGCTTGGTAATAATCTCGATGCGCCCCTTGCCTGGCCGGTTGGTTTCCGCACTATAGGGATCGTTGTTGATGTGCGCCTCGGCGATCGCAGATGCAGACACGCCCGTTCCCTTCATCTCGATTCCATCGACAACGATGCTGACTCCGCTCGTGGCTACGCCTACCTGATCAAGGAACGGAGTGAGCGCGGCGACGTAGTTTTGATCGAAGACAGGTACTTTTTCGAGCATCTTCGCGTCGGCCGATACTTGATCCTTATTGGACGCGGGATCGAGCTCTACATGTGTCTCGGGCGGCGTTACCGTTACGTCCTGCGACACGGAGGCAGGCGTCAGCTGGATACGAAGGCTCGATTGCGCGACGGTTCCGATGTGCAGCGGCGCCTCGTACAGTTCGAAGCCATATTTGGCCGGTACCTCCAGCTCATAATCTCCCGGGGCGACGCGGAGCAGGTGGAAGTGGCCCTCCGCATCGGAGACCGCGGAACCTCCATCTACCGCTTGCCCACGCAGAGTCTGCAGTCGTAGGTCAACGTTCGGCACTGCGGCTCCGTCCGGATCTACGACCACGCCGTTCATACTGATCTGAGCCATCAAGCGAGGCGACCCCACCACCAAGACACTCAGCACAACAGCCCGCAAAGCACACCCGAAAGCAAATTCCATTCGGTGAGCGTATCCTGAGCAACCTGAATTTTTCCTGAGAGTGAGGTCCGTCTAAGATGAGATCTGGGACTCTTCCACAATCCGGGGAATCTCGGCGCACGGAAACGCCACTTTGAAGCAGGCACCCCTTCCAATCGCACTCTCCACCTGTATGGTGCCGTTGTGGAGCTCGACCAGACTCTTGGCGATCGATAGCCCCAGACCGGAACCCGCGTCACGCGGCGTGCGCGCAGTGTCCACCCGGAAAAAACGATCGAAGATACGATCTTGATCGGCCCGCGCAATCCCGATTCCGTTGTCCTCAACGCTAAAGCCGCAGCGCTGCTCCGACAGCCAGGTCGTGATCCAAATACTGCCGCCAGCCGGCGTATAGCGGATAGCATTGTCCACGACGATCAGCAATACACGTTCCACGATGGCCTGGTTTCCCTGCATAGGCACTAGCTGCTCGTGGGCGCTGAACTTCACTGTGATATCGCGCGAACTCGCCTGCGCCCGGGCGCGCGGCAGGATTCCGCTGACCGATTCCCCTAATTCGAAGAGCTCCATGCGCACCTGCGCGTCCTCCACCCCCGCCCGCGCCAGCGTTAGGAGATCGGCGATCAGACGAGTCATGTAGTCGCTCTCGGAGAGGATGTCGGTGAGCCCTCGTTCCACGCGCGCAGGATCGGACGGCCCCATCAGCATCAGCTCCGCATTGGACCGGATCAGCGCAACCGGCGTTCGCAACTCGTGCGACGCGTCGGCGGTAAACTGCGCGATACGCTCATACGAGGCGGAGATGCGGTCCAGCATGTGGTTGATGGTGGACGAGAGGCGGTCCAGCTCGTCGCCCGTTCCGCGCAACTGCAGCCGTCTCGACAGACTGCGCGCATCGATGGAGTTCGCGGTCTCGGTGATCCGATGGATGGGAGAGAGGGCACGGCCGCTCATCCAATGGCCAGCGATCGCCGCCAGCAGCGCGGCAACCGGTGTACTCAGGACCAGAAGCCAGAGCAACCCCATCAAGAGCTGGTGATACTCCGTCTGGTCCACGGCCACCTGGATCAGGAATCGATATGGCCCAACCGTTGCAAATTGACTGATCGTGCGAAAGGACCGATCGTGGATCACGAGGCTTTGCTTGATAAGTTCGTCGCTCGCCGGAACCACCGGCATGATCGCCGCCATCGCATCTGTTTGATACACGATCGAGCGATCAGCATAGCTGACACGAAACATCTTTCCCCGTGGCAGCAATGCGGAGTGCTCGCGCAGTTCCTCGTTCAGGTTGTTCATCTCGTGCATGCCCAGCTTGTGCTGCAGGAATGCCGCCACGCCGCCGATCCCCGAGACCAGTTCGCGATCCGCCACCCTGCGCAAGCCCCACGACGCACCGAGGAAGACTCCAGTTGCCAGCAGCGTGAGAATGACCGACACCAGGGAGGCATACCAAATCGTGAGCCGCGTTCGAATTGTCACGGTCATAGGATCTCTTCCGCCGTCAAGCGATATCCGAAGCCGCGCACCGTATGAATCAGCTTGACGTCAAATGCTCCATCGATCTTCGAGCGAAGCTGCTTCATGAAGGCGTCGAGCGTGTTGTTCTCGACGGTATGTTCGTATCCCCAGACCGCGTTGATGATGGCATCACGTCGAAGCACTACGTTGGAATTCCGCATCATGAACTCCAGCAACAGGAACTCGGTCCGGGTCAGACTGATCGGCCGGCCGGCGCGCGACGCCCTATGGGTCAAGGGATCGAGCTCGAGATTCGCCACACGATAGAGCAGCTCAGCCGAGCTATGCCTCCTGCGCCCCAAGGCTCGCAGTCGCGCGAACAGCTCCTCAAACACAAACGGCTTGGTCAGATAATCGTCGACTCCGCTGTCGAGCCCCCGCACCACATCGCTGGTCGCGTCGCGCGCGGTCAGCATCAGGATCGGCGTCGAAACATGGGCGTCGCGCAGCGATCGGGCCACCGCAAACCCATCCATCCCCGGCAGCATAACATCGAGAAGGATCGATTCGAACGGATGGCTCCGTGCGATCTCGAGCCCTTCGGTTCCGGTTGCGGCAAGAAGGATCCGATGAGACTTCTTCTCCAGGGCATCCCGAAGCACCACCGCCATTCTCGGATCATCTTCGACGATCAGAATTCTCATGCTTCGACCTCTTAGCCAGGGAAACAGCTCTTCGATTGTACGAATGTCGTCTGAATTTCCGCTGAATTCTCTTTTCCATGGGTACTCCGGTGGCCGAACGCCCAGAGGTGCGGCCCTTCTGCGAACACAAGCGTGAAGCATATCTCCGGGTCGCGCATGAGGTCGGTGTTCTGTTCGCTGTTCTCGAGGTCGTCTTTGTAGGGTGGATCAACTCTCGAAAAAGTCGGCCAGCATGACACCGCTAACGCCCCCCCTTTCTAGCACCCGTTGAATTCAGAACCTGAAAAATGCGGGCGAGCTTGAGGACGGCGGTCCTAATTTCATTCTCGTGCACCGCGGCAAACCCTAGCTGCAGGCCCTCTTCAATAGACGTAGAGAAGCAGTAACGGCTGAGAGGCACGACGTCGATATTCTCCATCGCTGCTCTCTGTGCGACAATCTCGGCGGAAGTGTTATTGCGAAGCAATCCGATTGTCTGTACGCCGGCTTCGATATTCGAAAGCTCCAAATACTCTCCCAGGTACATGCGGCCACATTCAAGCAGAACGGACAGGCGTTCTCCGTAAGTTTTCCGCATTCGTCGAAGATGGCGTGCAAAGTGTCCCTGCTCGATGAAATCGCAGAGCACGGCTTGATCTAAAAGAGGGCAGTGCCGTGATGTCAGGGCCTTGGTACATGCGAAAACGTCAACCAGATTCAGAGGCAATATCAAATAGCCCAACCTGAGGGACGGGAACAAAACTTTATTGAAGCTGCCTCCGAAAATTACCCTCCCCCCGCGATCCAGACCCTGCATCGCGGGAACAGGCCGACCGGAGAATCTGAATTCACTGTCGTAGTCATCTTCGAAGATCACTGTCTCATATTTGTGCGCCCATGCGAGCAGTTCCAATCGTCTCCGAAGACTCATGGTGGTTCCCATCGGAAATTGGTGACCGGGCGTCACATAGAGTAGACGGCAGTTCTGAAAATCACTTTCCTTCGGAGCAGCGCCCTCAGAATCGAGTGGCGCAGAGATCAGTTGCGCACCAGCGGCCCGGAATGCAGCATAAGCTCCCTGATAACCAGGATCTTCTACCAGCACTTTGTCACCCGGATCGACGAACAGGCGGGCTGTAAGATCCAATCCTTCTTGTATTCCGGAGACGATGGCGACTTGGTCTGCCACACAACTCACCCCACGAGAGCTGCGTGCATACCGTGCCACGGCTTCACGAAGGGGCAAGTATCCGAGAGGCCCGCAACCCAAAAGTGACTGGACCGACGCCTTTCGCAGTCTTCGTGCCGCAACCTCTGCCCACAACGTGGTCGGGAATAGGTCGAGTGCGGGAAGATTGGTGCGGAAAGCAGTGCTGGTTGGATGGACGTAATAGGAAAACGGACGTATTCGTGAAGCGAAGACGGAGAGGTGCTGCTGCTCTTGTATGGCTGCGTTAGCTTTTTTCTCCGCCGCTCTTTGGGACTGAAGCAGATGTTCAGGCAAGATCTTTGAAACGTAAGTTCCGGACCCTCTGCGGGCTTCGAGATATCCCTCAGCCTGCAACTCATCTATTGCCGCCAAGATTGTTCCGCGCGACAGGTGATACTGCCGAGCAAGATCGCGGCTCGCTGGAAGCCTTGAACCTGGACTAAGGTTACCGCTCAAGATTTCAAGGCGAATCGCGTTTCGCAGCCAATGAAAGGAAGGCACATCCTCAGGTTGGGGAGGAAGAATCAACTCGAAGGTGGAAGCTTGCCTGGTCATACGATCAATCACGTCCCCCTCGCCCTGAAAGTGGTCTAGTCGATATCTCGTAAGTGGGCCTTTTCAATACGACCACCTAAGCTCATTCTAAGACACGATTTTTGTATGGATCGAGAGGGTACGGCGACTTTCTCTCAAATAGGCTGTGGCTTCAGCGGAGGCAATTGTGAAAACACCTGGAATGTACTTCGTGCGTTTGAGAAGGGTTTCAATTGTTCTTCTTCTCTTCAGCGGGATTGGCTCATACGCAGTTGCAAATGACACATTCACTGCCGGACACGCTTCTCAGCAGCCTTCCACATCTGCTCCCGCCCCTCAGATTCCTCAATTGACACCAGAAACCATCGCGGATTTGCTCGTCGTGCACCAGAAATACCTTGAGGCAATTACAGCCTACCAAAAGATAAACCCAAAAACGGCGCGGATTTACAACAAAATCGGAGCCGCTTACGAGCACGCCTTGATGGACGACGATGCAAAGGCCAGCTTCGAGCGTGCACTCAAAACGGACCGGAAATTCGCGGAAGCTTACAACAATCTTGGCACCGTCTACTATCACCAGAAGGACTACGACAAGGCTGAGCGCCTCTACAAAAAAGCGATTAACCTGAACAAGTCGGATGCGGCGGTCTACAGCAATCTTGGAGCACTTTACCTTGCCCGCAATAAGTTCCGGGACGGCGCCGAAGCCTACCAGCGCGCTTTTATACTCGACTCCGATATCTTTCAGAAGATTGCTGAAACGGGCATCCCAAATAGCGAGTCGATGGTTGACCTTGCAAACATGAATTTCTGCTTTGCAAAAATCTACGCGCAGGCAGGGATGAACGATCTCGCTATCGAATATCTTCGAAAGTCCATTGTGGAAGGATTCCACGACAAAGTAGGCCTACAGCAGGATCAGGAATTCGCGGGTTTACGCGGGATGCCTGAGTTCCAGCAACTGATTTCCAGCGAGCGCAAGTGATAGTGCGCCGAGACGGCTTCCGTGCTTTCTATTGCTGACGTTCGCGCGCGGAGTGTTGACGCTGGCCGCACTCCCACGTGCGCGCGGCAATAGTCGGATCAATCCAAGGGCCGCGTGCCTGATATGGACATGAGTGGCACAAGCGACATGGGATATGAGGAGCCCCAGCATAGGGGCAACCGGTCTCAGGTACATCAAGCCGCCGCGGCTCACAGCGCTTGCATGGGCGCTGGATACAACCACTCCTTTGAGGTCGTGACTCATATGAGATACGAAATGCAAACCAAACAAGGTAGCCGCCCGGGAGAGCGCAAGCACGCAGTCGTCCGGGAATGGATCAAGCGGTTCGTTGTGCTGGCGTTCCTCACCCTTGCCTCAGCGGCCCTCGGGCAGTTGACCACCGCCGACATCGTCGGCACCGTCACGGATCAGACGGGCGCAGTCGTACCCAACGCCGCGGTCACGCTGCTCAATCTCGGCACCAACGAAAAGCGCTCCACACAGTCCAATACCTCCGGCGACTACAACTTCACGCTGCTCCCGGTCGGACACTACTCCATTACCGTGAAAGCCGCCGGATTCGAGGAGTCGATCACCAAGGACCTTTCAGTGGAAGCCGGCGATCGTGCTCGAAACGACGTCCGCCTCCAGCTCGGTTCAGAGTCCTCTGTGGTGGAGGTTACCGCGAGCACACCGCTCCTCCAGGCTGACAGCGCAACCGTAAGTTCCACCGTGACCGCCAAGGCCGTACAGGATCTTCCCTTGAACGGCCGTAACTTCGTGCAACTCGTGGCCCTCGTTCCCGGCGCCAACGAAGGCCAGGGCAATGGCCTCAGCAGTGGCGGGCGCCCAGATGATCGCCGCACCAACGCAGCCGGACTCTCTGTGAACGGACAGGACGAAAGCCTCAACAACTGGGTGATCGACGGAGTCGACGATAACGAACGCATCATCGGCACCATCGGCATCAAGCCCAACGTCGAAGGGATTCAAGAGATCACGGTCCAGACCAACAGCTACGCGGCCGAGGCCGGACGTACCGCCGGCGGTGTCATCAACGTCGTCACTCGCTCTGGAACGAACCAGTTCCATGGCTCCATCTATGAGTACTTCCGCAATGACATCTTCGACGCCCGCAACTTCTTCCAGAATACGGGCAATAAGCCCGAACTACGCCAGAATCAGTACGGCGTCAGCATCGGCGGACCCATCTGGAGAAATCGAACCTTCTTCTACTTTGACTGGGAGGGCTTCCGGCAGGTCTCAGGCCAGACCTTTACCGGCACTGTACCCACCCTTTCTGAGTGGGATGACATTAACAGTCAAAACGGGGGGACGCCGCAAGCGCTGCTGTCATCTTCCAACGGCACGCTGCCCCCCACTGGCGGCTATCTCACCGCTCCGTCTGTCGTCAATGGGATCAATCCACTCATGCTGAACTATCTAAAGCTGTTTCCGGCACCGACCAACAGCGGCCTCGCCAACAACTTCACCATCAGCCCGAACAAGACGCAGAACTACAATACCTATGATGCTCGCGTCGACCATAAGTTCAACGACCACAATCTCTTCTTCGGTCGCTACTCTTACAACAACGTCATTACCTTCTCCCCGCCGCAATTTGGCACCGTAAACGGCGTGGAAATCAGCGGCGGGAGGTTCAACTTTGACGGCCCCGCAACCAACGGGGCACAGCAGTACGCCTTTGGCTTCACCCATATCTTTTCCCCAACTCTCTTGCTCGACCTCAGAGCAGCATTCACTCGGATCAATAATCTCTCGCTCCCGCTCAACTACGGCCTCAATGTCGATCAAGACGTGATTGGCTTTCCGGCCAGTATGACCTCCTTCAGCCCCTATGCCAACTCGTTGACACCGGTCTCGATCGGTCCCTTCGGCGATATTGGCGACGGCGCCTATGTCCCGCTTCAGGACATCGACAATACCTTCCAGTACAACGGTACGGTCAGTTGGACGAAGGGCAACCACAACTTCAAGTTTGGTGCCAGTTTGATTCGCCGGCAAGCGCGCAACGTGCAGAGCGCCTCCGCCGTCGGTGCGTATCAGTTCAATCTGCCGAGCGACACCATTGCGAATCCAAACAACGATCCTGCAATCCAGTTGCAGCAGCAGAGCAATCAGCTCGCCTCGGCCCTGGTCGGAGCCTTCGTCAGCCAGACCCGCAACTTCAACATCACCCCTCCCGACTACCGCAGCTGGGAACCGAGTGGCTTCGCGCAGGATAGCTGGAAGGTAACCTCCAAGCTCACCCTACTCTTGGGCGTTCGCTATGACGTGTTCACCCCCTTCACCGAGGCGCATAACCACATCTCGAACTTCGACTACTTGCAGGCCCTCACATCCACAGCTGCCACCGTCGACACCGCACTCAAGGTCGCGGGCGTCAACGGGGTCAGCTCTACCGTGAACATCCCAACCAACTACGACAACGTTGCCCCACGTATTGGCTTTGCCTACTCGGCACGACCTTCCACGGTCATCCGTGGTGGATACGGACTCAGCTTCTTCCCAGGAAACTACACCTCCAACGGAGACCTGAAGAATCCCCCGTTCACCTCCATCTACACGCCAGCCTGCCAGTCCACCCTCGCGGTTCAGATCGAGACACAGCAAAACAAATTTGCCGGCCAGAACCCAGACTGCGCGACGATCGGCGCACCTGGATCCCTCAGCAGCACGGAGGCAATTCCAGCGCCTCCAATCACGCCGCAGCCTGTGCCTCCCCTGAACACGATTACCGGTCTGTCGTTTGTTGCCGAGGCGACCAACTTTAAATCAGCACTCATCCAGCAGTTCAACCTGCAGGTCGAGCAGCAGGTTGGCGCCAATGTCATCACCATCGGCTATGTCGGAAACATCGGGCAGCATCTGCCTGAGTCCATCAGCAACATCAACCAACCCGCCCCCTTCAACCCGCTCAACAATCCAACCAATACGCTCCAGAACCGCCCTCTCTTCAACCAGCTCCCCAACTTAGGCAACATCAGCTATCTCGCGACCGAAGGAATCTCCAACTATAGCGGCCTGCAGCTCGCCTTCCAGCGCCGCTTTACCAAGGGGCTCGCGTTTGATGCGAACTACACCTGGGCCAAGGCGATGAGTGATATCGTCGGCTTCTCCGAGCAGGGAGATCAGGGTTGGGCTACCGCGAATCCGAACGAAATCCGTCAGATCGAGTACGGAAAATCCGAGGACGACATTCAAAACCGCTTCGCCCTTTCAGTCAACTACGAGCTGCAATACGGCAAGGAGTTCACTGGCATCAAGAAGGCGTTCCTCTCCGGTTGGCAGACCAATATGATCGCGATTTGGCAGACTGGCAAACCCTTCACCGTCGTCAATAGCGGCATCGGCGCCGATAGTCCCGAAGGCCTTGGCTTCAACAATCGGGCCACCCCGCAAAACAACAATGGCGGCGGTGCTGGCGCAGATCGTCCCGATCAAATTGCGCAAGCGGAGACGAGTTCCAAGCCCCTCAGCAGATTCTTCAATACAGCAGCCTTCGCTCCGCAACCTCTCGGAACCGTTGGCAACACCCAGCGCAACTCGTTGTTTGGCCCCAATTTCCGCCACGTCGACCTATCCCTCTTCAAGATCTTCCCAATCAAGGAACAGACAAACGTGCAGTTCCGCGTCGAGGCGTTCAACATCTCCAACACGCCCAACTTCTTCATGGCGAACACCAACAGCACCACGAACGTACAGTTTGGCACCTCGGCCTTCGGGACCATCTCGGAGACCGATCCGAACTACGTCCCACGGCAGTACCAGTTCGTACTCAAAGTGCAGTTCTGACTGTCCTGGCAAGCGGACAGCGGCGGCGATGTTCTCGCCGCCGCTGTTTGTTGCTAAGGCATATCGAATGCAGCGATGCCTATCAATCCGGCACAAACCGAATCACGTAAGCCGAAATTTTCAACCTCTCGACTTGGTTTTCGGGGCGGGTCAGTACGGTGTGCCCTCATTTGCCTGCAACTCGGGAAGAAATACGATTTTCGATTCACCCAGTGGCATGGTGAGTGCATCCGCGATCATGCAATCTCTGGACTTCGGTTATACCCTTTTGATTGGCAGCGGATTCGGTGCGATGTTTTGGGCGACTGTCCATGCAGCAGCGCCGATGGCCCAGGAGATGAGGAACGCAGTCCACGGCATTCGTCCCGTGGGAGCGGCCAGGATCGCAGGTCCCCAGACGAGCAGCGTAAACAGGCTTATCATTCCCGCTTCCATCCTCGCGGCCGTACGCGGAAGAACGGAAAACAACACGCCAAGACCGCAAGCGATATGCCCAGCTCCGGTCAGGTAGGCCCAGAACATTCGATAAGGGAGCCACGCTGGCACCAAGTCAGCAGTCGGCTTTACATACACGATATGGGACAGCCCAATCGGTATGAGTGCAACGGCAAAGAGGATCCGTGCGATGCGAAGGCCGCTCTGCCCCGTGGCGAAGGACAGGGGTGAACCCTCCCGCAGGTCGGCCAGTATAGCGAACAGCACCCATCCTCCGGCCAGCAGCACGGCAATCTCGCCCACGCCCAGCCATACCGCTTCAATCTGCGGCGCCACAAGAAGGGCCGGCACCTTCAGCAGGAGCCAGACGATCAGATAGGGGAACAGAATTCGGGCCGACCATGCTGCCGTGGCTCGCACGAGCAGTCCTGTACCTCCCAAAAGCATGAGCAGGCCCGAAACATAGGCGAGTGCGGTCCTGCCGGGGATCCACGGGGCAACAGGTTGCCACACCATCGCGAAATCGCCGCAGGCCAGAGCGAGGATGCCGAGGCCGATCATCCCGACTGCAAAGAATGTCAACGCAGGTTGCTGGCTTCGGGTCATCGGAGCCCAACTTTATTGAAAGGCCAGATGCGTGTCAATAAAAATGAGAGCCGGCCCAGCTCTAAATTTGTGAACCGATCTACAAAGTGGGGAGGGCTCCGTCAGTTGAGCGGCAATCGCTGAGAGTAGAGCTGTCTCGCTCAATGACCAGCCGCACAGGAGCATTCTGGGTTTTGGGCATGTAGTTATTCGGCTGCGGCTGGAGCGGAGGTAACACGGGCCGAACTAACCGCCAAGGCGATTCGACTGGGCCGGTTGGTGGGCGAACTCCTGCAAGAGCCGGAGGCCATTGGGCTGCTTTTCCCGGTGTTGCTGCACGAATCCCGTCGCGCCGCGAGAACATCGCCGACCGGAGAGCTGATTTTGCTAGAGAATCAAGACCGCTCACTCTGGAACCGAAAGCAGATCGCGGAG
>FSXA01000606.1_pt1 | contig 17906 bp, 13 predicted proteins | sample 1638081 | NCBI WGS metagenome assembly FSXA01 (sample SAMEA3914788, study PRJEB12502) | metagenome | biome: forest; material: soil | place: Canada | collected 2011-07-03 | depth 0.1 m
GTCCCATTCTGTCGAGTTCCGAGTGAAAAAAGGCGACACGCCCACCTCCAGTTCAAGCCAGTTCTCGATGGGGGTACACTCTGCCGCTAGGTTTGGCGCGAACGTAGCAGCGCCTCCATCGAAGTTCCAATTGGTGGACGCTCCCACTTCCAAGATGGCGACTGTATCGTCCGTATCCGTGGAAGCCTTGATTGGGTGGATGGAAGGATTGTCCTGAGCCATCTGCCCAAAAGCAGTTAGACAGCACAAAAGAAAAACGTACGCTCCGGCGAGCGTGAACGCGTGTATACGCATAAGGAGTCTCCGGGTTTAATGCCAATTCGATCCACGCCAAGCGCGGAGGACGTTGAGCTAGGAGGCGACGATGCGTGGTGGTCGGAATATCGTGGAGCGTATTGAGAAAACAGGACGGGACGCTCCAGGCGCAATACCTGCGAGTTCGACGTTCAAGGGGATGAGAACCTGCCCGACATGCGGTAGGCCGTAGAACCCGCAACACGTGCAGATCCCGTTACAGTTATCAGGCGCGACCGGACGAGAATGCTTGAGGATGGACTGGTGCTCTGACGCGACAGTGAAGGAAGCGCCATCACACAGATCGCAATGTGGCGGGTTCGCCGTAAGCCGGAACAGCAGCGCGCAGAGTAGCCATGCCCATACGCGATGTCGGTTCCTCCTGTTCATATTGCTAACGATAAATGATCACGGCAATGCCCGCATCCCAGCATGTTCAGCGGCCAAAAGCGACGAGAACGACTGATGATACTTTGCCAGTACGAAGAGCACGGTTACGGGCTTTGTGGGACATAGGGTATTCTTTTATCTAGTGAAGTCACTGCGCCAATTCGGAGCGGTCCTGCTGTTACTGGTGTCCTGCGTGGCTCCGGCGATGGCGTGTATGGCCCCAGACGCGCAGATGACCGTGGAAGAGCAAGCCTGCTGCCGCATGATGAAGAGTCAATGCGGACAAATGGAGATGCCGGCCTCGCACGACTGCTGCAAGAAAACTCCGGTCGCTGCTTACGATAATGCTTTGAAGACGGATACGGCGGCGTTTCACCCCGCTGTGTTTGTAACACTCTGGGTTTCATCGTTCGACCTGCTGGCTCCTCATGCCGTAGCCGAAGGCTGGCTCCAACGCCCGGAACATTCACCGCCAAAACCTCCTCCCTCGATAATTTCCTCTCTAAGAGTCTAGTTCGCTCCTATCTCGCTAAAGATTCGAGCCGCGCCTCTGCGCGTGCTCATGTCTGAACTGCAATCGAGACAGGAGTTTCCCTATGAAGGTGGCCTTGTATTGGACCGCCGCATTGGTGATGGCAACTGGCGTCTCTGCGTATGCGCAGGAGATGGCCGGGATGCCGACACCACTTGCTACGTTGATTTCAGAAGCACAGTCGAGCAACACACAACTCTCGGCCGCAGACCACGCCTGGAAGGCCGCAACCCACGTCGCCCAACAGGCGACGACACTGCCTGACCCGCAGTTTACGGTTCAGGCGTTCAGCGTCGGCAGTCCAAAGCCGTTCGCAGGTTTCAGCAACAGCGACTTCGCCTACATCGGGTTCGGAGCATCGCAGGAGCTTCCTTATGCTGGGAAGCTCCACCTCAAGGGTGAGGTAGCCAACCGTGAGGCCGATATGCAGCAGACGCAGGCAGACCTTTTGCGTTCGTCGATCACAGACCAGGTAAAGGTCCTCTATCTGCGGCTTGCTTATCTTGACGCGACGCTTTCGATTCTCGGTCGGAACGATGCTGTCTTGAAGCCCCTGATTGAGACGGGCTTGTCCCGATACAGCCTCGGGCAAGGCAGTCAGGCGGATGTCCTGAAAGCGCAGATGGAGCATACGAAGATTCTGCGTGAAGTCACCATGCACCATGAGGAGGTGGGGCAGCTCCAAGCGAACCTAAAAGAACTGCTGCATCGGTTGCAGACCTCTCCTGACATCATTCCAGAACCTCTTTCGATGACTCCGCTGCAACGTACCGCCGCCGAACTGCAAAGCCTCGTTCTCGCTCATAACCCTGCCGTCTCGGTGGACACTGCGGATGTCCATAAGCAAGATGCCCAACTCAAGTCAGCACAACGTGAGGGCAAGCCGGATTTCAACGTCGGCTATATGTTTCAGCAGACGGGTGGCGGCTACCGTGACTACTACATGCTCACGGTCAGTATGCGACTGCCCCGGCGCAAGCGTGTTGAAGCGGGCGAGGCGGAAGCTGCGGAATCGCTAGAGCAATCCAAACAGGAACTCGACTCGCAAGTACAGCAGCAACTCGCAGAGGTTCAAAAGCAGTACGTCGCAGTGACGAATACTGCGGAGCTTCTGACGGAGTATCAGGACGGCCTTCTTCCTCAAGCGCAAGCCGCATTTCGCGCCGAGCAGACGACGTATCAATCCGGCAAGCAGGAGTTCGCTCCGGTGCTTTCTTCACTCCTCGATGTTCTGACCTTTGAGCATGACTATCAACAAGCACTGCTGGACCACGAAACAGCCCTGGCACGTCTCGAAACTCTGACGGGAGCGCAACTACGATGAACCGAACTATTGTCCGTACATCCCAATTTTGGCTTGCATTGTTTGCGGTTGCCGCCGGTGTGTATATCTACCGCAGCCGGTCAATCATTCATCCGGCATCTGTTCCCACAGGTGTTCAACCCATCGCGTCGGGGCCGATGCCAGATATGAACAAAGACACGGCCAAGGATGCGTCCATGCCAGCGGCAAAGATGGAAGCGCCGCTGGTGCCTGTGCAACTGACGAATGAACAGATGAACAGCATTGGCATAGAGACCGGCACAGTCGAGTACAAGCAACTGAGCGATGAGATTCGAGCGACTGGCACTGTCGATGTGGACGAGCGCCTTCAGTCGTCCGTCCAGGTACGCTTCTCTGGATACATCCGCAAGGTCTTCGCCGATGCAACGTACCAATATGTCCGCAAGGGCGAGCCGCTCTTCACCATTTACAGCCCTGACCTGGTAGCGACGCAGGAAGAGTATCTACTTGCGCGGCGGAATCAGACCACTCTCAGCGGAAGCTCTGTCGATGGTGTCGCAAGTGGCGCATCATCTTTGACCACGGCGGCGGAGCAACGCCTACGCCAGTGGGACATTCCGAACAGCGAGATAGAGAAGCTCCAGGAGACAGGTAAGGTGATCACTGAGCTATCGATCAACTCCCCTGCCTCCGGTTACATCATGGAGCGCATGGCACTCCCCAATATGTATGTTGAACCGGCAACGAAGCTGTACACGCTCGCCGATCTTTCGCATGTCTGGGTAAACGCACAGGTCTTTCAAAATGATGTTGGCAGGCTCAAGCGCGGAGACAGCTCATCTATCACTGTCGATGCCTATCCAGGGCACACCTTTCAGGGACGGGTTGAAGAGATCCTGCCACAAGTCGATATGACGACACGCACCGTCAAGGTGCGGCTGGCGGTCAACAATCCCGGTGTCGCCCTCAAGCCGGGTATGTTCGTGAACGTCGATTTGAAGTCTGCGCTGGGACGCCAACTCGTTGTCCCCGCCTCAGCGGTGTTTCAGACGGGTCTACGTCAGGTGGTCTTTGTCGATCACGGAAACGGCAGCCTTGAACCAAAGGATGTCAGTCTGGGTGCGCGCGTTGGAGATGACTTTATTGTTCTGAGCGGTCTGGCGGCCCATCAGCAGATTGTCACCTCAGCCAATTTCCTCCTCGATTCTGAAAGCCAGTTACAGGCTGCGGCGGGTTCGTATACTCCACCTGCTCCGGGCTCCGGGCAACAATCGCCCGTCAATCCAGCGCAACAGCAACCGACGGTCGCGATTGATTTCACCACCGATCCCAATCCGGCCCACAAAGGCTCGAACACGTTCCACGTCAAGCTGACCGGAGCAAACGGACAGCCCGTTGCCGGGGCACAAGTTGCGGTCACCTTCTTCATGGCGGCGATGCCTGCAATGGGCATGGGGGCGATGAACACGACCACACAGCTAACGCAGAGGAGTCCAGGTCTCTATGACGGAACTGGCGTGCTTGAGTCCGGTGGAACGTGGCAGGTCACGGTTACGGTCAAACAGAACGGGCAGACAATCGGCACGAAGCAGTTGCGCGTCAACGCCGAAGGGGGGATGTGACATGCTCTCCAGAATCATTGATCTGTGCGCCCGAAACCGCTTCCTCGTTTTCACTGGCGTTCTACTACTGACCCTTGCCGGTATCTGGTCGTTGCGTCATGTTCCACTCGATGCGCTGCCCGACATCTCGGATGTTCAGGTGATCGTGCATACGAGTTGGACGGGGCAACCGCCGGACATCATCGAAGACCAGGTCACTTACCCCATCGTGACAAGCCTTCTTGCGGCCCCGCATGTGAAGGCCGTCCGCGCTCAGACGATGTTTGGAGATTCATATGTGTACGTCGTCTTTGAGGACGCGACAGACCTGTATTGGGCACGCTCTCGGGTCGTCGAGTACCTCCAACAAATCGGCGGTCGTCTACCGGCCGAAGTGCATCCAGCCATCGGGCCGGATGCGACGGGCGCAGGATGGGTCTTCGAGTACGCGCTCGTGGACAAGAGCGGCAAGCACAGCCTGGCCGATCTCCGTACCCTTCAGGACTGGCATTTGCGCTACGAGTTGGAGACTGTTCCAGGTGTCTCGGAGGTTGCGAGCATTGGCGGCTATGTAAAGCAATACCAGATACGTCTCGACCCGAACAAGCTGCTGGCCCACAATATTCCCCTGTCGATGGTGATAGATCGGGTGAAGGCAAGCACAAACGAAGTGGGCGGTAGAGTGCTCGACCTCAGCGGAGCGCAGTACATGATTCGCGGCCTCGGCTACCTGAAGTCTCTCAATGATCTTGAGTCGATTGCGGTGGGCAGCAAAGATGGAACTCCGGTGTTGGTGCGTGATCTTGGCAGCGTGGCCTTTGGCCCAGACATTCGAGAGGGCGTCGCCGAGTGGAACAGTGAGGGAGAGACTGTTGGCGGCATCGTCGTCATGCGGCAGGGTATGAATGCGTTGAATGTCATCGAAGAGGTAAAGCAAAAGCTCCGTGATATTGCGCCGTCACTTCCAGCCGGAGTGCAGGTCGTCGCGGGCTATGATCGTTCCGGCCTCATCAACGACTCGATAGCCACCCTCCAGCGCGACTTACTGGAAGAGGCCATCATTGTCAGCCTCGTCATCATCATCTTCCTGTTTCACTTTCGCTCGGCGTTGATCGCCATTCTTGCTTTGCCGATTGCAGTTCTTGTCTCGTTCATCCCGATCTACTTCCTCGGTGTTACATCGAACATCATGTCCCTTGGCGGCATCGCTTTGGCTGTCGGTGTTCTTGTCGATGCTGCGATTGTAATGGTGGAGAATGGCTACCGGCATCTCTCCGAGAGGCAGGAATTGGATGCGACGCCTGTTTCTGAGCCGGAGCGCCGCGAAATTCTTATCAACGCCGCAAAGCAGGTTGGACCGGCGCTGTTCTTCTCGCTGCTCATCATCGTTGTCTCATTCTTGCCCGTCTTCCTACTAGAAGCTCAAGAGGGACGCATGTTCCGGCCTCTTGCCTGGACGAAGACGCTTGCCGTAGGTTCCTCCTCCATTATTGCGATCACGCTCGTGCCAGTTCTGATGGTCATGCTGATTCGAGGGCGGCTCAAGCCGGAGAGTGCCAATCCCATTTCGCGAGTTACGCAGGCCATCTATCTTCCCATCCTCCGATTCTGCTTGAAGTATCGCAAGCTGACAATTGCGGTTAACTTGCTTTTTCTGCTCGTGACGCTCCCCGTCGCATTCAAACTGGGCAGCCAGTTCATGCCTCCACTCTTTGAAGGCTCCGCACTCTACATGCCCACCGCGCTTCCCGGCATCGCAATCGAGCAGGCGAAGTCGCTGCTTCAAAAGCAGGATGCAATTCTGCGTACTTTTCCCGAGGTTGAGAGCGTCTTCGGCACAATCGGTCGGTCGGACAGTGCCACGGACAACGCGCCGCTCGACATGTACGACACAACGCTCATGCTCAAACCGCGAGAACAGTGGCGGCCTGGAATGACGTATGCCAAGCTCATTCAGGAGATGGATGAAAAGGTACAGTTTCCTGGGCTGGCGAATACCTGGACAAGTCCGGTCGAAAACCGTCTCGATATGGAACTGACCGGGATCAAGACGCCGCTTGGGCTCAAGGTGCAAGGGCCGAGCGTAGACGGCATTGAACAACTGGCGTCAAAAATGCAGACCGTTCTCTCGTCGATGCCGCAGGTTCGGTCAATTTTCGCCGAACGGATCTCGCAGGGCTTCTACGTCAACGTGGAAGTAAACCGAGATGAGGCCGCACGATATGGCCTCAGTGTCGCCGATGTGCAAACGGCGGTCTCATCTGGCATCGGCGGCCAGAATATCGCGGAGAATATCGAGGGACGCGAGCGTTATCCAATCAACGTGCGCTACTCGCAGGACTTTCGGGACAGCGTCGATCGAATGCGCAACGTCTTGATCGCAACGCCCTCTGGGGCGCAGATTCCTTTGGGCCAAGTAGCTCAAGTGTCCTTCTCGCATGGCCCGGCGATGATCCGAGATGAGGACGGCCAGCTCACGGGGTATGTCTACATCGACCTAAAAAGCACTAACTATGGGGGCTTTGTAGACGAAGCAAATCGTAAACTGAAAAGCCAAGTTGCGATCCCCGCGGGCTATGGCTATAAGTGGTCGGGAGAATACGAATTTGAGTTGCGGGCGAAGGAGCGGCTCAAGCTCATTCTACCGATTGTCTTCTTCATGATCTTCCTCCTGCTGTATATGGTGTTCCATTCCGCAGCAGAGGCGGTCGTGCTGATTGTGCCCACAATCTACGCCATGACAGGCGGACTCTTGCTCCAATGGGTGCTCGGCTATAACTTCAGCGTCGCCGTCTGGGTAGGCTACATCGCACTCTTCGGGATCGCTGTCGAGACCGGCGTGGTCATGGTCGTATATCTCCATGAATCGCTCGAAAAAAGGCTCTTGGGTGGGAACATCCATAACAATGCCGACATAGAAGATGCGGTCATTGAAGGCGCGGTGAAGCGTCTTCGTCCCAAACTGATGACAGTCGTTGCCGTGCTCGCCAGCCTCGCACCAATCCTATGGGAATCCGGCATAGGCTCCGATGTGATGAAGCCGATTGCGGCGCCCATAGTGGGCGGCATGATTACCTCAACCATCCATGTCTTGATTCTCGTGCCCGTCTTCTTCGTGATGATGAAGGAGCGGGCCTTGCGCAAAGGAACACTTCATGCCCAGGCTCAAACGGCCATCGCGACGCTACCGAAAACTCAATCTCAACGGCTGTAACTTCGACCTTTAGGAGAACTCTCATGCGCTTTAAAGCAATATATTTCGCAACTGCTGGCTTCGTGTTCACAGCATCACTTGCCATCGCTCAAGCGACCCACACGCTAACCGGAACCGTCAGCGATGTCATGTGTGGAAAGAAGCACATGATGCAAGGCGTCACTGCTGCACAATGCACGCGGGAATGTGTCAAATCAGGTTCCGACTACGCTCTCGTAGTTGGAGACAAGGTCTACACGCTCAAGGGTAACAAAGCTGCGTTTGATAAATTCGCAGGCGCAAACGTGATCGTCAAGGGCGCGACGAGCGGGTCCGTGGTAACGGTGGAGTCGATCAAGGCCGCTAATTGAAAAAAATAAATAAGTGGTCTCGATAGCGCGATGGGAATTACGTTTCCATGACTTTCGTTGTGAGTTGGATCGTTGACAGTTGGCGAACCGAGGCTTCAATGTACAAGCCCGTCAGGTGGGTGACCGCTGCCAGACGGGCTTCATCCCACAACGATGTTTTCCGCTCCACCACGAAGAGCAGGTGGCGCTTCATCAAACATACCGAGGGGCAGCGACCCTTGTGCCTGTGTTCTTTGTCATGATGAAAGAGCGGGGTTTACGCAGGGGAATGCTCTCTCCTCAGATTCAAACTGACATCGGTGCTGTCACAAAGACCCAACCTCAACTGCTGTAATACAACCTAAAGGAGAATTGTTATGCGATTCAATGCAATAGCTTTCGGAAGTGCAGGACTCATACTGTCGACATCACTCGCCGTCGCACAGGCAACCCAAACGCTAACCGGGACCGTTAGCGATGCCATGTGTGGCAAGAAGCACATGATGGAGGGCGCGACTGCGGCCCAATGTACTCGTGAATGCGTGAAGTCTGGATCCGACTTTGCCCTCTTCGCTGGAGACAAGGTCTACACGCTTAAGGGTGACAAGACTGCAATTGACAAGTTCGCAGGCACAAACGTCATCATCAAGGGCAAGACGAACGGAACTGTCATAACGGTGGAGTCGATCAAACCCGCTCAATAGAGTAGGTTTTCCTTTACTGTCGCGTCGGCGCACCAGTCCACCCTCAAGCACTCTCATCCGGCGGCACCCGATAACTGTAACGATATTTTGTTGCGGATTCCACGGCCTCCCAGATGTCCGGCAGGTTTTCGTCCAGGTGAACGTCGAACTCGCAGGTGTTGCGCATGAAGCGCCCTGTCCTGCTTTCGCACCGCGCTCCACGATCTTTTGACCGCCAAGTATCGCCGCCTCCTCCGCCGTTGGCGGGGGGCGAATCAGCATTGAACCTGGAGGTTTCCTATGCGTTGTAGGGACCAGGATGCTGATCATGATCTCGCTCAGCCCATCATCCACCCACCGCTCAAACCACGCGACCGCAGCTCCGATTACCAGGCCAATCAGAACGCCGCCGTCCGTCAGGAAGAACAATCGTCCGACGCCTTCTACAACGGATGGTCTGTGTCCTGTAAGCAGCATTGTCAACCCAAACTGTAATGGCGAGCAGTCAGGTCCCATCGTTCACTGGTCTTTCGGCTTACAGAATCTTTACGATCTCTTGCGGTAGGCCAACTCTTCGCGCGATAGACGTTGCCGCAATAGCATCCGTAGCAGCGACGACTGCACCCAACAAAACTCCGGATCGCCAGTCGAAGCCTGGTAGCGGGGAACCTGACGCCAGGGCCGACCCTAAGACCGTGAACAGCACCAAACCTACCGCGAGCATCGTGATGCTTACAAAATTCCGCTGGAACTCTCTCCATGAGAGAGTCCGTGCTGCGGAGTCGGAATCGGTGCAGGCTTTGCCCAAAAGTCAGCCGCGATGGTCATGGTGTCTTGGTCTGCTCCCATCCGCCGCCTAGCGCTTTGATAAGCACTACGGAGTCGACGAGACGCTGCCCCGAGATCTGGGTTGCCGCGCGCTCGTTGAATAGAACGTTCTGCTCTGCCGTAACTACGTCTAGATAGCTGACGAGGCCTCGCTTGTAGCGGTCCGTCGCGATTCTCTCCGCACGGGTTGCATCTTGAACGGCGAGGCCTTGAAGGCGCGCTTGAGTGGCCAGGTACTCAAGCGCCGAGAGTTGGTCCTCGACCTCCTGGTAGGAGACGAGCACGGTTTTTTCATACGTCGCGAGCGACTCACGGTAGTATGCCTGGGCTTGCTCGACGCCGGCCTTCAGTCGTCCGCCGGTGAAGATCGGTGCGACCGCGGATGCACCAAGCGATGCGATCGTGTTCTGCCAGTTCACGAGATTGGCCGGGTTGCTGCTCTCGTACCCAGTGAAGGCCGTGAGCGAAAGCTGGGGAAAATAAGCAGCTTTCGCGATGCCGATGCGTGCCGTGGCAGCAGCAACATTCCTGTCGGCTTCTGCGATGTCCGGTCTGCGTTCCAGCAGATCGGATGGCAGGCCCACGGGAATAGCGGGAGGCTTTGGGTTGCTGGGCTGCACGGGAAGGTTGAGGCTCTCCGGAGTGCGGCCGAGCATGACCGCCAGCACGTGCTGCAGTTGCTCCCGCTGCGTCATCAGCGTTTGCTCGGAGGCGTCGGTCTGGTCGAGCAGCGTCTTTGCTTCTGCTACTTCAAGCTCGCTGCTTAGACCGTGCTGAAACAGGCTTTGTGTAAGGTCAAGGCTTTGCTGTAGATCGTGTACGGTGCTCTCGATCACTCCGAGTTCCTGGTCAGTCTCTCGTAGCTGGTAGTAGTCGATGGCTACGGTTGCCTCCGTTGCCAGGCGCACGAAACGAAGGTCGGCCTCGCTAGCCTGCTCGGTGGCGCGGGCTGCTTCAAGTGTTCTGCGTACACGTCCCCAGGCATCGATCTCGTAGTTCATCACAAGGGGAAGCTGGATATCGTTGTAGGTGGCCGCCTTTCCGCCTGTGTTCCCGTTGTTCGGCCGATTGAGGGATTCGCGGGTGCGTGAGACCTCGGGCTGCGCACTGATGGTAGGAAAGAGATACGAGCGGGCAGAACCAGCCGCGGCAACAGACTCATCTACGTGGGCGATCGCGACCTTGATGTCTCGATTAGCCGCGTCGGCCTGCACCTCGAAAGCATCCAGTTCCGGATCGTGAAACACCTTCCACCAGTCGCTATAGGCGATGGCCTGCTGCTGGATCGGGGTGGCCACGGTGTCACGTCCGGTGAAGGTGGGAGCCGTGGGTGCGGCTGGTGGGTGGTAGTTCGGTCCGACCCGGCATCCAGCGAGGGCGAACGCCAGGACCGTCACCTGAACCCACTTCACAGCTCGAATTGCGAATTTCACTTGTCCGCGCACGATGCCTCCTTAGCTGTTTGCGCCGCCAGCGGGTTGACGGCCCGAGGGCTGGACCGAGACGCGCATGCCATCGACCAGATAGTCGGGTGGGCTTGCGATTATCCGATCGTTAGCAGAAATACCTCCAGTGATCTCGATGGTGTTGCCGAAATCGCGGCCGATGGAGACTTTGTGAAGCTCCACCTGGTTGTTGCCGTTGACCACCGCAACTTCCGGGCCCGCAGCCTGGAAGAGTATGGAGCCCGTGGGGATGACGAGGTGCTCGACCTGCGCGTTGAGGTGAAGGTGCACGTTGGCGTAGGCCCCGGGCATAAGCTGGCCAGTGGGGTTCGGCACATCGATCTCCGTGAGCAGCGTGTGGGAGCTCGGATCGATGGCGTGGCTGCTACGTGTGACTGTGCCCTTGAACTGCTGATTAGGAAGCTGAATGAGATCCAGGCTCGCCTGCAGACCATTGGTGATCTGATCGCTATAGACCTCAGGGACTGGGACGAAGACGCGGACCACATCGATCTTTGAAATGCGGAAGAGCTGGGCATCGGTCCCGCTGTTCCCTGCGTTGATCAGGTCGCCGACATCCGTGAGGCGCTGAGTGATGACGCCATCGAAGGGGGCGGTGACCTCTTCAAATCCTTGCAGCTCTTCGAGCCGCTTCACATTTGCCGTCGCTGCCTGAAGGCCCGCTTGCTGCGCGCTCAGGTTCTGGTTGTTCTGGTCGACCTGCTGTTGCGCAACAGCGTTGGTGCTGATGAGGTCCTGATACCGCTTGGCGGTGATATCCGCCAACGTGAGATTCGCCTGCGTCTGGTTGAGGGTGGCGCGCGCCTGATTGAGCTCCTGGTCAACCTCCGGTGATTCAATGACGGCCAGCAACTGCCCCTGATGCACGTGCGTGCCGATGTCCGCGTACCAATGCGCAATGTAGCCGCTGGTGCGCGCATAGATAGGCGAGTCTGAATAGGCCTGCAGCGTCGAGGGCAATGCCAGGTCATTGTCTGCGTTGCCCACTTCCGGGTGTGTCACAGTGACCGACTCCGCCTCCATAGATTGCGTTGCTGCCGCGAGCACCTTGTTGCTGCGCACGCGAAAATAAACCGTAAGGGCGCCCAGGATGACGAGCACTGCCGGAATCAGCAGGAACCACTTGATCTTCCCGCTCGATGCCTGTGGCGTCGCTGCAGCTTCCAAAGGCTGGTGTGGCTGCGTTGACTGATTGGAAACATTTTCATGCTGCATGGTTTACCTCCGAGGGGGAATCGCTGGGTGCGGAATTACGCCGCATCATGGCAAAGACAATTGGGACAAAGAAGAGTGTTGCGACTGTCGCAAAGAGCAGGCCGCCAATGACGGCGCGGCCGAGTGGGGCATTCTGCTCGCCTCCATCGCCCAAGCCAAGAGCCATGGGAACCATGCCGATGATCATGGCCAATGCGGTCATCATCACAGGGCGCAAACGCGTCGCCCCAGCTTCGAGCGCCGCACGAAAGGAGTCTTTATTCAAGGCGAAGTGCTCATTGGCAAACGTGACAACCAGAACACTGTTGGAGGTCGCAACGCCGATGCTCATGATGGTGCCCATGAGGGCGGGAACGCTCAACGTTGTGTGTGTGAGGAGAAGCATCCAGCAGATGCCAGCGAGTGCGCCCGGCAATGCCGTGATGATGATGAATGCCTCACTCCACGACTGGAAGTTCACGACGAGCAGCAAATAGACCAGCGCAATCGCGAAGGCAAGACCGCCGAAGAGACCGGTGAAGGATGACTTCATTGTGTCCACCTGCCCGCGCGTCACCAGCTTGCTTCCTCGGGGCAACTGCTTGGCGGCGGCATCGGTGATCTTCTGAACATCCCTTGCTACTCCGCCGAGATCGCGGTTCTGCACGCTCGCGTAAACATCAATGACGGGCGTGACGTTGTAGTGGCTCACCACGGCTGGTTCCTCCTGCGGAGTCATGCTGGCGAGGTTTTCGAAGAGCTGCGGCGTAGGAGCTGTTGGCGAGTTCACCGGGATACTGCGTAGCGCATCCAGAGACGCAATTCGGTACTGTGGCGTTTGAACGGCAATGTTATAGGAAACACCATTGGCCGGATTGAGCCAGAAATTCGGTGTCGTCTGAAAGCTTGAACTCAACGAGATCAGCACGTTGTTGGCTACGTCTCGCTCGGTCAGTCCTACCTGTTGAATACGCAGACGATCGACGTCGAACTGCAAACGTGGCTCATCAAGCGCCTGCTGAATGTGAACGTCCACGGCGCCGGGCACCGCACGCATCTGGTTGGCTATCTGCGATGCTATGGCAAAGTTTGCAGACACGTCTTTGCCGACTATCTGGATGTCGAGCGGCGCAGGGATACCGAAGTTCAGGGTCTGGGCCACGATATCCGCTGGTTCGAAGAAGAACTGAGTGCCTGGAAAATGCTTTGGCAGCTCTTCCCGCAGACGTGCGACATAGTCGGCCGTCGGGTGATGCTTGGCTTGGAGAGACCCGAGGATCTCGGCGTCACCATTGCCGAAGGTTCCGCTATTGCTATAGGAAAGGTTGATGCCGCTGGTGGGTACTCCTATGTTGTCGAGAATCCCAGCCATCTCTTCGGCAGGAACTTGTGTTCGAATGTAACGGTCGACCTGGTCGACGAGACGCGCGGTTTCCTCGATGCGGGTTCCAGTCTTCGCACGCACGTGCAGGCGAAACTGACCGGCATCAACGGCAGGAAAGAAATCCCTCCCGAGCGTTGGGATCAGCAACAGGCTGGCGACGCAGAACGCGAGGAAGAGGCTTACGAACACCGTGCGATGGTCGAGGCACTGTTGCAGCAGCGCTTCATATCGATGTTGCAGCGACTCAAAGCCTATCTCGAACTTCGCATGCCAGCGTGCGAACCAGCCAAGCTTCTTGCCTTCAGCGGGATGCCGGTGCTGTTCGAGTTCTTTCGGAAGCAGGAACATCACGAGTGTCGGAATGATCGTGCGCGAGAAGAAGTAAGACGCGAATAGCGCGAAGACGACCGCCTCCGCAAGAGGGACGAAGAGGTATCGCGCAACACCGGAGAGGAAGAACATGGGCACGAAGACGATGCTGATGCATACCGTCGACACGAAGGCTGGTACCGCGATTTCCTGCGCGCCATCGAGGATCGCAGTGCACAGGTCCTTGCCAAGCGCAACGTTACGCTGCATGTTCTCGATCTCAACCGTCGCGTCATCGACGAGCACCCCCACCGCCAGCGCTAGACCTCCAAGCGTCATGATGTTGATCGTCTGTCCCAATGCGCTCAACAAAAGCAGGGAAGTCATGATGGACAAGGGAATGGAGATGCAGATAATCAATGTGCTGCGCCAGCTCCCCAGGAACAGTAGGATCATGATCGAGGTGAGCGATGCCGCGATGATTCCTTCGCGCACGACCCCATTGAGCGAAGCGCGCACGAAGACCGACTGGTCGGCTAGCGGGTGCATCTGGAGTTCAGGCGGCAGAGTCGCTGCGATGCCTGGAAGCGCCGCGCGAATGCCCTTCACAATTGCCAGTGTTGAGGCAGCTCCGGCATTCTCGATCGTGAGCAGGACACCACGTTGACCATCCTGGCGCACGATATTCTGCTGTACCGCGAATCCATCGCGCACATGAGCAACATCCTTCACGAAGATAGTGCCGCCATTCACTGTCTTCACCGGAAGATCGTTGAGCTGCTGTACGGTGACTGGCGTTCCATTCAGGCCGACGTTGTACTCGGTGGTACCGATCTTCGCAGTACCTGATGGCAGAATGACATTCTGCGAGTTCACTGCGTTTACGATGTCAAGCGGAGAGAGATCCTTCGACTGCAGCGTCGCAGAGTCGATGTCCACCATGATCTGACGGACCTTTCCACCATAGGGAATAGGTACCGCCGCGCCCGGTACTGTGGACAATTGGGGACGAATGAAGTTCGTTCCGAAGTCATTGAGTTGCTGCTCGGATAACCCCCGGCCGCTGAGGCCAATTTGCAAAATAGGTACGGTGGATGCGCTATAGCGAATGATGAGCGGAGGTGTGATGCCGGCAGGCAACTGCTTCAGCGTGGCCTCGGCCTCGGACTCTACTTCGGCTATCGCGCCATCGACATTTGCGTTCGGCTGTAGATAGACCTTGATGACGGACACGCCGTTGAGCGATTGCGACTCGATGTGCTCCACATTCGCCACGGTCGTCGTGAGAGCACGTTCGTAGATCGAAGTTACACGCGTCTCCATCTCTGAAGGCACGAGGCCGGTGAATGTCCAGATGATGCTGACCACAGGTATGTTGATCTCAGGAAAGATATCGACCGGAGTACGAAACAACATCACCGGACCTGCGAGAAACAGCAGGAGGGCGAGAACTACGAAGGTGTAGGGGCGATTGAGCGCGAGCCGAACGATCCACATAGGTGTTTCCTCTCAGAGACCGGGGATGTCTGGATTGTTGCTGGGCTGGTTGGAGTTAAATGCGGCTTCTAAAGTGCCAAGTAGCTCCTCCCCATCGAAGGGCTTATACAGAAAGGCGAAAGTTCCTTCGTCCAGTGCGAAGCGAAGGGCCTCTTCGTCCTGGTGGGATGTCACGAAGATGATGGGCAGAAGTGGATACACGGCAGTGGTACGACGGAATAACTCCGACCCGCCCATGCCGGGCATACGTACATCGGTAGTCAAACAGCCAGCTTCGGCGAGTGCGCCACTCTCAAGGACTTGTCCACCGGAACCGAAGACACGGACATCTATTCCCGCAGAGTTCAACAAACTTTCGAGTGATCGCCCTACGCGCGGATCATCGTCTACGACGATTACAGTCCGCCGGGGAACCGCTAGCTCGCGCTGTTGACGCCTACTCATGAAACGATGCTAGCGTTCAAAAAACGAGCTGCCTAGATATCTCTTTGTATAGGGTCGAGATCTACGGAATTCCCAGCCTCGCAGCCATCCGAACGAGGTCGGCTAGCGAGTCTGCCGCCATCTTACGCATGATCTGACCCCGATGAATGCGGATAGTAATCTCGCTCTTCCCCAGTTCGCCTGCAGTCTGTTTGTTCAATAAGCCTGAGACGACAAAGGGCAACACATCGCGCTCTCGCGGAGTCAGGGATGCATACCGCTTGCGAAGTTCGCTCAACTCGGCATATTTCAGACGGGCTTGCCCATCGGCTTTGATCGCGGCATCGATTGCTTGGATCAGCTCTTCCTCATCGCATGGCTTGGAAAGGAACTCGACCGCTCCCGCCTTCATTGCTTTTACTGTTGAAGGAATGTCGCCGCGTCCGGTCAAGAACACGATCGGTGGGCCTTCCCGGTCAGCGAGCTGCTGCTGCAACTCCAGGCCCGTCATCTCGGGCATATCGAGATCGAGCACCAGGCATGCCGGTAGATCAGGCCGTGAGAACTGCAGGTACTCCGCAGCGCTCGCAAATGCAACTATGTTCCTGCCCATGGAAGAAAGAAGCGCAGTAAGGGACTCGCGAATCCTCGCATCATCATCGACGACATAGACGATTGATTGCTCAGGCTGCACAGTCTCCTCCTTCGCCAACCGGCACCGTGAACGAAAAGATCGCGCCACCGGCGGGGCTTGATTCAGCCCAAATGCGTCCGGAGTGCGCTTCCACGATGGAACGGCAAATCGAGAGCCCCATCCCCATGCCCTTTTCTTTGGTGGTGAAGAATGAATCAAAGATGGACCTCAAGTCGACGATGCCGGCACCCGAATCTTCGATCTGTATCAGTAGGGAATCGCCGTCTTGGCGCGCGCGGACAGTGAGTCGCTTCGGCCTGCCATCGACATTCCGCATGGACTCAATTCCGTTCGTCACCAGATTCATGAGCACTTGTTGCAATTGAATCTTGTCTCCGAGGACCGAAGGTAGATTCTTCGCGATGTGGGTTTCGAGGGCGACTCCATCGGACTCCATCCTCCCGCGCATAAGAGACGCAACCTCAGTCACGATGGCCTGTAAGTCGAGCACTGTTTTCTCAGGAGGCGACCGCCGAAAGAGCGATCTTAGGCCTTTGATGATCTCCGCGGCGTCCTTGCCGTCGCGCACGATGCGTTCCACAGCCGAACGTGCATCTGAAGAATTCTGCGGCGTCGCGGTGAGCCATCGCAGGCAGGCCTGCCCATTGGCTACCATCGCGCTGATCGGCTGGCTGATCTCATGAACGACTGAGGCTGCAAACTCGGAGACGGTCGCAATTTGCGTGGCTCTGGCAAGCTTCTCCTGTGTTCGACGGAGAGACTCTTCCATCGTGCGCAAGTCGTCGACGTCCGTCAGCAGAGCGTACCAGCGGACCACTTCGCCGTCGCGATTCCTCAGCGGCTGCAAGCTGGTTTGCAACCAGCGATACACGCCGTCGTGGCGCAGGCTGCGATACTCCATTGTGTAGGGAAGGCCGGCGTCGAAGTTCAGTTTGAGGCGCCTAAGGATGGTGTTTCTTTCGTCTGGATGGATAGACTCCGACAACGCAGCAGTGGGCCCTTCCTCCAGCACACTGCCAAGGTATTCCGAAAGGCGGCGATTGGCGTACTCGATAGCGCCATCCGGTGAACGGGTATAGACAAGGCCTGGGATCGTTTCCAATGTCAGCCGGAGGTTTTCTTCACTTTCCTGAAGCCTCCTCTGCATCCGCTTGCGATCACTGATGTCGCGCAGGAATACCGTGGTTTTGGTGCCGAAGCTTCCACATGTCGCTTCGACATCGAAGGCGTCGCCATTCTTTTTATAGGCCGCGAATTCGCCCGCTCTTAACTGGCCCGAAGTCAGGGTGGGAAGGAGCAAAGACAGCGGCTTCCCCTGGACTTCCTGGATGGTAAATCCAAACATCCTGGCGACTGCCGGGTTTGCAAACTGGACTATACCCGCTTGATCGACGGAGACGATGGAGTCTGGGCTCGTCTCGGCAAGCGTGCGGAAGTCTTCATCAAGCTGCAGGCGAGCGTATTCGGAACGCTTCCTTCTCTCGATCATTTCCATCGTCAGGATCATCGCCCCAAGGAACACGCCGAAGCGAAAGAACGAAGCACGCGTGGGAACGTGATGCAGGCTGGGAGGCAGGAAGAAAAGTTCAAACGCAAGACTTCCGAGAAGGGTTGCAACCACGGCCGGTCCGCGGCCACCGTAGAGACTACTCGCCATCACCACGAGGATGAAACAGGATGACGGCGCATCGAGCGCCCGAGCGACAGGCAGCGCAAGAAGGCACAGCGCCACGGCAAGCGAATAGTGTTTCGACTGAGCGACGTCCCGATAGATCATGGAAGGAACCTTTTCGCGGCCTTATTGTTACGCGCTATAGGATAA
>FSXA01001475.1_pt1 | contig 17906 bp, 12 predicted proteins | sample 1638081 | NCBI WGS metagenome assembly FSXA01 (sample SAMEA3914788, study PRJEB12502) | metagenome | biome: forest; material: soil | place: Canada | collected 2011-07-03 | depth 0.1 m
CCTGACTCGCCAGACTCTGCTGCTTCATCGAAACCACCTCGCAGATATCAGATTAAACAATCAGACCGCGGTTGCGGAACTTGTGCAGAGTCTTCTTAGGGATGCATTGTTCGAAGTCGACGGACATGATCCAAAGACGTCCTAAAGAGGCCTGTTCGCCAATCCAAACGGGAGTTCCCCGGCTGTGCGGGGGAGGCAGTAGAAGTTTGACATTTTCGGGAGTCCACCCAGAGACTCCGAGTCGTGACCCGCCAAGCACACTTCAAAAAGAAACTGGATCGACGAATTCGAGAGTTTAAGCCACTCGAACCATAGGCCTCATTGCTGCAGGGACAAAAGAGACTGCCCATAGATGAATGCAGGCGTCACGCCGAAGTGGCATCACACCTGCTCCACGCCCAGGCAGTCCTTAGTGGAGTTCTGTCGTCGCGTGGAGCGGCTTTCCGGCTTCGTTTGGCAGATCATAGGTCAGCAAACGTACCCTCAGAAGCTGCGGGCGATCGATGAAGTTGAGCCCATAATCCGTCTGGTCCCCGTTCCAGAGGCGGGAGCGTTGCCAGATACCATGAACGTAGGTGCCTTCCTCCACGGAAACCCACATACGCTGGGCGCCTGCAGCGGAGCCGACTGGTTGAAAGTCCACTCGGCAATGAAAGCCCGCGACCAGGAACTCATCTTGTCCCAAGGTCACGACCATGGCCTCGCCGGAGGGAGCGGCATTTCCGGAGGCGGGTTTGTCGGAGTAGAAGGTCGGCAGACCATAGGAAATCGTCGCCGACCAGTGGGTCTTGTCGGACCCGGGAACAGAAAGGTCCAGTTTCTGGACATGAGTGGCGGTGTCCTCAGCCACGCCGTGGACTTTGCCCTGTTGGATCCAACCAGCCAGTTCTTGTGAAATCGCTCCAGCCAGCTCATTATTCTGAGCGAACGGCGCGATGCTTTCCGCATCGACAGTCTTTGATCCCAGGGGGTAGTTGCTGAAACCGCTGGCATCCATGCCGAAAGGAGAAAAGCCGAAAGCGCCGCTGCCAAGGACGGTAAAGAAGAAGCGCGCATATCCTACCGCATTGCCGATCTCCGGAATGAAGTAGGCGTTCCAGGGCAAAGCGTATTGAGCAAGGACTGCAGATACTTTGGAGTACTCCGGCATGTAGATATCCGGGTTGATTCCGTCGAGTATAGGCGCCACTGCGTGCCACAGCGGAAGGACGTCATACGTCGGTCCGCCGCTCTCGAAGCTGAGCGGTGGACCTAGGGTCAATGGATCGCGCAAAGCGGCATTCACATACAAGGGGAGTGCCAGCTCGCGACGACCCGCTTCGGCTACCTGTTCCACATACCGCGCAATCGACCAGGCGTAGAAAAATTCGTCGGCATCGGGGCCGAACACGTCGCTCCAGTTGCCTCGAGCCTTGTCTTTGCCCATGCTGTGCAATATGACCCCAGGCACGGGCGCGGCAAACGCCTGGTCGGCTGCCTGCGAGTGATCGCGCATGCCGCCCCACATCCCGGTCTCATTCTCCACCTGCACCATGATGACAGTGTGTTCGGGGTCTGCTGTCTTGAGATGGTGCATCAGAGCGGCGAAGGCTTTGGAATCCGCTGCGAGCGTTGCTTCTCCGAAAGGCGAAAGCGAGAACGACAGTGTTCCATCGGTCTTGCGAGCCAAGGGATACCGGACGGGATCGCGCTTGATCCACTCGGGTACGTATGACGGACTGCCGTTCTTCCACGTACCGAACCAAAGCAGCACCAGGCGCTTGTGATGCTCCCGCGCACCGGTCAGCAAGGCATCGGTTTGCGTGAAATCGAAGTTGCCCTGCGCAGGTTCTAATGTTTCCCAGTAAACCGGCGCTTCCAGAGTGTTGGCATGCATGACATCCAACACAGGCCAGACCGTCGGCAACGTAACACTCCAGGCAGAGGAGTTGTTGATCTGTCCCCCGAGCACCAGGAATGGTCGTCCATCCACCAGCAGCACAGGCCGAACTCCACTGCGATCGATCCGTGGTAAAGGCGCGGTTTCCTGGCCGAAACACAGCACGCAGACTGTCAACAGCGACAGCGGCGCCATCCAACGGCCTCGAATTGGCAGAAAAAAGGACAGTCGATTTGAAAGAACGCCCATGTCTTAGGGATCATACGTTGCTGCCAAAGACATTGACCAGATCACGTGAGCGGCCGTGTAGATTTGCGCGCGTCCTCACCACATTGTCGAACCAACGACCTCCGTGGCTGCCGGACGATAGTCGATGACCTTGATGCGCAGCACAAGTTGCAGATTGTGCTGCGCCCAGTTCGGCCCGGCGATTCTGTCCAGTGAGCGAATCGCCTCGGGATCGCAAACGAAGTGTGTAGCCGCCAACGTGCCATACTGCCCAAGTCCGGCGAGCTCCATCACAGGAGATTCGCCGTTATGGGAAATCAGCCGGGTGATCAAAGCATAATCCTGTGTATCACGCGCATCAGAGGGCGCCGATAGTACCCAGTGGCGGCCTGGCTTCTGATGGTCTTCGATCCGCGTCCGGTTCACCATGGTGAACCGAAGCGTCCGAGTAATCTCTAACGACATCGGATTATTGAATCCGCCGATCAATACAGACGGAGTGGTCTGCACTTCCGCAAATGAAATATTCGTTGGAAAACGTTCCTGCGCCGGCTGATGCAGGCGCGTGAGGACGGCGACGATCTCCGCAACCGCAGCTACATCGCTTTCTGCGACGAAACTGGCGGGGCTAGGCTGCAATCCCGTAGAGGCCAACGTCTGCTCAGGCGAGAATTCTGGAAAGAATTCCATGCCCGAGCTCTGCAAGTTGTGTGCTTGGCTGTAGGCGTCGGAGACAGACTCGGAGACCCGGTACACGGCGTTGCTGCCGATGGAAAGCAATACCGGCATCTTGCCGGCAGCAAACGGTCCCCACATGGTCGTAATTGCTCGCCGGTTGCGCCCGGGGATCAACGGGTACACAGCAAATAAAAGCGCCAGGAGCAGAACAGGCGCCGCCCATACAGCGAGACGTACCCATGCGCTCCCCGATCTTTTAGGGGATTCTGAGGCTGATACCGCCGGCGCCATCTCGGATGACGCCGGGTCACTGCCCAGTGCAGAGGCGCGGGGCTGTGTCGTGAGAGCGCTCAAATCGTGCGCGCCCAGCTTCTCAGCTTCAACAGCTGTTGCCCTATGGTGCACCTGATCCGCAAAGGTAAACACAGCCCGGTAGGAGCCGGAGGGAATCTCAATGCGCACATCCGGAGGAGTTGCCAGCGATTGATAGTAGATGGCCAGGCGCTTACGTACATCCGCGGCCCGAATCCGCACAACAGGGTCATCACCGGGTTCGTACGCTGGCGGACGCCCAAACACTTCATGCCCGACGACACGCTCGCGCAGCATTTCATCCTCCCCGGAGAGTGTGTGGGCGATGACATATTGCAGCAGGTTTTGGCACTGCTGGGTGGCGCGGAAGGGAGCGCTAGCCAGGATCTCCAACATCGCTGCTTCAATCCGGGCGTGTTTTTCTGCTGAGTTTACGGGCACAGCGGCACTATCTTCCCCCGTGTTTCCGTGGAATACCTCATCGAGAAGGTATGTTACCTCTTTCTTTGAACGCCCGGCAACAACGCTATTTAGAGGTACCGCCCCGAGACAACTGTAGCGAACCTTGTCAATGTTGTGTTGCAACGCTTTTAGTGCTCAGGGATAAGGACCGCCTGATTTGTCCGCGGTGATGTGGAGAACATTTTGGTTTTGCGAGTGAAAAGAACGGCGCGCCTGGGGTGGAGTACGGCAGGGATGCTGCTGGGCACAATGCTTTGTGCGGAAATCGGATCGGCCCAGGCTGTCCTGACACGGGGCAATGCCACGGTGTTGGTGGAGCCCTATGCTCCCAATATTGTCCGGATCAGCCTGAGCCTGAGCCATGATGACGCGGTAGCTCCCGCAGGGTATGGGATTCTGGGGCGGCCCACGGCGACGGGCTGGCACGTCACCCAGGACGCACAGGGCGATCAGATCGGTTCCAGTGTGCTGCGCGTGAGCGTGATGCGCCAGCGGCCAGGGCATGCCCCTTCGGGTACAGCTGCCGACATCGCTCGGTATTTCAATGGCTCGACGCCGTGGATAGGGCTGCATATCGACGCAGGAGAGGGCAAAACGCTGCTTGACCTCCAAGGCTGGCAAATGGCGTTGCCCAACTATAAAGACGGCACCGCCGATCTCAACTTCGATCGCCGGCCCACGGACCCACCGTTCTATACCGTTGGGGCAAGCTTCAGCGCGGCGCCCGACGAGCATGATTATGGCCTGGGCCAGAACCAGGAAGGCTATCTGGATCGTCGGGGACATGTGCTGCATTGCGAGCACGACTACAACGCGCCGTCCGGACAGAGCGTCTGCGTCCCGTTTCTGATCACAAACAAGGGATATGCCCTGATCTGGGATAACCCTTCGAAGACCACGGCCAGCGTTGGATTCAACGGCCAGAACACGTTTACCAGCCAAGTTGGCCAGAGGGTAAGCTTCTTCGTCATCGCCGGTGACTACCGAGCGCAGTATCAGGGCTATCGGCTCCTGACCGGGGATGTCCCTATGCCGCCCAAATCGGCTCTGGGATATCTGCAATCCAAACAGCGCTACGCCTCGCAGGCTGAGGTGCTCGAGGTGGCGAACGGCTATCGCTCCCGCCATCTGCCCCTCGACGACATGATTATCGACTGGTTCACCTACACCAAGATGGGTCAGATGGAGATGGACCCAGCCAAGTGGCCGGACCCGAAGGCGATGAACGATGAACTGCACCGGTTGAAGATCCACTCGGTTCTTAGTGTGTGGCCGCGCTTTGAACCCGGAAGCCGTTTCTATCCCAAGCTAGTCGAAAAGGGCTGGCTGGAGCATCTGGCCGACGGAACCCCTACCGACGGCCTGCCCTATGACCGTGCCGGTTCGGACATCGACACTACCAACCCTGAGGCGGCCGCCTGGTACTGGAATGTGATTCGGGAGAACTATGTGACGAAGGGTTTTGACGGCTTCTGGGCCGACGAAACCGAACCGGACATTCCGCCCAATGGAAGCTACTTCCATATCGGGCCGGGAACCCAGTATTTCAATGTCTATCCTTTTTTCCACACCGCCGCCTTTTATGACGGCATGCGGAAGGATATGCAGGAGCGCGCCGTAATCCTAGCTCGCGACAGTTACACAGGTGCTCAACATCATGGTGCAGCCTTCTGGTCATCTGACATTTCCCCAAGCTGGGACGTGCTGCGCCGGCAGGTGCCGACCGGGATCAATTTCGTTGCTTCGGGGATGCCCTACTGGTCCACGGACATCGGAGGCTGGCAGTTCCTGCCCGCCATCCACAAACCGGAGCACCCGCCACTGCTCGATCCATCCGATGCACGGGACAATGTCGGCGGATACGACGACTACCCTGAGCTCTATACTCGCTGGTTTGAATACGGCACATTCCAGCCGAATATGCGTTCTCATGGATCGCGCTTGCATAACGAGGTGTGGAGCTATGGAAAGCAGGCAGAACCGATTCTCGAGAAGTACCTGCGCCTGCGCTACGAGTTGATGCCGTACATCTACTCGCTGGCCTGGCAAGCCCATGAAACCGGTGAGCCCTTCATGCGCGGCCTCTTCATGGATTTTGGCGCCGATCCAAACGTTGCAACCCTGGGCGATGAATACATGTTCGGCCCAGCCCTGCTCGTCGCTCCAGTGACCGAACAGGGAGCAACCACCCGGTCGGTTTACCTGCCTGCCGGAAGCGACTGGTACAACTTCTGGACGAACGAAAAACTCCACGGCGGTCAGCGCGTCACTGTGGCCGCGCCGATTGAGACGGTCCCCGTTTTCGTTCGTGCTGGTTCGATCCTGCCTTTCGGTTCAGTGATAGAAAGCACGGAAGACAAGCAAACGATTGCGCTCATCAAGGTTTATCCGGGCGCTGATGGGCAGTTCACCCTCTACAGCGACGATGGCACGACCTACGCCTATGAGCATGGCAAGTACGAACTCACGACGCTGCACTGGGATGACGCCAGAGGCAAGCTGACCCACACCGGCGCCGATGCGTGGCCCGAGAACGTTCACATCGTGGAGGTCGTGCATCCATGAACTCTCCATAGTTGGACTATCGCACTCTCGCAGCCCCGGTTCCACGCGCATTTCCAAATTAGCCCAAACCCGGAACGAAGTTTTATTGGTCGCCCGACACGTACGCCGACCCGGCGGGCAAGCCCTTGCGATCGCAACACCTTTGGAGAACACGGCTATGATGCAATCGATACAACCACTTTTACGGTCTTCCCTGAGACGCAGTATCTTGCGCATGATCGGATATATCGCACTATGCATGTCCCTGATCGTTCCAGCGATGCGGGCGCAGATTACGACGGGAACACTTTCGGGAACGGTGCGCGATGCCTCAAACGCGGTCGTGCCCAACGCCCAGGTGACGTTGCTGAATGAATCCACGGGCGATACCCGCAACACGGTCAGCAACGGGACCGGCCTTTTCACCTTTGCGGCGGTTCAGGCGGGAACTTACACAGTTTCGATCCAAGCCAAGGGATTCTCCCGCTGGAGCCAGCAGGGCATCACAATGAACTCCGGAGACACCCGTGCGGTCACCGAAATTGCTCTCGAGGTGGGCGGCGGCAACACCTCGGTTACCGTCTCCGCGAATGCTGCACAGATCGTCTCTACGGACTCTGGCGAGCACTCGGAGATTATTAGCAGCAAGGATATGGAAAAGCTCTCTCTCGAGGGGCGCAACATCTCCGAACTCCTGAAGGTGCTGCCCGGCGTCACCACGGTGTCGAACGGCACGTCCGGCGGCAGCTCGGTCGACTTCTCCGCCGAAGGGCCTACTGGCAGCTCGGTGGGCGTTGGCTACTCGCCCAGTGGCGCGCCGTACCGCGGTGGAACATCGTTCATGCTTGATGGCGCCAACATTATCGATCCCGGCTGCAACTGCGACTCGATCGCCGTGCCCAACCCGGATATGACGGCCGAGGTGAAGGTTTCGAATTCCTTCAGCGCCGACAGCCCCAACGGCCCAGTCATCATCAACACCACCAGCAAGAGCGGCGGCGATCAATTCCACGGCGAGGGCTATTTCTACGCCCGCAACCAGGCGCTGAACTCGAACACATGGCTGAACAACAACTCCGGCACGCCCAAGCAAGCGGGAGAGTACTACTATCCCGGCGGCAACGTTGGCGGCCCGGTGATTATTCCTGGAACGAACTTCGACAAAAGCAAGAAGCTGCTCTTCTGGGCCGGCTACGAATACTACAAGCAGACCTTGCCAACGGCCGCTCCGCTCGAGTCCTATATTCCCAGCGCGGGCATGATGGCTGGCAACTTTACTTCCTCCGGCGCCGGAAACTCTGCGCTCTGCCCGTCGGGATTCAGCTCTGGCGCAACGAACTGGTGCAACAATCTGAGCGGCAGCTATGCTCCCGACGGCACGCCGATCACCGGCGGCATCATCCCGTCACAGTATCTCGATGCGGGTGGGGCGGCCCTCATGAAGATGTTCCCCGCAGCCAACGCCAACCCAGCCACCACGCCTGGCGGTTACAACTACGTTCAGGACGTCTCCACCCAGCAGAACGGCTACGTGTGGCGCACGCGCGTGGACTACAACATCAACGAGAAGAATAAGATCTTCTGGACCTTCCAGCAGGGCGGCACCACCTACAGCACGGTCGGGCAGATGTATTACAACCCTGCCTATGACCTTCCCTATCCTGGCGGCCCGCTGACGCAACCCGTGACCTCGCGAGTGATGACCGTCAACATGGTCAATATCCTGCGACCCACGCTGACCAACGAATTCGTCTTCGGCTGGGGATACGCGAACGAGCCCTACAAAGCCGGCAATCTGGGAGCCATTTCCAAGACCACGCTCGGTTTTCCCTACGCCACGGTCTACAACGCGGCCTCTGCGGCCGTGCCTTCGGTCAACGACGCCGGCCCTCAGACCTTTCCGGAGATGAGTCAGCCGGATCTCTTCAACAACGGCCTATATGTCACCAGGAAGGAGATTCCCTCCTTCGCCGACAACATCACCACAGTCTGGCACGCGCACACCATCAAGTTCGGCGCGTTTACCGAGCTGGTGGGCAATCAGCAAGGAAGCTATGCCTTCCCGAACGGCGAGTTGTCCTTTGGCGGGCAGCCTTTGCCTAACGGAGTCACCGGATCGACGCTTCCCGCCGGCACGCAGATCGGTTCCTACAACCCTACCGCCAACCTGGTGATGGGCATCGCCAGCGGTTTCACCCAGAGCAACTCGCTCCCCGTGCAGGATATGGCCTACCGGACGACCGCCGCCTACCTGATGGATACCTGGCAGTTCAACAGCCACCTTTCAGTGAACGGCGGCATACGCTGGGATCACATTGGCCGCTGGTATGACCGCCAGGGCACCGGCATGGCCGTCTGGCTGCCGCAGCTCTACGCCAGCGATCTGGCCCTCAACGAGACCTCCAAGGCGATGGTCGTCGAGTATCCCGGCGTGCGTTGGCACGGCATTGACCCGGGCATCCCCAATGGTGGTTCGCCGACCCGGCTGGCTTACACATCGCCGCGCGTCGGCTTATCCTACAACCTGGATGGACAGGGCAAGACCGTGGTGCGCGGCGGCTGGGGTGAGTACGCGTGGAACGATCAGGACGGCGACTACTCGAGCGACCTGAGCACCGCGCAGAACATGCAGACGTATAACTCGCCGGGCGGCCAGGCAATCAAGCTCTCGCAGCTCGCGATGCAGACGCCGTCGTCCTACGCTTCGCCGGCCGGAAGCATCAGCGCGGCGGCTTACAACGACTCCAACGTTCCTATCACGAACGCCTGGAACTTGACCGTTGACCGCCAGTTACCCTGGAAGTCGCTGCTGGAAGTGGCCTACGTCGGTAACAGCACGCAGCACCTGCTGATGAGCGGCGAGAGCGACGGCGTGGGCCTCGGCGGGACGGAGTTCTCCAACGTCAACAAGATCCCCGTCGGAGGTCTCTTCCTGCCCGATCCGGTCACCGGAGCGGCCGCACCCACCGACCCCGATAACACCTCCACCTATTCACTGGCGGACTACTATTCCGATTCGGGTTGCACCGCCGGGGGCGGTTGCTACGGCTACGGAACCAACGCAGTCACGGTGAAGCAGCACATCGGCTACTCCAACTACAACGGCCTGCAGGTGGCCTGGATGAAGCAGGCGGGCAGGTTATCGTTCAACTTCAACTACACCTGGTCCAAGTCTCTGGGCATGATCAGTAGCACCCTCGACGCCTTCAATGTCCACGGCAACTACGGCATTCTGGCTCTCGACCGTCCGCAGGTCTTCAACTCCTACTACTCCTACAGCTTCGGCGACGTCTACCACGGCAACATGGCGCTGGTGAGCGAGGTAGCCAACGGCTGGAATATCTCCGGCACGACCACCTACCAGGCCGGTGGTAACCTGCAATCCAACTCCTCGCAAAATCTGGGCCTGAGCTTGGAGAAGCAGGACGCCAGCGGCAACAACATCGAGGCGCTGACTTCGAGAACCTACTATGGAACAGATGCCAACTCGATCCTGCCCATCACCACCTGCAACCCCAGGGGAGGCCTGGGCTCGCATCAGTTGATCAATCTCTCCTGCTTCAGCGCGCCGGAAGCAGGCCAGATCGGCGACCGCCAGATCCATCCCTACCTCGGCGGCCCGATCTACACCGACTCGGACCTGACGGTGTACAAGACCGTCAACATTGCAGAACACCAGAACGTGCAGTTCCGCGCTTCCGCCTTCGACTTCATGAACCACTCACTGTGGGGATTCAGCGGCAATAACCTGGCCACGCTGAAGTATGGAACCCAGGACGGCGGGCATACCTTCTACACCAACGAATCGCTTCTCGGCGTCCCAGAAAACCAGTGGGGCGTGGAGAACCAGAAGTCCCCGTACTCCGGCGCGGGCTATGCAAGAATTGTGGAGTTATCGCTGAAGTATAACTTCTGATGTGACATGGCAGATGGGCTGCGGGGCGGCAAAACCAGCCGCCCCGCAGCCGGCCAGTGAGTTGACCGGCAGACAATACAGAGAACACAACCTGAAGCCTCCGCCACGAGTGGAGATCACGGGTGGGACGGAAGCGGGCCATATAGCAATCAGGAGGTCGGCCGCTCGGCGGAAAGCAGGAGGTACCGCACTCCCCGCCACTCCTTACGAATCTCGCCACTACGGAAATAGTTCCTCTCCGCTGTTTGTGCCAGACAGCCGCGCTTAAAAAGTTTGGTCTGAGGGTGTGGATCGACCCGTTCAGGCTGAAGGTCGGTGACAGCTTGCGCGATTCGGAAAATGATGATCCGAGTTATACGGACACTAGTCACACGCATCATTCGGGGCGACGAAACAGGAATGCGGCTACGAGTTTGAGGCCGGTGTCTCTCTTGTATGCTCTGAGGCCAATGCCGCGAACGTAGAACTCGCGAATCGAGGGGCCGACAGCGCCGTCACGGTGAGCGGCGACGGATAGGCCCGCCTTCAGGGCCACCTCGATGTGATTGTTTATGCACATAGTGTTCGATGTTATGTACGATTCCCGCCTGGTCAGCCAATCCGTACGATAATGCCAGCTGCGAAAGCTTCATCAAGACCCTGAAATGGGAAGAGATCTACGCTAACCAGTACGAGGACCTGGAACATCTCCGAGCCAACATCGAAGAATTCATCGACCAGTACTACAATCGCCAGCGCCTGCACTCCGCCCTGGGCTACCGATTTCCAGAAGAATTTGAGCAGCGCAGCGACAGCTCGGAAGCGGAATCGCGAAGTGCAACGATGGAATTCTTTGAGAACAATCCCAACCGGAAGGAGGCTTCTACAGCGCTGCTGGGGAAGGAGACTCAAGTGCCGTCCCCTTCCTCAGACCCCTTCTCTTGCTAAAAAATGCAGAAACACACTTGAGAAAACCGACGCTGTGCCCAAACAATTTGTGCCACTTTAGGGGGTCACCCCAAGCTGTTGTACCCTCTCCGTGCCCATTGAGTGCCCTTTCAGCGTTTTGAAGGGGGTAAGTGCTCGAAGATATGGTGGGTACGAGCGGATTCGAACCGCTGACCTCTACCGTGTCAAGATCTAAACGTAGCGCAACTTATTGAAACCAGTCGGCACAGACCGCACTCTACGCCACTGATTACAGGGAAAAACGCTGCTAATGGACTCCTAATGGACCCTCGTCTGGCTTCTATCGTACGGCCGCGTTTTCCTTCTGGCAGCTGCCTAGACTTTAGGAGAATCTGTTCCGCGCGACCATCGCTGAACGCAATCTTCACCGTCACGATTTGATCCCTTCGAGAAAGTACCGAAAGCCCAAATGTGAGGCACATTGTCCAGTTCGGGAACGCTACTATGCGGAAGCTGCTCGATGGGGATGTGGTTGAATAGCAACATTCCCAAATCGTCATTCAGGCGCGCCGCCCTAAAGCCGGGCTCGACACAGAATAGTGGCAGCGTTTTGCAGAGTTGTGCCAGCTCTGCCTCTGTGGGCTCGCGGCCAAATACAACCTCAAGTGAAAACGAATCAGATAATGAGCGAAACGCCGCTGCCAAGCTCACGTTCCCAAACGCCTCTCACTTTGCTGTCTCCCTTCTCGGCATGATGTCACCGTCTGTCCCGTCAACTAAGACATTATGCCTCCAGAAGTCCGTGCGCACCTTTTACGTTCCGCAATGCTGGTTGGCGGGGGTTTACTGAATCGTGGCAGAGGATGGCAAGCTGTGGCAGACCAATCTCGACGCCCAGCGGCAATGGTCTTCGAATCCTTGGTCAGCCTTGCTGCGGATTTGGAGCGCGAAGAAAGTTGCTCGCGTTCTTGAGGAGCTGACTTCATGTCCATCGACTTTGCTCCAGGAGAGATCCCGCGATTATAGGTTTCCGAAGCCTTACCTTTCAGGCATCTCGTCTACTTAATCCCGCACCATGGCTATCGTTGAAGACACGCATGGAATCGGTTAATTATCAATGTTTGCGAACGACGAAGGTTTACGACGGAAGGGACGAGGTAATCATCAGCCTTCAACGTTTCACCGCTGCAATTGCACGCGCTTCGAGGCGTTCTCGGGTGGAAATCCGTATCGGCGGCCTGTCAACCCACTTCCGACAATCGGGGGCAAAACGGGGCCTTCATCCTATGAACAACAATCAGGCGCAGGAACTAGGCCAATCCTCGTGAGAGATCGATGCAACTAAACGGTCCGAACGTTCCCGCGTGGCATAAACATCGGTAGGGCGGTTTGGAGGAAAGTGATCTGCTAGTTCACAATCATCAAAGGCCCCGCATTTACCCCTGGATCGCTGAGGATGCGGGAGCGTTCGTCGTCTTCTTATTAGAAGATACCTGCTCTACAGCCAATAGGATCATTGACATCACGCCGAGCGGGTCTCAAAATGAAGCGTAGATTACACATTGATAGCAAGGTGACATCGAAGGAGAATACGACCAAAGTGTCGGCAACGGGTTTACCTCGTCACCTGAAAAAACCAACCGATATTGAAACAGAGAGCTGGTTGCGAGCGCAGTTGGAATTCTCACGCAACCAGTTGCGAGATCTCTTCGCGGAGGCACCAGCAGCGATGGCGCTTCTAAGCGGGCCCGATCACCGGTTTGTATTCGCCAACCGAGCTTACTTCAAAATGGCAGGGCGAAGCCGAAACGAAATTATTGGGAAACTCGTAAGGGACGCCCTTCCGGAGTTGGTCGCTCAAGGCTTTCTCGACCTTCTCGATCGGGTCTACCAGACGGGTGAGGCGTTTGTCGCCTCCGCGTGTGAGACGAATCTAGTGCGTGGAGGCAAAAAACAGACTTTCTATGTCGACTTTACCTACTATCCGATGCGTAATCTGGCGCGCGAGATTGAAGGGATACTTTTTCAGGGTATCGACGTGACCGAACGAGTGTTGGCACGCACACAGTTGGAGAAGTGCGTCAGCGAACGTACGATGGAACTCAAACGAGCCGAAGGAAATCTACGTGTACTGAATCAAGAGCTTATGCTGGCACAAGATGAGGAGCGTCGACGTCTTGCGCTCGAACTACACGATAGCGTGGGACAGTTAGTCGCAGCACTGCAGTGGACGCTGGTCTCAGCGCAGGAAAGAGTATATGACCCCGGCGTTATGGCTGGTTATATTGCAGCATGTCTCGGATTAGCCGAAAATATCTCTAAAGAGATTCGAACCATATCCCATCTTTTGCATCCGCCATTGCTCGACGAGGCAGGATTGTCTCGTGCATTGCACCTCTATATCCAAGGCATGAGAGAGAGGAGCGGACTGACGGTATTTCTGGAAATAGATCCTGATCTGGGTCGATTCCCGCAAGACCTCGAAATGACGGTGTTCCGGATCGTTCAGGAAGCCCTGGCGAATATCCACCGCCACGCACGGACAAGCGAGGCTTTCGTTCGCATTTATCTCGAGTTAACATCCCTGCGAGTTGAGATCGAAGATCGGGGCCAGGGAATTGCGAACTCTGCCTCTCTCAATGAACAAAGGATGGGAATAGGTTTGACAGGAATGCAGGAAAGAGTTCGGAATCTTTCGGGACAATTTGAGGTTCGGTCGGGGGAAAAAGGGACTATTGTAAAGGCAACATTTCCGATGCCGGATGTAACTTTCTGAAATTCAATGTTTCGGTCCTAGACCGCACACCCCCCGAAAGGACCTTATGGCTGACAGTTTCCTTCTTATCACTGTCCTTATAGCCGATGACCATCCTTTAGTACGTGAAGGGTTGGTAGCGTTCATCGACCGTCAGACGGATATGCATGTTATCGTCGAAGCCAGCAACGGGCATGAGGCCGCAGAACGCTTCCTGGCTACACTCCCGGACGTTGGCCTTCTCGATCTGCGAATGCCCACGGTGGATGGCATCGACGCGATCCGTGCCATTCGACGTAAGGTGCCGGGTGCGCGTCTCGTCGTTCTAACCTCTTACGAGACGGAGGAAGACATCTACCGCGCTCTGCGAGCGGGCGCGCAAGGTTATCTCTTCAAGTGCTGCCCGAAAGAGGAACTGCTCGAGTGCATTCGGGCAGTGTCCTCTGGTCGCTCATGGATCCCGCCAGAGGTTGGGGCCAAACTGGCAAAACGGATTGTAACCCCAGACCTTACCCGACGGGAGACCGACGTTTTGGGGGCGCTTTCCGTTGGAAAAAGTAACAAGGAGATCGGAACGCTCTTCGACATTAGCGAAGCCACGGTCAAGGTACACATGACACATATTCTCGACAAGCTGCATGTCTCGAGCCGCACGGAAGCAATCAATGTAGCAGCTGGACGAGGTCTCGTTCGTTTATGAAAACAGCCGCCCGACTGCCATTGAGCAGATTCGAGGATCTACACCGGAGCAAAATCCGGAACTCTCAACCCAAATGAACCGGCTCGTGAACTACCGTACTTGCACGGACAGAGCTCCCGGCACCAAACACGAAAACTTAGCTACTCCGAAGGTCGTAGAGCATTCTACCGATTCAAGCCAAGTCTCTTGTAGAGCTCCCTTCAGATCACCTCTTTATCCTCACGTGTAATTGTTTTTGTGCCGCTCTCTCGCTAGCATCCTGCAATGAAAGAGGGGAGCTCGTGATGACCACAGCTGCTACGATCCAACTCACTACCCCGGTAGCGGATCGCGATCACATTCGGGGACGTGCCGCCGCAGCAGTAACTCTCGTTGAGTACGGCGACTACGCCTGTCCCCTTTGCAACGAAGCCTTCGTCGTGAAACAGCTTCACGCAGCCCTCGGAGATCGGCTGTGCTATGTCTTTCACAATTTCCCTATATTGATTTTGCACTCTAGCCCCCATCGCGCCGCAGAGGCGGCAGAAGCGTCAGGCGGCCAGAACAAATTTTGGAAAATGCACGACCTTCTCTATGACCACCACCCCACTCTTTCGGACAAACACCTTAAGGTGTACGCAACCCGGGTTGGTCTCGACATGGAGCGCTTCAATCTCAACATGATGCTGCATATGCACGCCGTTCGCGTACATGAAGACATTCTGAGTGCAGGCCAGAGTAGCGTCGGCACCATTCCAGCATTCTTCATTAACGATAGCTTGTATGTAGGGCCCTGCGATTTTGAGACCGTGGTGTCCCACGTGGAAGAGTTCTCATGAAGACCGCCTTCCAGGGATCGTCACTGCTCAGATGCCTCATCGAGGCAGCCGCAAAGTCCTTCCGTGCTTCTTCCGTCAGCCAGTTGTCGATTCTTCAACGGCGCGTGCCACTAACCAAAGAATGGAGTTCCCATGGCAACCGAAAATGAACAGAGCAATGCGACGCAACAAACGAGCAAAGAACAACAGTCATCTCAACCAACAGGGTTGGCACGGAGATCTCATGATGGCGGCATAACGAGACATCACCGGCCCGGCCTTCTAGGCCTCCCGCTCACTCCTTATGAGATGCTTCGAATGACTCCGTTTCGTCTCTTTAGAAGAATGACGGAGGAGTTCGACCGCTCCCTCCTGCCACTCTTGTCAGATGATGAAACAAGCGCCAGTATTGCCTGGACGCCGACGGTCGAGATCTCAGAACGCGAGGGGGAGTATCGCATACTTGCCGAACTTCCAGGGCTGTCGCCAAATGAGGTACGAGTGGAGGTAGAAGACGATGCGCTCATCCTTCAGGGGGAGCGTCGACTGGAGCGCGATGCGACTGAAGGAGGGATTCGGCGGAGTGAACGGCAGTTTGGATTATTTTATCGACGAATTCCGTTGCCAGAAGGAGCAGATCCAGAACAGGCAAAGGCAAAGTTTCACGACGGAATACTCGAAATCACGATCCCGGCTCCGGATCGCCAGGCTAAACGTCGGCAGATTCAGATAGAGGCGGACAGCAAATCCTCTTCGGGCGAAAACAAACAAGCGGCCTGAATTAAATCGTCAACAGCTCGTCAATCGAAAACCAATCTCGTTCTGCTGGACGAGTTGACGGCGTAAAAGTCAAGGTTAGTCGTATAGGCGTTGCTTCGTCCATTTCTCACCTCGCGCCAACATCAGGTTGGGCGAAGAACCGGAAGTTCATCATTAAGGAGCGCAACCATGCGCAACGAGACGGGGTCCAACGCATCACTCACGAAAGTGGAGCTCACTACCTTTGTCTTGTCATGCCTGCTTGTTATAGCCGGCTGCAATTCAGATAAGCCGAACGGCAGAACTGGCATAACTGAGCCCCCGAAGGCTTCGTCGCCTTCTACGCCGGATTCCCAGAAACAGCAACAGGAAGCGGAACAGCAGTTTCGCCCTGACATCGAGGCGCAGCGTCAACAAAATGAGGCCCAGGCAAAGGGGACACTTGACCAGGACGCAATTGCTGCCGTCGGCTTAACTGGAGAAGCAATCAAATGGATTACAGAAAACAAAAAGGACGATGCCCTGGCCTCGATCGAGCGTGCCACCGGAAAGATTAACATTCTGATTGCGAGGAATCCTGCCTCCGCGCTTATCCCCGTCAGTGTAGAAGTCATCGTAATCGACACTGCTCCTATCGATTCCAAGGTGATCGATCAGATCGTTCAACGGGCGACGGACGCAACAAAGCACAGAGAGTTACCACTAGCTCGGATACTACTGGATTCACTTGTCAGCGAGCTGCGCATTCGCACAACATCTCTTCCGTTAGCCACTTATCCCGGAGCTTTGCAGCAGGCAGCTCAACTTTTGGATCAAGGTAAAAACCAGGACGCAGGAAAGGTTCTCCTCACGGCGCTCAACACCCTTGTAATGGTGGATCATGTAATACCGCTCCCTTTGATCCTCGCACAGGCCGCAATCGACGCGGCCAACTCTCAGCGGCAGAACAAGGATATCGCGCTGACGCTACTCAAGACCGCCAGGAATGAGGCTAACCAGTCGCGACTACTTGGCTATCTAAGCAGCGATTCGGAATACAAAGGTTTGGATGACGAAATCTCGAGCCTCGAATCGGCGATCAACGGTAAGGGAGATACGAGCTCGATGTTCTCCCATCTGCGCGACAGAATTTCCGCCTTTCTTAAGCGGCAGAAGGAACATGAACAGCGTTGACTCGATCGCTGCGATTTCTGCGCCCACCTAAACTCGTGTCTCGGGTGCACGCCACAGGCGCCCCTTCGATACAGCATGGTTCATGCGGCACCGAAGCTGGGATAACCGGTTCCTTGCCAAAAAATGGCAGGGCGCTTACTTGGAGACCAAGAGTCATCCTGTAGGCCCTGCAACCATAGTGCTACTTCATGTGAGATCACCCCCCCCGCTTTCCCAAAAACCATCACTTTGACCAAACCATCCTTCGTTGGTCCTTGCACCTGCATTGCTATGGTCCTTGGCTTTTGTGCCAGGTGTTCACACCAAGTACGTCCGGGAGTTGGTCTGATCTCTATCTACGACCATCGAGGTAGATCGAAGTGTCTCGAAAGACAATGGGCGCTCTACCCATCAAACGGGATGTTTTCCTCCTTCCTCTGACGAATTGTTTTCAGAGGGGCAGCGCTCTAATATCTTCCGGAAGTGCAAATCTGCATGCGTTTTCGAGCATGCAAATCAGAAGGAGAGGTTCATATGACAACAGCAACGTCTGTTCATACTGATCAAGAGATTCAGACAGATGTACTCGCCGAATTGCGCTGGGACCACAGCGTCCAGGCTAGTGAAATCGGTGTAGCCGTCAAAGATGGTGTCGTCACTCTTACGGGAACGGTGGACACCTACTTGAAGAAATGGAGAGCCGAAGAGGCCGCCCATCGTGTGAGCGGAGTTATTGCCGTAGCCAACGATGTAACTGTACGCACTATTGGAGAGCGCACGGATACTGACATTGCGGCTGCCGCAGTATACGCACTTAAGTGGAATGCAAGCATCCC
>FSXA01000482.1_pt1 | contig 17735 bp, 11 predicted proteins | sample 1638081 | NCBI WGS metagenome assembly FSXA01 (sample SAMEA3914788, study PRJEB12502) | metagenome | biome: forest; material: soil | place: Canada | collected 2011-07-03 | depth 0.1 m
ACGTTGGTCTTCGGCCTTCGTCGACCCTTCATGGATCACTGTGGACCTTGGCGTCGCGCAGACGATCAATCAGGTGATCCTTCGCTGGGAGAATGCCTACGGTACGGCCTACCAGATCCAGGTCTCGAACGACGCGCAGACCTGGACTCCGGTCTTCACGCAGTCCGCGGGGCAGGGCGGGGTAGAGAACATCACGTTCGTTCCGGTCAGCGCTCGCTACGTTCGTATGTTCGGTACGGCGCGCGCGACGCAGTATGGCTACTCGCTGTATGAGTTCGAAGTCTATGGGCCAACAACAGCGCCGACAATCGTGACTCCGCCAACGAACCAGAGTGCCAACGTCGGTTCCACGGCGACCTTCACGGTCGTCGCGGGTGGGACGGGGCCATTCACCTATCAGTGGCTCAAGAATGGCGCAGCCATCACGGGCGCCATCTCTGCGAGTTACACAACGTCCACGCTGGCCGCCACGGATAACAACACGCAGTACAGTGTTGCCGTTGGAAATACGAGCGGCAGCGTCCCCTCGACGGCCGCCACTCTCACGGTCGCGAACTATACGATCTATCCGGGATTCGTCGGTGTAGATCTCAACAACAATACCAATGGCGCATGGGCCGATAACCAGGTCTATGTCACCGTCATCGGTATCGACCCGGCAAACAATCACTTCGCTTATCTCAATTTCAACGGCACCGTTGTCGACTTCACCGTGAATGACGCCGCAGCGGGCAATCACCTGACCGGTCCGAATGGCCAGAGCTATGGCAACTATTCCTTCACGCTCGCGCAAAGCAAGCTGCTGAAGATCCCTACGCTCATTTCAGCCCGTGCGTATATCTCGCTCGGCAACCCACTGTATGTCCAGGTCAATGGAGACGGTAACGGCAACGTGACCGGCTACGCAGGCCCCAACCCGCAGAATGCTACCGATCCCAACACCAATACGCACTTCGACTGGTATGAGTTCAATAACAATAACGGTATCTTCATCAACACCACTCAGGTCGACGAGTTCGGTCTGCCTCTGTTGCTTGATGTCTGGGGAGCGGGAGGCACGTTCCACAAGCAGGTAGGCATCACCGAATCGATCGCGCAGATCGACCAGGAGTTTGCCAGCCAGGTGCCTTCCCAGTTCCAGCCGCCGGCGATGTCGAACCTCCGTATCCTGTCGCCATCCAAGCAAGCGATGGCTGCCGACGCTCCAAACGGCAACTACTTCGACGCCGCCATCGCGAACGCGTGGAATGTCTACGGCACGACGCCGCTCGCCGTCTCCTTCAGTGGCCGCCAGTTCACTGGCACCACCACGGGATCTATCTTTACCTTCACGGAGGTCAATCCGGCAAGCAATGTGGCGGATGAGACGTTCGTCGTCTCGCAGCCGTCAACGCAGGACGTGCTGGAGTGCGCTGGCACAATGGCAAACGGCAATCCGAACAATGCGGACATCAATCAGGTTCAGTTGCAGTTGGAGAACCAGATATGCTCCGCGTTCAACCGCGGTGTCATGTTGACGCCAAACAACTGGACGAACATTGCGGCATACTACTCCACGACGCCGTCAAACTCCTACTCGCAGTTCTGGCACAACCATAGCATCGGAGGCCTTGCCTATGGCTTCTCCTACGATGACAACAACAACCAAAGCACCACCATCACCACTCCGCTGCCGGAACATATGGCCTTCGGCATCGGCTGGTAGTGTGACAAAGGTATGGCCTTCATTTTGAAGGCCATACCTAAGGTTGTTATTAGCGTTTATTCCTGTTGCAGCAAGAGGGATAGTGCGGGCGACACACTCCGCTGAGAGCTGGAATCGGAGTCCGAGTTACTTCGACACCGCACGTGCTGCGCTCTCAATTACATCTGCAACCTCCTTGGGGTGCGAGACGTAGACTGAGTGACTGGCACCAGCGACTTCGACCGTGTGGCTATGAGCTCGCTTGGCATACCAACGCTCCAAGTCCGGGTTGATGGTTCGATCGCTTCCAGCCACCAGCATCCAGCTCGGTTTGGTTCTCCACGCAGCCGTGGTGATCGTCGCTGAGAAATTGTCCGCAAAGTTGAGCACCTGCGAGCGCGCCATGAGTGCGGCCTGGTCGCAAAGGTCAGCTGCGAATAATTCATGAAATTGAGCCGGGTCGATATAGGTGAACCGTCCGATGTTTTCTTTATGGCACCCGATTTGGCGAGGTCGCTCGGAAAGCGCTTTCCGTCGTCTGACTCTTTCTCTCCAACGTCTGACATGTGCGCTGCAACGCGTACACCAAGCCGGTTACTGATGGATCGGTGCCCGCTTCCGTAATCACGGCTCCCCCATAGCTCGAACTCCGTTTACGCTCGCGAAATTCCAAGGGCATCAAGGCGGCGGATTGCTATTGGTGGCGGGCCCCAACTCGAAGGGACTGACTGTCAAGCCTCGCCATAACCAGAGGGAAACTTACTTTGAATTGGGTTCCAAGCATAGGCTTGCTTTCGACGGATATTTCGGCGCGGTGAAGGTCCGCGATCCAGCGCGCGATCGAGAGACCGAGGCCGCTGCCTTCGACGTGGCTGCGAGATGGGTCAGCTCGATAAAAGCGGTCAAAGATATAGGGAAGATGTGCCGTGTCGATGCCTATGCCTGTATCGGATACGGTGAGCGTGGCTCGCCCAGCTTCTGCATATAGCGCAATACCTACCTTTCCGGGAGGTGATGTATATTTCAGGGCATTGTCCAGCAGTATCCAGATCAGTCGCTTCAGGTTGGACTGGCTCCCCAGCACGTCCAGCGGGCACTCTTCAGGATAGGACAGGGTCACCTGCAGTCCCTTCTCTTCTGCGTAACGAGTTGCCGTAAGGGAAGTCTCCCGAACCAGAACGGTGAGGTCGACCGGGCACATCTCAATACCATATGGTTCGCTATCGGCACGCGCGAGCACTAGCATCTGGTCGAGCAGGACTGCGGCTTTGCCTGACTCATCGACAACCTCACTGAAAGCGTCGCGGGCCTGCTCATCGAGGTTCTTGTTGCGGAGCGCAATCTCAGCCACGGTCCGTGTAAGCGACAATGGTGCGCGTAGCTCATGGGAGGCATCCGCCGTGAATTGCTTTAGCCGCTTTACGGCCGACTCCAGCCGTTCCAGCATGTCGTTATAGGTCTCGGACAGGCGTTGCAATTCGTCTCCACTGTCGGTCACCGGCACTCGCTCAGAGAGGTTGCGGATGCTGATGGAGCGTGCCGCTACGATGATGCGGTCCACTGGCCGCAGGGCACTCCGGCTGATCCAATACCCACCCGCAGAGGCAAGTAACAGCACCAGGGGCACCGACTCCAGAAGGCCGTGCCAAAAGCTATTCAGCACCAACAGATTGCCGCCCTCGGGCGCTGCGGCAAGAAGTACCACCGGCCCAAACCGAGAGGCAAACGGCCGCACCATCATCCAGTAAGGCTGTCCGGCGGAGTCGACGTGAGCAAAGGCTTCTTTTTGCAGACCATGCACGTCCGGCCAGGGGAAGCCAGCGGCGGCCCTGGAGGGAGAGCGATAGAGCCGCAGACCATCAGCACGAAACACCTCGTCGAGACCGTTCCCGGTGGCCCGGGCGAAGTCCTGGAAGTCCTGAGCGCGGGCCGCCTCGCTCTCGTTCGTATTGGAGTTCAGCAGATCCTGCATTCTGTCCAGGCGCCGAGCCAGCGTTTGCCGCCGCTCGCCGGTCAGCGTGCGCTTCAGGTTGAACCACATAGCTGTGCCGAACAACAGACTGCCCAATAGAAAGATGGAGCCGAACCACATCGTGAGGCGCAACGAGATCGAGATCTTTCGTGTCAACATGGGGCGGCCCTCAGCGAGTAGCCGACGCCTCGTATGGTGTGCAGCAGCTCGCCTTCTCCCGGTTGGGTGATCTTCGTGCGCAGCGCACGGATGAAGACGTAGAGGCTGTCTACGCTGACGTCAGCATCGCTGGTCCAGCCTGCGTCAATCAGAACGGCGTGAGGAACAACCGTGTTGATGCGACGCATAAGAGTTTCGAGCAGAGCGCACTCGGTGCGGGTCAGCGTCTCGGTACGCGCGCCGCGGCGGAGTTCGAAGAGGTGGGGCAGAAGAACGAGGTCGGCGAAGACCAGCGACTGCGGTTCCGGCGTGGGCACACGTCGCTCGGAAGCACGCACCTTGGCCAGCAGCACGTCGAGTGCAAAGGGTTTGGTGAGGTAGTCGTCTGCACCGGCGTCGAGGCCATACACGATGTCCTGCATGGAATCCCGCGCCGACACAATAATGGCCTGCGTGCGCAGACGGTCCTCGCGCAGCTTGCGAATCACGGTGAAGCCATCGCGGCGGGGCAGCATCACATCGAGGATCATCAGGTCAAAGTTGTTGGTCTTGCCCAGGCGCAGTCCCTCGTCGCCATCGTAGGCCAGCGTGACCGCATGACCTTCGTTTTCGAGCACGCGGCTAAGATGCCCAGCCAGGCTGCGCTTGTCTTCCACGATGAGAATTCGCATGCTGTCCACCCTAGAGATGGTTTGTCAATATCCGGTAAATACGCGGCGGAGCACGCTTATTCCTAAGGTTGAGCTTAGACAGGACTGCCATAGTTGCTTCACTCACGCAGCGCAATGACCTGTTTTCGAGAGAGGCTCCATGTTCCGACTTTCAGATGCGACTAAGCTTTCTATCCTTCTCTGTCTGCTCCTGCTGACTGGCGCGTGCTTGGCGCAGTCAGGGAACGCCACCGTGACAGGCACGGTGGCAGATAACTCCGGCGCTGCCTTGCAAGGCGCGCAGGTCAAGCTATCTCCGGTCAACATCAACGGGGTCAGCAACGAGCAAGGCGTCTTTACGCTGCCCAACGTGCCCGCAGGCAGCTACACGCTGACCGTCTCCTACATAGGATTTGAACCGCAAACCTCGACCGTTACGGTCGTCGCCGAGCAGCCGCTCACCGTGCCGGTGCGGATGAAGGTCGCAAACGCAAGTGAAGCGATTCTCGTCACCGCGGACCGCCCGCATGGCGAGGCCGAAGCCATCAACGAGACCCGGACTGCCGACAACCTGGAGCAGGTGATGCCGTCCGAGGTTATACGTAGCCTGCCGAACGCGAACGTCGCTGATGCTATCGGACGATTTCCTTCGGTTACGCTCTATCGCATCGAAGGCGAGGGCGTTTACATCCAGGTACGTGGCACCGAGCCGCGCCTGACCAACGTGACAGTTGACGGAATCACCATTCCCGCGCCCGAGCCGACGGTTCGCCAGGTGCGCCTCGATGTCATTCCCTCCGGCATGGTCGACTCTATTGAGATGAACAAGACACTGCTGGCTAACATGGATGGCAACGGCATCGGCGCCTCGGTGAACCTGCATACCAAGGATGCCTCCGAGCGGCCTTCGCTCAACCTCTTCGGCGATGGTGGCTATACGAACATACTCAACGGACGCGGCTCTTCCGACTTCGGAGGGACCGCCGGAAAGCGCTTCGGCGGCAGCAAGAAGCTCGGCCTGCTCGGTGATGCCACCTTCGATTACAACGGTCGCGGCATCGACAACATTCAGCCCGCGCTTGATCCGCTCTCAACCTTCTCAACACCGTTCTACGACAACAACACAATTCGCGAGTATCGCTATTACCGTACTCGCTATGGTTTTGACGGCAGCGCAGATTACAACCTCACATCGACAACAAATGTCTATGCACGTGGCTTCTACTCCGACCTGAAGGACTGGGGCGATAAGTGGTACTACGAGCCGGTCTCAACAGCCATTGGAGGTACGGCTGCGGCGCCGACATATCCTAACGCGACGACAAAGTCCTCCAGCCCGAAGTTCTATACCTCCAGCAAGCGACCCAACGCCTCGGTGGGAACGCTGATCCTCGGTGGCCGCACCGCCGGCAAGGACTCGCTGCTGACCTACCAGATTTCAGCCTCGCGCTCCTATGAGATCGACTCCGCGGGCAACCCGAAGGCCGACTTCAGCTGGGTCGGGCCGACGGTTTTCTGCAACTATGTACCCTCGGCGCAGACCGACCTCAATCACCCTCACTTCGGCAACTGCGATAACAGCAAGACCTCGCCACTGTTGAGCGCCGCGAACTGGCAATTCAAAGACATCACGATTTCAACCGGCAAGAACACCGATCTCGAGCTGACCGCGCAGAGCTCCTATGCGAAGCCGTACCGTTCGTGGGGACACTCAGGAGCGTTTGAGATGGGCCTCAAGTTCTCGAATGCTCATCAGACGCAGGACTCCACCGAGACTGTCTACGACGGCTTTCCAAGCACAGCACCGCTTATGACGTCGCTGCTCGATGGCTTCAACAACACAGACTATTTCAACGGAACGTACTTCGGTGGCCAGTACGGCCAGGTTTCCAACTTTACGAGTGCGGCGAAGTATACGCTGGGGAACTATAACGGCTTGGTTGACCAGCAGAAAACCGCAGCCGACATCTATCCAAATCTTTTTCACACCGTCGAGCAGATCACTGCCGGCTACCTTATGAACACGATCGACTTCGGCAAGATGCACATCAACACGGGCCTGCGTATCGAGGCCACGCGTGACCTTACCTTTGGCTATAACCTCACCTTCTACGGCACCTACCAATCCAAAACCGGCACTTACTCTGGTGGCAGCTCAGAGGCGGTCTGCAATGGCAACACAGCGCCCGCGCCGCCCGCGAGCGGCAACTGCTATACCTTCGCCGGAATCAACAACAACCCCGGTTACATCGACCTGCTCCCAAGTGTGCAGCTTCGCTACGGACTTACCTCTGACTCAGCGCTGCGGGTGGCGTACTCTCGCGGCGTCGCGCGTCCTGACCCTTACCAACTTGTGCCCTACATTGAAGAGGATTCCACCGCCAGCCCCATCGCGGTCACCATCGGCAACCCCAGCCTGCGTCCAGAACATGCCAACAACTACGATGTCATGTTCGAAGACTACCTTCATCCCCTGGGCCTGATACAGGCCGGTTTCTTCTTCAAGCAACTCAACGCACCCCAGGTGGAGATGACGTTACCTGGAGGACTCGATATCGCCAACTTCCCCCCGGGTTACTTTCCGGCCTCGGTGGCGACAGTGCTGGCCCAATACCCCGGCGACGCCATTACCCAATTTGCGAACGGACAAAACGCATACATCTATGGCCTCGAGCTGAGCTATCAGCAGCATCTGAATTTTCTCCCCGGTGTGCTGCGCGGTCTTGGAGTGTCGGCCAACTACAGCTATACCGCGTCACGCGAGAAGGGGCTGCCGCTGCGCGACGACCATCCAACGACGATCGACCAGTCGCCGAACACATGGAAGGTAAGCCCGACATACGATACGAAACGCTTCTCCGCGCGAGTTGGTCTGGCTTATGACGGGGCCAGTCTCTTCCAGTACATGTATGTTTCGCCGGCCCATGTCTCTGGCGCCGACCCCAGTGGCCTCGGGTCCAAAGGGCCTTCGGGTGATATCTGGACGCTAACGCACTTCCAGGTCGATGCGCAGGTGAGCTATCGGTTTTACAAGGGCTTCAGCGCCGTTGTCTCCGGACTGAATCTCAACAACGAAGTCTTTGGCTACTACGAAGGCAGCACACCCTTTGTGAATCAGCGTGAGTACTATAAACCGACCTATACCGGCGGCTTTCGCTACACTCTGGGTGCAGGCCGCTGATTCAACCACTGCTGTTTTTAGATGGAATTCGAATCCATTTCTGTTCGTATTCTTTCCTATGGTTTGACGAAAGAATGCTCATTCCACCCTCGCAAGTTTGAACAAGTGTGAAGGACCGCAATGATACTCAAGCAACTCGGGACGCTTTCCATCGGCTTTGTCATTTCGCTCGCGAATTTGCTCCCAGCCCATACGCAAGTGCAGGCTGCTCCGGGCGATGACCATGCCGATCTAAAGTATGTCGTTTATGTCACCCGTCACGGGGTCCGATCTCCCACGGGCAAGGTTTCGCAGTACTCTCAGTACTCCACCGCGCCTTGGCCGGCGTGGGATGTTGCTCCGGGATATCTCACCGCGCATGGTTTTCAACTCATGCAGATCTTCGGCAGTTACGACCGTCTGTTCCTCCACGACGAAGGACTGTTGCCCGCTAGCGGATGCGAGGCGGCTAACCAGGTAACCATCTACGCCGATTCCGACGAGCGCACGAGGGAGACGGGCCGGGCCCTCGCGGCCGGCCTACTGCCTGGATGCAATGTGACCGTGGCCGGCCTTCCCGAGGGAGAGAATGATCCTCTGTTTCATCCTCCCGCGTCTAGCATCAGTGCGACCGCATGGGCCGAGGCTGCCATTGCTGGACGTATCGGCAATGATCCATCCGCGATCTCCGAAGCCTACCGCAGCAAGCTCTTAGAGCTCGACAACGTCCTAGGTTCCTGTGGGGCGCACACCGGCACTGCGCCCTCGCGCACATCGATTGTTGACATCCCTGCAAGCCTGACACCCGGCAGCGGCGATCATGCTGCGGATCTGCATGGTCCGCTCAACACGGCCTCGACGCTCACAGAAATTCTGCTGCTCGAATACGCACAAGGCATGCCCGCGAACGATGTAGGCTGGGGCTGCGTCGATGGCCGCAAGGTGCGGTCCCTCATCGATCTCCACACGGCGGCCTCCGATCTTACGCAGCGCACGCCGGCCGTAGCGGCCTTACAGGCATCGAACCTGCTCCGGACGATTGCCAACTCGATGAAGCAGGCGGTCACGCGCCAGGCTGTGCCACACGTACCCGGCAGAACCACGGACCGCGCGCTCCTGCTTGTTGGTCACGACACCAATCTTTCGAACCTCGCCGGTTTATTGGATATCAACTGGCTCGAAGATGGACGCCGCGACGATACGCCGCCGGGCTCGACACTTGTCTTTGAGCTATGGCAGTCGCAAAGAACAAAGGAGTTCTCCGTGCGTCTTTTCTTCATGGCGCAGACTCTCGAGCAAATGCGAAACAGCACGGTACTGAGTATGCAAAACCCACCTCAACGCGTTCCCGTCTTCGTGCCAGGGTGCAGTCGCGCTGACTTCTCATGTAGCTGGGATGCATTTTCGCAGACGGTGTCCAGATCGATCGACGAAGGCTCCTTGAAAGCAAGATAGCGTCGTGACACAAATAATCGACGTGGGTATTGATGACTGGTCTGCGGGCACCGAGCGCAATCCAGGATTTATCTCCGCAGTTTAACCGGTCCTAACATCACGCACCCCGCCTGTGCGTCAAGTATGTTATTGCCCTTCGGCGAGAACGCACCTCAGAGCCTGCTTGCCTTCTTCGCGAATCCCCAGCCCATCAAGTAATGTGGGCAAATCGTCAGTCCTGATAAGTCGTCTTGTAGGTAGTATTCACTTTCCGGAAAGGCGACTTCTCCTCCAAGATGCTCGTTGGTCGTGCGCGAAGAAATCGCGGCTATGTGACATGTCCGTTAGAACCGTAAGTTTGCGACGCGTGGGACAACTACTTAATTTTCGGTGGGAGTCTTCTCTATGTGATCGATAACCAGCACGGGATATGGGCGTTTGGTTTTTTGCAGTTTCAGGCCTAGTTGTCTGCTGACGGCGTCAAAGACAGAGAGGGCTCCGTTCGGGTCGGAGTTGTCGGTGGTGTCGCCGTTGGCGGTTGGCAAGATCTTGTCAGCAGAGCTGAAGTTTAAGGTGAAGTCGTAGGAGCCTTTGAGACCCGTACCGTCGACGACGGTGTTATAGATATAGCCGTTGGCTACGCGCTGGAGCTCGTCGCCGATCTGGGCGATGGTCATATTCTGGCAAGTGATGAGGCGGTTGAGGACGGGGCTCGCGGTACGGGGGTCTTTGCCGTCGGGACCTGGCCCTTCCTTGCATTTGGTGCGTTCGGTTGGGTCGGTGGTGAGCTTAAGTTTGGGGTTGGCAGTCACCAGGGTGTAGGCGGTGACCGGGCGGTCCTCCATATGCCACTTCATCTGAAAACGCTCGGTGATCATGGCCCGCATCATGTTGCGAAGGTCTTCGTAATTGATGAGGTTGCCGGAAGAAAACTTGTCAACCCGAACATTGGCTCCAGCCTTGGCGGTGATATCGAACTTGGTGGAATCGAGCCATTCGGGCGCATTGGCGATGTCCTCCTTATTGTTTGGGTTTAGATCCCAGCCAAAGTTAATAAGGAACGTAAGGGGAATGGCGCGGGTCTCGATCTGGTCGCCAGTGATGCGGCCGTAGCCCCTCTCGTCAGGGGCACTGGGCTTGATGACGGTGACCTCGAAGGGAGCCGCAGGTGGCTCGGGAAGGGTTTTGTCGATATTGGCGGCGTTTGGGGTCGGGGTTTCGTCAACGCTCGCAACCTGGAAGACGGGGCGCGGGGCGGTTTTGAGTTCCAGTTTGAGGCCTAGTTGCTTTTCTACGGCGGCGAAGATGGAGATGCCATCGGCACCCTGTTTTTCAAGCTGGTTGCGCCCGGTCCATTTGATGGTGAAGTCCCAGCCGCCCGCGAGGTTGGTTTCGTCGACAACAGGTTGATCGAGGTACCCTCCGGCGAAGTTGTGGAGAGTGTCGGCGAGAGCGGACATGGTGAGATTCTTGCAGTTGACGGTGATGTAGGACGGTGCCCCGGGCGGAGGGTTTTGTGGCGGAGGAAGAGGGATGCAAGAGGCTTCGCCGGTGCCTTCCGACTCTGTCATCTTCGGCTTTCCGGAGCCGGTTGAGAGGATGTAGGTTGGCATAGGAGCGGTAGCGGTTTTGACGACGAGGTGGAAGCGGTCGACGAGGAGAGAGCGAAGCATGAGCTTGACGTCCTCCTGTGTGGTGTTGGGCGGAACTTTGGCGCGGATGTCGTAGTGGTTGCGCTCGAGCCAGGTGGGGCCTCCGTGCACATTGGCTACATCGACGCCGTAGGCGGTGGCAATGAGTTCGGCCATGTTGGCCTGGGTGAGGAAATACCGGTCGCCCTGGATGGAGTTGCCATGCATAAAGGGGTTGGACGTGAAGGGGCTGATGTGGACGTCGGCTATGACGAATGACTTGGGGGCGGCCGGGTTCTGAGCGAGCGCCGAAATGGAGAGGAGCGTGAAAAGGGCGGAAACTTTTCGCATCGGGAAAACCTCTGGGTCGCGCAAATCGAGTGTTGAACGTTACATAGATTAACGCGGAAGTGAGCGTGACGTTATCAAAATGAGAAAGATTCGGATGAGAAAAATTCGGAGATCGATCCTCTGGCCACGCAACGAGGCACATGTCCGTCGAACGGCGTTATCGGACAAGTGACGGCAAGCGCGTTTCACAGGACTGAATCGTACCTATGCTGACAAGGCCGCCTTATCAATCTGCTTCAGTCTTTCCGTCAGCAATTCCCGCTCCCGCAGGTTTTCAGTCATTGTGATTGCGCGTTGGATTTCCTCACGCGCCTCAGTGAACCTCCCCATCTTCATAAGCAGGTCCCCGCGAACACTGGGGAGCAGATGATAGCCAGTCAACGCAGGGTCAGCAGCAACCCTATCCACTGCGGCAAGTCCAGCAGACGGACCTTGCGCCATGCCAACGGCAACCGCCCGATTCAGTGCCACGATGGGGGATGCGCTGATTTGCATCAGAGCGTCGTAGAGAAGAACGATCCGCTCCCAGTCGGTCTCTTCTGCTGTGCGAGCTCGCATGTGACAGGCCGCAATCGCTGCCTGCAAAGCATAGTTACCAGCGCCACCACCGAGTCTTCGTGCGTGTCCGAGAGTGGCCATTCCTCGCTGAATCTGCGCGTAGTCCCACAAAGAGCGGTCCTGATCCGGCAACAAAACTGCCTCACCGTTTCGTCCCCTGCGAGCCGCAGTGCGTGACGCCTGGAATTCCATCAGTGCCAGAAGACCGTGAACTTCAGGCTCGCGGGGAAGAAGTTGCACCAGCATGCGTCCGAGCCGCAGGGCCTCGTCGCAGAGCGCAGCCCGCATCCATTCTTCCCCCGCGGTCGCGGTATATCCCTCATTGGAGATGAGATAGACCACCGAAAGTACGGACTCCACCCTGCGGCGCAGCTCGTCCCCGCGCGGTGTCTCAAAGGGAACATGAGCTTCCGAGAGGGTCTTCTTGGCGCGAAAGATTCGCTGTCCCATGGTCTTCTCAGGCACTAGGAAGGCGCGGGCAATCTCCTCTGTATTGAGGCCACAGATCAGACGCAACGTAAGCGCGATGCGTCCTTCCACCGCAACGACCGGATGGCACGCAGTAAAGATAAGCCGCAGGACGTCATCGTCGATCACCTGGTCCAGCGACTGATCCAGCGCGTCTGCGAGCTGCTGCTGTTGGAATTCAAGTTCCCGAGTAATCTCTTCGTGCTTTTGTACAAGCATTTGACCTCGGCGCAAAGAATCGATAGCGCGCCGCTTCGCCGCCGTCATCAGCCACGCCGCGGGATTTTCAGGAATGCCTTCATCGGGCCACCGCTCAAGGGCTGCAACAAGAGCGTCCTGGGCTAGTTCCTCTGCAATGCCGATATCGCGGGTGACGCGTGCAATCGCGGCGATGAGACGTGTGGACTCGTTCTTCCACACAGCCTCAATCGTCCTGGGGACATCGCTCATGTTTGTCTGACTCCATCCTATCGTTGTCAGGCAAAAACATTACTGATGTACATGAGCCGACGACGCCGGAAGAACTTCTGTTCCGTCCGACCACCGTTGCACAGGAATCACGAACTGAGTCAGTTGCTCCTGGGTGTCCTCCACAGCAACGACGGGGGAGCCCGGGAGATTTGCTCCCCAGATTGCGGGGTCGGTCTGCGAGTAGAAAAACATGAGGTGGGAAGGCCAGTGTTCGGCGTTGTGGCCGCCGTATCCTTGCTTCGACATCATGTAGCACATCGCCCCGGATTCCATTGGCGGCAGTTCTTTTTTGGCGACGGCGGCGGCGATGCCCTCGTTCACCTGAGCCAGCGTTTGTCCCGCCAGGGTCAGATCGGTGATTTTGGTGATGCGCAGAAGGTAGGAACGCGCGGCTGCCGCATTGACACACATTGGAACGCGCACCTTCGGATTCCAAAACTCAGAATCAGGTGCGGAAGTCCACGAACGTCCCACGATACACACGAAACCGTTTTTGCCTTTGACCGCTGTTTCGAAACCATGACGTCCAAGAACCAGTACCTCTGCATCACTTGAAATGGACTCCGGTGCTGCACTTCGCGCCAGGGCTATTTCCGCAGCCCGATCCGACATGAGGTATTGGTTAACCGGGGCCATGTTTGGATAAAGTGTCGTGGCATCCTGTGCCATCGCCTGGTGCGCCGTACCGAGTGCAACGAGCAGTGCGAAGCTTTCGATTGCGATTGTGCCAACCTTCTTCTTCCGCATAGTTTCCCCCCTGAGAATGGGCCTTTTTCTGTAAGGCCGTCCTTCAGCGTGCAGCGTTCTGTCGCCGTCGCCGCTCACTTGGCTTCATCAGTTCGTTCAAGTCCGCTGCAGGTGCGACCGTACTCGTGACGAAAGATCGCCTCGATCTGCGCTCGAGGCCATGCCGCTCAGTTGCTTGTGTCGGGCGATGGTCTGAAGAACAAGGGTCGCACCTCGACCGGCGCTCGACAGGCGACGGCGCCCTTGCGCCCCCACGCCAGCGCCTCGTCCAGGTCAGCGCATTCCAGTATCCAGAAACCGCCCACGTGCTCCTTGGCCTCCATATACGGCCCGTCGGTGAGGAGCACCGTACCATCGGGCTGCGCCCGTAGCGACTTTGCGCTGCTTGCCGGCTGCAGACCGCCAGCAAAGGCCCTGACACCAGCAGCTATCATCTCGCGGTTAAGCGCGTGGATATCGTTCATCATCGCTTCGTCCTCCATGGACGGGGCGTAGTTGTCGGGGTGGTGAATCGCAACCAAAAATTGCGGCATTGTCTTCTCCTGGTTTGGTCTTCAGGCGGGCCAGTTGGCCTGCCTTCACTATAACGACGAACGGCAGGAGCGGAATTCGACAAATCGTCCAAAAATTTTGCTTCGTCCCGCGCTTAAGGCAATTCGTGGAGAGCATCTTGGAAGTAGCTTCTCTGCTTGTTGGGGGTGTGAGTTGCGCTCCTCGCCTGTCTCCAGCCGCTTCGCCTCGCTCGCCATCACTGTCGATGGGAGTCGCCGAACCCGGCGGTTCAACGATCCGATCTTTGCGGCTCACGTATGCGAGCGCTCCAACTGCGGGTTGAAGCTGGCTATGGGCGCGGAAGATCCAGAAGCACCACATCCGAGCGTTCCTGTACTCGTTCGAGGACAACTTCACTGCCATCTTTGGAGACGTCAAAGTCGCGAATATCGAAGTTCGGAGGGAGGTTCGTCAACTGCCGTTCTGCGCCTGTGTCCAGGTCGATGCGCCAGAGGTCCTTATGTTGAATCTCTCCTCGCAAAAGAACGAGCGAGCGTCCACCGGAGAGGAAGGCAAGGTGTCGAGCGCCCCGAGTCAATGTCAAGGTGGGAAGCGGATGCGGTAGCGCATCAGCCGTAACAGCTTTTACGGAGAACGTCGCACCGATGTCGGGTCCTGAGTAGACAGCGAAGCGTCCGTCGGGGGCCCACGCGGGATCGAGCGAATAGTCCTGGACAAGAAGAGCAGGGGATCGACGATTGATCGGTATGCGAAAGAGTTGCGGAACGCCGTGTTCAACCACGGCAGAGGTAATCGATTGTCCATCGGGCGTCCAGGCGGGAGCGCCCTGCAAGGTGAGGGAATCGGCCACGATCTGAGCGTTCGTGCCGTCGGCCCGCATCACGTACAAGAGCGTCTGCCCTTGTTGGCTGACCGAAAATGCGACGAAGTTTCCGTCGGGGGAGATTGCCGGACCGCCGAAGACGTGCGCTTGCTGACCACTCCACAATTCGGTACTGGTTCCATTGGCCAATTTCCAGATACTCTCGCCTGTCCCCTTCTCAGAAACATAAAGAAGATAATTGGGACCCAGTCGCGGAGAGGATCCCGTACTGGTTGTCAGCGAAATCGGGACCGCCGCCGACACTTCAATGGGTGAATCAGCGATGTGCAAACGCCAGAGCGTGGTCTTTGGACTTGCAAGGGTGGCAACGAGGCGTCGACCGTCGGCGCTCGCTGCCAGCGAAGTGTACCGCTCAAGGCTGGAAGTAAGGCGATGGGGAATGCGGCGCTCGACATCCATACTGTAGAGCCATGGTCCCGAGCCATCGGGATCGGTGGCGAGATACATGAGCGTATGCCGATTCAGCAGAGCCGGATAAATGACACGCGCATTGTGCGACGTGATTCGTTCAGGGGTTCCTCCGGTTGAAGGGATGCGCCAGATGTCTAATTTATCCGGGAGGGTGCCCTGAACGAAGTAGATGAATGCCGAGTCAGGCGACCACAACGGAAAGTGAGAGTGAAGTCCAGCGGGAGCAATGAAGATGGGCCGGCTTCCAGAGCGAAGGCCGCCATCTGAGATGAAAAGCGGGTCGCCCGGGCCGGGTGTGTGGTAGGCGAGGCGAGAGCCGTCTCGTGACCAGTCGAACTCGGCCACTCCTTCGAGGTATGGAGTTGGCTGTCCCCCCAACGTCGGCACCCCCCAGACGCTGATGTCTTCGCCGTTCGAGCCGTTTCGCCTGCGAGCCCAAAACGTGACGAGAGAGCCATCGGGCGAGAATGCCAAAGTGCGGATCGATGGATTGACGAGGTCGGGCACGCTTCCGCGGGTCAAATTGTGGAATTGTCCGGAGCCTACCTGCGTGACCCAAACGTCCATCTGTCCGTCCCGATCTGATAGGAAGGCGACAAAGTGGCCGTCGCGCGATACTGCCGCAGCCTGCTCTTTTCCATCGAAGTCGGTGACGGTCTGAAATCGGGCGTTAGCGATGGGGTTTCGCCAGAAGTACTCCGTCCTTCTGAGCCAGAGACACGCGCCGATCACGAGGACCGCTGCCGCCGCCAGCAGCAGGACTGGCTTCCATCTGACCCGGGAGGTCAATATTTCTGGTTCGAGCGGCGAAGCAGAGGGAGCGGGCGAGACGGGATCGCTGCCGTTCTCCTGCGCTGCTCGAAGACTCCTGCTGTGCATCCACGCGTCCAATTCAGTCCGATAAGCGTAGGCCGAGCCCATCCTGTCGTGCAGGTGCCGGTGAACGGGCGTACCTTCACGCTTCTCCCAGCGCTGAACGGTCGTCACGTCACGGCTAAGGTATGCCGCAATTTCTTTCCACGAGTCCAGGCGGTCTTCGGAGCCTGTGCTGGATGGCACTGTTCCAGGAGATGGTTCGCCCATCGCGCCCCCTAATCGATCTCCCGTTCTGACCCCGAATTGTAGCGCGCTATGGCGTCGAAGGCACGGCAAAACACGGCATTCGAAGGTAAGTCGATGAAATGGTTGCGATTCCGGGCTTTGCCGCTTGAGCTACTCGCTGCGGCGTCCTATGGTGTCCATGCGCGACAAGCAAATTTCAACAAGGGAGTTCTTTCATGAAAAGCAAAAGCCTGACTTCGGCGGTGCGCGGGATCGCATTGCTTCTGTTGGTTTCAGCCACCTGTGCTTTGGCCCAGGAACGCAGGCCGGTGCACTTCAGCGGTCTGATCAACGATTATTCACCATCGAGTGCGGGTGTCAAAGGCAGCCCATGGGAAATGCATGGTCAATGGTCAATGGATCTCCGCCCAGACCGGGGAACCGCTGACTTCTCAGCGGATATGACGATGTCTGGATATGGGACAACCTCGGCGGGTGCTGTAGATCCGACACAGCCACTCGTGAACCCTCACACGCACCACATCCGGTTGACGAACGTCAGGATCACCTGGGACATGGTCGGCTGCCCCACATACCTAGCCCCTGTCCCTACAATGGGCTTTCAGTTGAACGGCACCGTCAGCCTGTTGACAGGAAATGGAAGCATTGCCCCCTTCGAGACGGATCCGCCTTCATCGACGCTGCAGGTCTGCGTCACCGGAGGAAACGATGTCCGGTACTCGGTTCCGCAGTCGAACATTACGTTGGTGTTCGGCGGGCCGGCAACGACACATTTTGGACCGCAGGCCATACATGGCGTCGTGCGTATTTCGTCAGCCGACGCGATCGAGAAGCGATAAGACCGTCGATGAGCGAGCAGTCGGGATAAGACGGGCGAATACCAGGTGCGATCCCTGACTGTTGCTTTCTGGAAGAGGAGAGTCGAAATGAGAAGACTATAAGCTGCGTTTTGTCGTCAAAAGCCGTCACAACGCAGCCAATGCAATGCGCGAAGCGCCACAGATGTTCTACTAACCCCGGGGGAACTCTCGGAATGGAAAGTGATACTGCGATACTCGAGCGCCCTTATATTGATTCACCCGTACCATTCGCTCAGAAGGCGCGGGAAATAAATGTGCTCGCCTATGTCCATCTTAGAAATATCCACGGGTCCACGGGCGCGGGACGAACAGCACGGCAAATTGTCGAGCACCTCGCAGCGCGGCATGATGTGCGGCTACGCGTCCTTGCAGATGCTGCCGACAAAACCAGAATTCTGCCCCTCGTGCAGGAGCCCTGGACCGGTTATAGGTACCATACCTTCGCCGCGGACACCACTCAGCAGCAGGCCCGTTGGTTCTTCCTTGATAATCCGCGGGCGGAGACCTTCTGGCCGGACGCCGACGTGGTCTTCTGCACCGCCGAATCGTACGTGCCGGTCAGCAAGGCACGCCTCGTGATGACGGCACATGATGCCGGCTACTTTGAACCAGGCGCTCATATAAGAGACTCAAAGTACTGGACGACGCGATTGAAGTGGGAATTACTCTTCAAGAAATTGACACGCAAGGTGGACATGTTTCATACCGTGTCCGCATTTTC
>FSXA01000543.1_pt1 | contig 17721 bp, 9 predicted proteins | sample 1638081 | NCBI WGS metagenome assembly FSXA01 (sample SAMEA3914788, study PRJEB12502) | metagenome | biome: forest; material: soil | place: Canada | collected 2011-07-03 | depth 0.1 m
AGCTGAATCTTCTGGACCTGCGGATACACAATCAGCTTGTGCGTCCTGGTTCGGATGGCGCGCTGGGTATGCCGGTGGTACGTGAAGATGGCATCGTGTGGCACATACGATTCGCCGTGAAGCAGCGACGCGAGGCTAGGAAACTCGACGGTGGAAGGAATCGGGATACCGGCGAGCTCGCAGGTCGTGGCATACATGCTGTGCTGGTAGACCAGTTCGTCGATGCGTTTGCCGGGTTTAATCCCCGGGCCAGAGATGAGTAGCGGCATCCGTATGCTGGCGTCGTAGAGGTTCTGCTTCCCGAGCAGGCCATGTTCGCCGAGTGACAGACCATGATCCGCGGTGAGAATGATATAGGTATTTGACGCCTGCCCCGACCTTTCAAGAGCGTCGAGGATCCTTCCGATCTCATGATCCAGATGGGTGACGATGGCGTAGTACTCGCGCCGGTGAAGGCGGACCGCATCCGGCGTGCGCGGGAAGGGAGCGAGCGATTCGTCGCGCCCGAAGGTATCCGTACCGATGTAAAAGGGATGTTCCGGAAGAAAGTTCGGCGGGACTTCGATCTTTTCCAGCGGATAAAGATCGAGGTATTCCTGCGGGGACTGGCGTGGATCGTGAGGCGCATTGAAGCCGACATAGGCAAAGAAAGGCGTATTGCGGGTTGCTGGTTTTTTCGAAAGAAACTCGATGACGCTGTCGGCGTACAGCGTGCTCGAATGTTCGACGGTATCGGGTCTGTTGATGTCGACGATGTTGGCGCGCAGCCAGTGGCCGTTGAGCGATCTGTCAGCGGGATTCCAGTCATTGCCGGGGCGCGGACGATAGTAGGCAGGATCGTCGGCGAAGGAAGGGTTGGGGTGGTCACGGTCGTTATCGCTAGGGCAATCGGTGTAGAAGTCTTTTCCGGCAGCGAGAAAACCAGGACCTACGGGGCCCATTTCCTTGAAGCTGCGCTGCAGAACCGACGGATCAAGATGCCACTTTCCGCAGATGTAGGTGTCATAGTGCGCGGCGCCCATGGTCTGTCCCCAGGTGTGGACGCGATCCAGCCCCACCTCTGCGTGAAACGCCGAGAGGCCGCTATTAAGCATCGTGCGGCTAGGAACGCACACGGCGCCGGTCCAAGCTCCCTGATGAAAGCAATGAGTAAACGCGGCGCCGGATGCGGCCAGACGATCGAGATTCGGGGTTTGGATCTCTGCGTTGTTCAGTGAGTGGATCGTGCGCCAGGCCAGATCGTCTGCAATCATGAACAGAAAATTTGGCCTGGAAGATCCACGCTCTTCCTGCGCGAAGGACAAAGGAGCGGCCATCGTGCCGGCCGCTACCCCCATGGTTATTCGTTCAATAAACTGCCGTCGATCCATGTCACGATCTCCCGTGGGCATTGCTGACATCCTGAGATGCAGGTGAGAAAACTAGAAGTAGACCTTCAACGCGAGCTGCAGTTCGCGCTGCGTGCTCGCGGTCGAGGAGACTTGACCGAAGGTGGTGCTGTTCAGGGTAGCGCTGGGTGTTCCCCAGACGGTCGTGTTGGTTAAGTTGAAGGCCTCTGCACGAAACTCCAGCTGCACCCGCTTGATAGCAAATTTTCGGAAGACGGATAGATCGACATCTCGATACCAATCCGACCGCAGCGTGTTTCTGCCGACGTCGCCATACGTGTACTGGGCAGGTGCCTGGAAGGCTGCCGTGTTGAACCACTTCGATATCGTTGCGTGAGTAAGATGGGGATTGCCGGCCAGGTCCACCCCCTGGTAGTTGTTGCCAGTGTTCGCGACATCACCGGAATAAGAGATGGTATACGGAGTCCCTGAGGTCAGTGTCCCAATGGCATTCACTTGCCATCCACCTACGACCGCGTTCGCAACCCGGTGATGTGATTGAACTCTCTGTCCTGCCCCGAATGGCAGAACGTACGTGACGTTCGCAGTGAGCATCTGCGGGAGATCGAATCCTGCCACGCTGCGGTCGGCCGCAGGATTATAAGGATTGCGAATGAAGCATCCCTCGGCCCCGAAGTAGCCATCGCAGGCGACATCCATTGTCTTGGACCACGTGTAGTTAATCGTATACGCAAGCCCTGAAGACATCCTTCGTTCCAACTGTACCTGCAAGGCGTTGTAGCTACTCGATCCATTGCTTTGCTCGTATTGGGTGGGAGTGATGTAAGGAAATGGCGCTCGACTCGCTGGCGTGCCTGGACCGGGTGTGAGAGCCACATTGAAATAGCCGCAGCAGGGCATGTGCGTGCTCCGCGAACCGACATAATTCAGATTGATCACCGAATTGACGCCAAGCTGCTGTTGAATTCCAACCGTCCATTGATCCGAGTACGGATTCTTAAGATACGGAGCGATAAAGTTGGCGGACTGCGTAAACGGCGTCGACGTGGGAACTGTATGAGTCTGTCCGGCAGGAAGGTTCAGCGGATTCTCGGCCGTCGTGGTGACCGTAGTCGAGTTCAGATTACTCGTAATGTCGAGCCCGAAGGATGGCCACAGTGCACCTTCATTCTGTGTCATCTGCATAATGCCCGACCAGTCATCGAACACGCGATCATACGCAAGGTGCAGCACGCGCTGCGAATCGATTTGGTAGGCAAAGCCCAGACGCGGCTGGATATTATCCAGTTGATTGTTGATGAGCCGGTTGCTGGTTCCCTGGAGGACATGTGCGGGAAGCGCGCCGCCCGGAATGCAAGGCGCTGCGTCGAGGACGGCGCACGATCCAAGGTTGGCAGCAGCTTTGCTAAGGATGTAGGTTCCGTTGCGAAGATCAAGTGCGCCGGTGATGTTCGACTGCGTCACGTTGGGCGCAAGCGTCGGCATAATGTCCCAGTCGTAACGCAGCCCAATATTCATGGTGAGCTTCGAGGTAATCTTCCACTGATCTCCACCATAAATCCCGTTGACCCAACCATTCTGGGGTAGCTTGAGATTGTTTCTTCGCTCACCGCTGGTAGGTGCGCCAATCAGGAACGATGCGAGCGCGTTGCCGGTATTCGTTTGAGCCTCGAGGTTTGAAGTTTGAAAGGCCGAGAAACCAAGATTGCCGTTGGCATTCAGAACGCTCTCGTCATTGTGGCTGAAGCTTGCACCAACATTCCACGTGTGGCGGCCGGTCAGCTTGGTAAAGTCCGCGCTCCACTCGTAGATATCGCCGTCATCGTCATTCAGATAGCTATCGCCACCTCCCGCATAACCCGTAACGGAAAGCTCCGGGATGAGGCAGGATGCGGGGCCGAGATAACCGCATGCAAAAAACTGGTCGAAGCCGCTGGTCGATACTGCATTTGTGAAGGCCGTTGTCGTTGCGAATTCCTGCCATACGTGGCCCCCGGACACTTGCAGCGTGGCCGAAGCTCCAAAGGTTCGGAGATAGCCCACGCCCCAGTTCTGGCCGTCGCTCACATTGTCCGAGACCAATCCCTTGAATCCACCCGACGCAGTCTGTGTCGCGTGGAATTGACTAAAACGAGCCCATGCCGAATTCGAGGAGTTGATCTGCTGATCCAGACGAAGGCTGTAGTTGTTCTGGCGAGTAAGCGTCGGCGTCGTATCTTCCCCGTTATACAAACCGGATGAGGTGGTGATGGGCGCCGGGTAAATTGCCTTGACTAGGGCCAGCATGTTCGGGTCAATGGCCGACGAGATATCGTTCCCCACAAATGGGCTGCGCAGATATTCGCCAGGATGATTGGCATCGGGGGTTGTGGTGTACGGGTTGTAGAGCCGCTGCGAGATGCCCTCGAAATTTCCATTCAATTCGGCAGTAGTGGGTACGTCATACAGCAGTTCGTTCGCAGAATTGATCCTCGTGCCCTCGAAGGCGCCGAAGAAGAACGTACGATTCCTTCCATCATCATGAGGAAGCCGAACCGGGCCGCCGATCGTCACCCCGTAAACGCTCTGCTTTAACGGAGTCTTCGAGGGCAGGAGCGGGTTCCGTGCGTCGAACGCATCATTCCTCAAAAATTCCCATGCATCCCCATGGAAATGATTCGTGCCGGACTTGGTGACGACATTCACGACCCCGCCCATCACCCCGCCAAACTGACTTTGATCATTATGCGATTGCACCTTGAACTCACCGATGGCGTCGACAATCGGCGGCACGGCGTACTCACTGAACCAGAACTGCTGGTCGACGATTCCGTCGAGCAGGAATAGGTTGCTGCGATTCATCTGACCATTGACGGCGGGAAACCCGAACGAGCCGATCAAAATTGCATTACCGCCGCCGGATCCTTGCCCGGTATCGGCTCTGCTGGAGCCGGGTGTGAGCGTGAGAAGTTGTGTGAAGTTCCTTCCATTCAGCGGTAGAGCATTAACCGCGGCTCCATTGATAACCGTTCCCAGGTTCTCCGTGGAAGTTTCCAGTTGCGTGTCGTTGGCCGCGACCGTCACTTGTTCCACTTGAGAACCGACAGCGAGTGCGAAGTTAAAAGTCGCAGTCTGATTCACATAGAGTACGAAGGCCGTCTGCCTGGCAGTTGAGAATCCCGGCTTGCTGACCGCCAGCGTATAACTTCCGGGAGCAACATCGATGAACGCGAAGTTGCCAGCCGTATTCGAAGCCGCCTTACGTTCGGTACCAGTGGATACGTCACGCAGAACAATGTCGGCCCCATTGACGACGGCACCTGTTGTATCGCGCACCATACCGTTGATAGCCGCAGAGGAAAGTTGCGCTGCCGCGGACGACGGGCTGAGCAATAGCACAATTCCAAACAGAAGAGCGAAGAAGAGAGAGAATCTGGCCGTCACTTGAAAAGTGTGGCGCATCGGAAAGCAATTCATATCACCGGACCGTTGTTTTGAAGTTGTGGCCTTTACGGCCAGCGTGGCAGCTGTGCGCAACGTCGCCCGGCAAAAACCGGTCGAGGAGACGCATCCAGGTGCTGTCCAATAAGGACTGTCAGTTTTTCGAAGAGGAAACTACGACAAGAGGGTCAACAACAGCGACAACAGAGCCGACGGGGAGTTGGCTCGAATACTTGCACGGGGATGTGCACTGAATGACGCGCGATCTTCATCGTGAAGCGATTCCATATCATAGGAGAGCGATTGTCAAGTCGGACGCCTGATTCAGGATGCCCTCGTTCGAGACGCCTTCACGTCATTCTCGAGGCGTCGACCCAGAGCGAGATAGCTCCAAACCTGCGCAAGTGACCAGCTTTCGGCGAACGCCTAAGGCGGGCAAATCGACAATGCTGAATCTCGTCACGAGTCTCCCCGTGGTGTAGGCTTAGTCCCACCAAACTTCATTCACTTTTCGTCAACAGTAGAGCAACATCACGAACAAAGTACCGACTCCTCGGCAGAGCCGAATGATGAACGGCTCTGCGCCGTCTATCCCCCTGCAACACTCTTTCGAAGTGACTCACCAAGGGGGGTACTCCTCCGGGTGCCCGTGAGGGCCGTATTCAAGGTTAGCGAAGTCGACCACCCAATTGACTATGGGGATCGGACCTGCTCTAAGGTGTCGATTCTTGCAGTTGGCGAGAGTGGCGAAGCTTTTTCGTCCACGGCCCTCGGGTCAGTTGGATGGCCGTTTGCCTATACCGATATCGCATTGGCCGTATTTGCAAGAATAACTGGTTGGCGTCCCGTTCAATGTATAGACAACGTTATAGATGTGATTGCAGGGGCTCTCTCCGGATACTGCGGTGCCTCCGCACTTGGTTAAATGGAAAGTCGCGCCCGTGGATGGGTCGATATCGGGCGGTCCCCAGGCCGAACCCGTATTGTCGTCGGGGTCATCTGCCATGAGGTAAAGCGGGCCGGCGGCTAGAGCACCGTATGTGCTGCATTTAGGGGCGCTGCAGACTTCGAGATAATGTTTAGGATCTTCCGCCCCACCCCCATCACGGAAGGTCAACTTAAGGACCCAATTCGTTTTGGGAGTAAGCGTAAATGGAGGATTCGTTTTGCCAAGCTGAACCGCGTCCAGCATGATGACGGACTTGTCGGAGACGGACAGTTGATCTGTAGTTGCCGAGCACGGTTGCGATGGATTGGTCGGACAGATAAACCCTTGTTGATCTCGTAGCGTGACCGATCCGCCGCGCACAGTCACCGGCGAATCATCCGCACCCCCACCTCCACCTTGACCACCTTGTGGAACTTCAACTTTGGTGCGACAACTAACTAATAGAGGCAGCCCGAGGATCATCGCAATTCTTAGCATTCCAAGAACGACAGATCCGCTCAACCGGTCGGTGCCAGCGGTAGTACCAGCAATTTTTGTAGATTCCGTCACGCATTCCTCCTGATCTACCTGGCCTTCTCCAGGACGCTCTGCCTGAGCATGCGAAGGTCCGGACGCGAGAGATAAATTTGGAACGTTTGAGGCCCCCAAGTATGTTCCAGTTTTTGGAGGATGTCAACGATAATTGCTGTGTGGTTAGTGCGTTTCTTAGCGTCGTTTAGCGATATTGCAGCCAATTCTGCAAGGTATGCGCTGTGCAGCTCTGAGTCGGGCTTGCTGGACGAGGCGAAATATTGCTGCGCCGACGCGGCGGCATCGTAGGCCTGCTGCGCCATCCCTGCTGCGAGGTATATCTCTGCAGCCGCCAGTTCCTGGATGGCTTTGTCTTCCGCGTCATCGCCGGGTTTATTAAGTGCGAGGTATTCCAACGCCGGTTTTTTCTGCCCTAGATGAGCCTCTGCAATCGCCTCGTCCCGCTCAAATATCTGCTTTCGATCGGACGTCATCTTCGCATCGCCAGCCATTGTTTTCTGCGCCAACAATAAGGCCGGCTGATATTGCCGACGACTCAACAGGGACGCAACCCGAACCCTTTCGACACGTTCCATGAAATCCGCATTTGCTGAAAGAGTTGAAAGCAGCGAGTCAGCGTCGGCATATTGGCCTAATCTCCACAGCGCGTCCGCGCAATGCAGCAATTCAAACGATCTCAAGCTGTCGGTATCCGCCGAGGCTCGTGCTTTCTGGAAGTGCGCCAATGCCTGGGGGAAATCTTCTTCGTAAAGATAGATCGTACCAACTGTTTCCTCGGCCTGGGTCAATTGCCCGCGGTCGGCCGCTTGAGCGGCTAGACTGATCAACTCGTTCCCGGACGTCAATGCCTGCTGGTATTGGCCCATGTCGCGCGCCGATCGAACGAGCAGAAGTTCCGCCTTTGCAGCAGACCCAAAGAAGCCGTTCTGTTTGTAGAAGTCGAGCGCTGCCTGTGCCGGAGCAATCACCCGATCGGGAAGATGTTCCTGGTTAAAGAGACTGGCGCGCGTTAGGTTTGCAAAGGCCTCGACCCTCGGTTGGGGGCTTTGGCGCACAAGTTGCAAGGCTTCCTGAAGCGGATCTTCCACCTCCTGCAAATTACCCTGGTCCAGTTGAGCGCTCGCCAGTCGTACAAGTCCGTCGGCGGCCCAGGCGTCGAGCTGATTGTCTCTCGCCAGGCGAATGGCTCGATTCGCCTGCTCCACGGCCTGCACGTCATGATCAGAGTGATACGAAACGCTGCTGAGCTGAGTGAGTACCCTAATCTCCAACTGGACGCTGGGGATGGCCTCCGCTTCCTGAAGAGAACGTTCGAGGAGCTTCTGGGCGGTCACCGAGTTTCCGTTGTCGTTGGCCGCGTAGCCGCGCTCGTAGTCGAGTTCTGCCAGACCCTCCTGGTTCATCTCCGTAGTGAAAAGAGTCTGCACGCGATCGAAGGCGTGGTTTGCCTCGGGTACGTGATGGAGACGGCTCTGGAGGATCGCCGTGTGCATGTAGGGACCGGGGCTGTCGGGATCGAGAGAGCTGGCGTTGGCGTAGCTTTCGAGGGCGCGGGTGGGATCTCCCGCACGCTCATAGGCCATGCCAAGATCCACATATCCCGAGGGCTTCGCGGAAGCAGGCAGTTTGCCGAGGATCCTACGATAGAGATTCACGGCTCCGGAGAAATCGCGAGTGACGGTGGCGCGGATAGCATTCAGATAGGTGCGATCGAAGGGAGCAAGACGGCGCTGATCCGGAAGCGCGATCAGCAGCTCGCGTTGCGCGTTGCCCTGGAAGTCCAGGTCTGCCCATGCCTCTGCCAGGCGGGCGTGAGCCATAACGAAATGGTTGTCCTGACCGATCGCAGCCTCGAACGACCGCGTTGCCTTCACGTAGTTGCCTTCTCGCAGCGAAGAGAGGCCGGTGTCATACCAGCGCTGTGCTTCAGCGCTGGGATGGTAGTACTGCTGTGACTGCCAGCGCAGAAAGGTGCACCAAATCAACGCGGCGAGGATCAACGCCGAAGCCAGCCAGATGGTCCATGGGCGGTCGTGACGTAGATTGCGGAGAGTGACAGGCCCAGCCTTCAACGCCGCGGCAACTTCCTGGGCGGATTGAAAGCGTCTTGCGGGATCGTATTCGAGGCACCGGTCGATGACTCGATCCCAACGACGGGGTACGGAGCGCTGCAACGAGGATGGTGAGCGAGGATGGTGGGCGCGCCGGATGGCAGCTCCCACCGGTGTGGGTGCGGCATAGGGATGAAGCGCAGTGAGCATCTCATAGAGCACGATGCCGAACGCGTAGATATCTGTGGCCGGTGAAACGGGCTTGCCTTCGAACTGCTCCGGTGCCATGTATTCGGGTGTTCCCATGATCGCGCCCGCTGCCGAGAGTCCGTGCCGAAGGGGGACTGCATTACCGGTCGACTCTGAATCGCTGTTGAGGTCGCGTGCCAGTCCGAAATCCATGAGGACCGTGCGAGATTCGCCATTCAGTTTGCACAGCATGACATTGCTGCTCTTGAGGTCCCGATGGATGACACCCTGCGCATGGATGAGGCGCAGGCCCTCGCAGACTTCGAGCGCGATATGGAGAGCTTCCTTGCCGGTCAGGGCTCCATCTTTCTGCAACTTCTCCGACAGCGTCAAGCCTTCGATAAACTCCATCGTCAAAAAGGCTGTTGCCGGGTTGTTTCCATTTGCGGGCAGCAGGAACAGCTCGTGGATGCGGCATACCTGCTTTCCGCTTACCTTTCTTGCGAGTTGTACCTCCTGGCGAAAGCGCTCGTAGGCGGCTGGGGAAGCGAGAATAGCGGGGCGGATGGTCTTGAGGGCTATGGTTCCGAGCTGCAGGTCTTCGGCCTCATAGACTTCGCCCATACCACCTCTTCCAATCGGTCGAACGATGCGGAAGCGGCCAAGGACGGTGTCTCCGGGTAGAAAGCGGCCGGCCTGCATGGCTGGTCGATGAGACCAATCGACCAGCGGCTTGTCGAGGGTGTTGGTCTCCCGTTGTGCAGCTTCTACGAGCTGCAGCAGGTGTTGCTGAAACTCAATGTCGCCACCGGAGGCCTCGAAGATAAATGAGGCCCTCTGTTCCGGGGGGCGATCCATCGCGGCATCGAAGATGAGCTTCAGGCGCTGCCAGAGGTCGGGGGTCATTTGATTGACGACAGTTGTTGGCGAAGCCATGCCCGAGCCATCGTCCAGTCACGCTTCACAGTCCGAGTCGATATACCAAGTTGGAGGGCTATTTCCTCAAACGTTAGCCCGGCAAAAAAATGCATCTCAAGGATACTTGCCTGTCTTTGGTCGAATGCCGCCAGACATGTGAGTGCTTCATCGACGGCCAATACATCAAGGGTGGAGCTGCCCACCGGGACCAGTTCTTCATCCAGCGTCACCTGAATCGCTCCGGCTCCTCGTTTTCCAGCGGTGTGCGCTCGGGCTGAGTCCACCAGGATATTACGCATGATATGGGCAGCGACGCCCATAACCCTTGACCGGTCGTGCCACAGCGAATCGGTACAATCTGCCAGACGGAGGTAGGCCTCATGCACCAGGGCCGTGGGCTGGAGCGTGTGGTTGCCGCGTTCAAAGCGCATCTTGGCGGCCGCCAGTCGACGCAATTCCCCATACAGGCTCGAAGCTAAATCAGACTCGACTTCGGGCAATAATGGCGGTGAAGGGGGTCCGGCCATCTCTTCCTGTCGTCTCGCAGTCATAGTGCCTCGCGATGTAAGTGCCAGAAGTATAGACCGAAATGTCACTCTTTTCGCCACAAATGTTGTCCAGAAGTGTCACTTGTCTCGCCATTCCTCCGCCTTCAACCCGTTACTTCGAATCAGGATCGCTAAGGCCACTTTTCGTTATTGCGACTCAGAGCGAAAGCCGCGTCATGCGGCCCGACGATTCGGATCGCTATAACGGCCTCGGAGGGTTCTTGCAGTGCCAGAGCAAATCTTCCGATGTCATCGCGCAATATCAGCACGCCCTCCTTCTCATGCCGGACAACGCCCGGATGCTCTGCGATCTGGGCGAGCCTACGTGGATCCAGGAGAAACCAGGAATCTACCGCTGGCCGAATCGGCGCTGAAGTCATTCAGAGACAAAAATAGCTATCCACTCTAGCTCTCCCTGAATGAGAGGGGTTATAACTGAGGGCATAAAAGAAGACGCAGAGGTGCAAGGCGCAATGGACAGCACAGAGTCCCCACAGATGCGAGCAGTCTCGATGCAACTCATCGATGGCGCGAGCCGCCGAGCCATCCTGATCGAACGGTTCCCATTTACGATCGGGCGCTCGGTCGGATGTGACCTGACGCTGCCCCGCTCCTATGTCTCACGCACCCACGCGAGGATCACGCGGGAGGCCGGAGAGCTTATCCTCGAAGACACGAACAGCAGCCACGGAACCTTTGTAAACGGAAGGCGGATTACTAGGCGCACGCTGCGGCCGCAAGACACCATCCGGTTCGGATCTCTCGAAGGACCGGAACTTCGGTTTGAGGCCGGCGACAGGCAAGGCTCGACGAACCTGACCATCCTGGAACAGATGCAGGGGATCGATGCCCAGCCGTCGGACCTGGAAAAACTGCGCTGGTTTCTGCAGGCGGCCCGGGATCTCAATAGTGCGGGCGGCGTCGATCGCGTTCTTGCGTCGCTGCTGGAGTCGACCCTGGCCCTGGCCAAAGTAGAGCGCGGCTATGTCTTTCTGGCAAGCCTCGAAGGAGTGCTGGAGCTCGCGCTTGGCATGGATGTGGCTGGACATATCCTGACGGAGACGCCTGCGGTATCTCAGACCGTGATGCGCCAGGCGATCGAAGGTGCGGATCAGTTTTTGGTTACGGACAGCTTGAGCGCGGAGAGCAATGTTCCCGCGAGTATTCTTGCTCAAAACATTCAGAAGATCATCTGCATTCCTCTTCGTCGGTTGCGAGAGGCGGCCCCGCGATCCGGCATCGAGGATCATGCCAGGCAGGTATTCGGCGTACTTTATCTCGAAAGCCGCCTCCACTCGGAGCGCGACTCCGACGTGGACCACGAACTGATGAGGACGATTGCCCGAGAGGCCGCGGCCCTTGTGGATAATGCTCAACTCGCTGCTATCGAAGACCAGGCGCGGAAGCATAAGGAAGAATTGCAGATTGCGGCACGCATCCAGCAGGGATTGATGGCGGTGCAGATTCCCGCATTTCCATTTGCCGATGTGCAGGCGCACAGTGTGGCGTGCAGCGCTGTTGGCGGTGACTTCTTTGACGTTGTTGCCGGGGACAATTTGCTGAATGTGGTGCTGGTAGATGTTTCAGGCAAGGGAATCTCAGCTGCGATCCTGGCTGCAACGCTGCAGGGCATGCTGTACGTTCAACTGCAGGTCCAACAACCGCTGGAAGCGATTGCGTTGGCGACGAACCGATATCTGTGCCAGAAGAATGTTGGGAAGTACGCAACGATGCTGTTGCTGCGGCTGCATGAGGACGGCACGCTCGAGTATATGAACTGCGGCCACATACAACCCCGGGTTTGTTCGGACGCCGGTGTCTTCCGGCTGGAGATGGCAAATCTTCCGGTCGGCCTCATCGAGGCGGCTGAATACAAGGGCGGCGTTACCAGGCTTCTGGCCGGCTGGAGTGTGGTTCTGGCGACTGACGGATTTACAGAGGCGGAAAACCCGCAAGGAGAGTTCTTCGGAGAAGATCGCTTGGATTCCGCTGCGCGCTGCATGGAACTCCAACGGATGCTCCAGGGCATGGTCGATTTCTGTTCGGGGCAACCAGCGAGCGACGACTGCACGATCGTTCAGGTAACGTATAGCGGATCTGTCCTCGGCGATGCGGCTGGCTAGCCTTCGGGGTAGCGCTAAAGCAACCATGTGGTTTCTATGACCAGATGTGCGTGCTTACGACCGCTCCACTCGACACCAATCGAACGCTCCTGCACATTGGCTTAGTGCGCGAGACCTGAGGCGTGAGGTCCGAATAAGATGATTGATGTCGTTGCAAGGCGGGCCATTGCGAACAGTAAGGATCTATTTTTCTCGTTCTTCCATCCCACAACTCCGAATTCGGAGCCGCCCAACATCGCATTGCAAAACGCGCGTTCTGTGACGGCCGCTGCGTCCGCTCCCCGTCAGTGTCGGCAATTGGTCGCGGGCTTGTCACGTAACGCCTGCCGTCGAATGTTGGTTCCGTGCCCTGATGTATGGCGGCGTAGCCACTTAGGTCACATGTTCTTTATCTTGCCGAATCTATCCCAATGGCACGCCGGTTGCATCAGCTTCGTGACATGGACTTACGTGACCGCAGCGGATTTTCATCGAAAGGTGCAACCCAAGGACTTGCTTTGGAAGACTACGACCTGGTCATCCTGGGCGACGGGACAGGGGCGACGCTTGCGGCATGGACATTTGCCAGTCAAGGACAGCGCGTTGCGGTTATTGAGCGAAAATATGTAGGCGGTTCGTGTCCGAACATCGCTTGTCTCCCAAGTAAGAACATCATCCAGAGTGCGAGGGTAGCGTCTTACTTTCGTCGAGGTAGTGAGTTCGGTGCGATCGCAGATGGCTTCCGTGTCGACATGCCAGCAGTGCGGGCCCGCAAGCGCGCGATGGTATCGGGCTTGAACGATATGTATCTCGATAACTTCAAGCAGACGAGAGCGGAATTTATTCTCGGATCAGGACGCTTCGTAGGAGCGAAGACTCTGGAAGTCGTGCTTGTTGACGGAACGATTCGCCGACTCCGTGGGGCGAATGTGATCGTCAGCACCGGTACGCGAGCTGCTTCGGAACCGATTCCGGGCTTAGCTGATGCCCACGCGATGACGCACATCGAGGCACTGGAGCTAGATCAGGTCCCGGAGCACATGATTGTGATTGGCGGAGGCTTCGTCGGACTGGAACTGTCACAGGCGATGCGCCGATTCGGCAGCGAAGTTACCGTCATCGATCGCAATGATCGTTTGTTGCATTTGGAAGACGATGATGTGACCAGAGGCCTTGCCACTTTATTTCGGGATGATGGCATCAAAACTGTTTTGAATGCGGGGGTGAAACGCATCTTTGGCAAATCGGGCAGCTCGGTGAGCGTCGTCGTCGAGCAAGGGGGAACAAAAAAGACGCTCGTGGGCACTCACCTGCTTGTTGCGGCGGGCCGGCGGCCGAACACTGAAAATATAGGACTGGAGTTGACGGGAGTCGAGCTGAATGATCGCGGCTACATCAAGGTCAACGAACGGCTTGAGACAACTGCTCCAGGCATTTGGGCTATCGGCGAGGTGGCGGGAACTCCTCAGTTCACGCACGTCAGCGTTGACGACTTCCGTGTTGTGCGCGACAACCTTGCAGGCGGCAATCACGTGACGACATGGAGGTTGATTCCCCACACGCTATTTACAGACCCGGAACTTGCACGAATCGGCCTGACGGAGAATGAGGCCAATCGGCAAAACATCGCCTACCGCTTGTTTAAAATCCCAATGGAGCGAGTGCTACGAGCCCATACTCTCTCTGAGACACGCGGATTCTTGAAAGCGCTAGTAGGAGTCGACAATGATCTGATTCTTGGCTTTACCGCCTTCGCTGTTGATGCTGGCGAGATGATGGCATCGATACAGACTGCAATGATGGCCGGGCTGCCTTACACCGCACTCCGCGATGCCATGTGGGCCCACCCAACGCTTGTCGAGGGACTCGGCCCTTTGTTCTCGTCTGAGCCTTCGTCACCGACGGTTTCCTAGGTGCAGAGATGGCCACCATCTAGATACCTTTGATTTCGCCCCCATCCATACGCACGGAAGTACCTGTCATCCACTTGGCTGCAGGCGAAACCATGTAGGCCATCAGGTCGGCGATTTCTTCTGGTGTCCCATAGCGAGCGATACCGGCCTTTTCAGGAAACTGCTTCATAGCTTCCTCCACGCTCATGTTGTGTTCCGGAGCCCAATGTTCCATAAAGGAACGACGACGCCCCGTCATCACTGCACCCGGAATTACGCTGTTCACTTGAACCCCATCTTTGATACCTTGCTCGGCAAAGGCTTTCGCAAGGGCAATGATGGCAGCGTTGATCGTCGCTACAGCCGCGAAACCCGGTTTAGGGTCCAGGGCCGCGCTTCCAGAGATCAAAACTACCGATCCTTTCGAAGCCTTCAGCGGATTCCAAGCCTGTATCGTCAGACGGCGCGCGCCATGTAGCTTGAGTGCTGCGCCGTCATTCCACTGCGCATCTGTCATCTCGAACAGATCGATCTGCGGCACCGCGCCGGCAATATTGAGAAGCGCATCGATTCTGCCAAATCGATCAAGGGTGCCACCCACGACGACTTCAGCTGACTGAGGTTCACGCAGGTCGAGTGCGTAGATCAGTGGCTCCGCGCCTGCGGACTTAACATCGGAAGCGGTCTTCTCCAATTCGTCCTTATTTCTTGCCACGAGTACGACAGTCGAGAAGTCGCGCGCTAGCCGCAACGCGGTAGCGCGACCGATACCCTGGCTTGCGCCCGTGACGATAGCGACGGTTTTGCCGGCCATGAATGTTCCTTTCCTGAGATCTCGTGCTGAGGAATGCATCGCGAACGTTTTTCCGTTGGCTGAAAGCTGCCACAGCGGCGAAGGCTATTTGGCGGCCAGACCCTCGGTCGCTTCTAGAATGATCTTGACGACCAGGTCCGGCGCACTCTGCATGGGAGTGTGGTCCACCTGGTGCGACCGAACGTGCGCTTTCATCCGTTCAGCCATAAACTTCTGCGTAGTCGGATGAATCATGCGATCCTCCTCGGCCAGAAGAAACCATGAAGGCTTTGTCTTCCACGCAGGAGCGGGAGTTTTTTCCTGAATGCAGTTCACCGAGATTGGCCGCTGCACTGCTGCCATAATGGCTAACTGGTCGGGAGTGGCCTTGTGGGCAACCGCGTTGCCAAATCCATCCTCCGGCATCCAAATCAGCCCATAGGAATCGGGCGCGAGTTGGGGAGCTTTGGGATGAGGGGGCGTCCGATAAAAGACGTCCGCGACCGTCTCCCCCTCATCGGGTGCTAAGGCCGCAATGTACACCAGCGACTTTACCCGATCGTCTTCGACTGCGGCGATTACAGCGCCCGCATATGCGTGACCAACGAGCACGACCGAGCCGGTAGCTCTTTCGATCACACGCCGAAGAGCGTCCGCGTCCTCGGTGAGAGTTGTGAGGGGAGTTGGCGCGGCCGTCACGTTGAAACCTTTGCTTCTCAAGGGGAGAATGATGTTGTTCCAACATGATCCATCAGCCCACGCTCCGTGGACCATCACGATAGTATTGGCTTGAAGAGCGGAGTTCATCGTGAACCTACCTTCTCCGTATTGCGATACGCCCCGGTGGTCTCAAGAAACTTCTTCATCGCGGCGGCTATCTCTACAAGGTGCGTCTCAATGGCGAAGTGCCCGGTATCCAGGAACTGAATCTGCGCATCCGGCAGATCTTTTCGGAATGCCTCGGCTCCGGCCGGAAGGAAGAACGGATCGTTCTTGCCCCAGATGGCCAGCAAAGGGGGTTTCCAATCGCGGAAATATTCTTGAAACTTCGGATAGAGTTTCACATTCGAAGCGTAGTCAAGAAACAAATTGAGCTGAATGTCTTGGTTTCCAGGCCGCTCGAGCAGGGCGGCATCGAGGGTGTACGACTCAGGCGCGACGCTTTCTGGATTTGTTACCCCGTGGGTGTATTGCCAGCGGGTTCCTTCCGGAGTCAGGATGTTTTGCCGAAGCACTTCCCGGTTTTCCTGGGTAGGAGCAGACCAGTACTTCTGGATCGGCCCCCAGGCGTCAGCCAGTCCTTCTTCGTAAGCATTGCCGTTCTGCGAGATGACGGCCGTCACTCGTTCTGGGCGGCGCATCGCGAGACGAAAGCCTGTGGGCGCTCCATAGTCGAATACGTACATTGCATATCGGGTCAGACCGAGTGCATCGGTGAAAGCCTCCAGTGTGTGCGATAACGCGTCGAACGAATAGGTATAGGCTCGTTTCTCAGGTACAGTCGTGAACCCAAAACCAGGCAGGTCTGGCGCGATCACTCGGAACTGTTCAGCGAGACGTGGAATAAGTTCGCGAAACATGAATGAGGATGTTGGGAATCCGTGCAGTAGGAGCACGACGGGCGCATCCTTGTCGCCGGCTGCTCTGTAGAAGACCTCGACTCCATCTGCTTCAATGGTATGAACGGATGTCACGGGCATCTCGAACTTGTTAAGGACAGCACTCATAAATCTCCTTCGGGCCCTCTGCTTAGTCTGGTCGCTCGTGGGCGAGTTTGCATTGTGTTTCCGTCTCGATTGCGTCCCGTCATCGAACGACCAAGGACGCGCGGGGATGTAAGTGCAAGCGCAGTGCCAAACCTCAAGACTTTCGATCCGCGCCTCGGGTCCGTGACGAGCCTTAGCCAGCTTGCAGAATGGATCTGTCAGGACGCAAAGATATCTGTTGCCCAATGACCAATGGGCGACGGGCGTCCAACAGTGACGGAGGTTGGTCACAGGCTTTGTCGTGCCGGCGCTCAACCCGCAACGAGATCTGAGGAGAGGTTCTGAGAATTCGACGAGCTGGTTTTTGTCTATGAGAGGTTTTTGCCGTGATAGGTCTAGCGACAGGCAAGAAAGGCAGTCAGGCCTGACGAACCGACTTTTCGGCGGCATGATCCCGTTGGGAAGAGAGGGGACGGAACAGGCGGTGCTTCCGCATCTTGTAAACAAGGGACGTGCGCTTCATCCCTAACCGTTCGGCTGCGCCGTTCCTACCTCCCACGACCCAATGGCTCGCCTCTAGCGCACGCAGGATGTGATCCCGCTCCACTTCTTCAAGACCCGTCATGGAGATGTTCAATTGTTTTGTGGACGCAATGGGCTCAAGTTCGGATGTGGGTGCACGTAAAACAGTATGAGGAGAAAGGATGACAGCACGCTCGATGAAGTTCTGCAATTCGCGGACGTTTCCCGGCCAGCTATATCGTGCGAGCGCATCCATCGTTTCCGCAGGGATCGTATCGATTCTCTTGTTCATGCGTCGCGCATACAGCTCGGTAAAATGCCAGACCAACTTCTGGATGTCCTCTGTGCGTTGCCGCAATGTTGGGACATTGATCGGGAATACCTTCAGCCGATAGTAGAGGTCCTCACGGAATGTCGCCTGCTTTACCATTGCGGTCAAGTCACGGTGGGTGGCCGCCACAAGACGGACGTCTACCTTGTGCGTGCGATTGCTCCCAAGCCTCTCGAACTCCTGCTCTTGTAGGACGCGGAGCAGTTTGGCCTGAAGTTCCAGAGGGATGTCGCCGACTTCGTCAAGGAAAAGTGTTCCCTTGTGGGCGAGTTCGAAGCGCCCCGTCTTCTGCGCAATGGCGCCGGTGAAGGCCCCTTTCTCATGACCGAACAGCTCACTTTCGAGGAGACCCAGCGGGATTGCAGCGCAGTTCAACTTAACAAATGCGCGATCCCGGCGGCTACTCAGATTGTGAATCGC
>FSXA01000633.1_pt1 | contig 17518 bp, 16 predicted proteins | sample 1638081 | NCBI WGS metagenome assembly FSXA01 (sample SAMEA3914788, study PRJEB12502) | metagenome | biome: forest; material: soil | place: Canada | collected 2011-07-03 | depth 0.1 m
ACCCTGGGCTTGTGCGGGCGCAGAGAAGAGACCCAACGACAGGCTGTTTGCCGTCGCTGTTTGCCGACCTGAAACGTATCTGAAGAGATTCTTAATTTTCTTAAGGTTGAAGGAGGGTGCGATAGCGCCTCGCCTATCCGGGGTCGTGGCTGGCTGGAGGTTATCGAACGGAAGCAAATTCCCAGTAATTTCGGCATTTTTGCGCCCTTCACTCCACTTTTCAGTACTTGCGGCGGTGCTCAATAACCACACTCCAGGGGAAGAGCATCGCGCGCCACGGCGGACTGTAACAAAGAATTTACGAACGCCAAATAACTTCCAGCTTGCAGGCCCCTTGCAGTGATTTTGTGGAGGAAATAGTGAAAATGTATTCGAAACGCTGGTGCAAGACAATTGCAATCAGTATCGCTGCACTGGTTTTCATCATGGCGTCGAAGTCCTCGGTCGCGCAGTCGGCGGCGGGAGGATCGGTCACCGGAACCGTAGTCGATATTCATGGATCGGCCATCCAGAAGGCAGCTGTCGCTCTCAAAGGCGAGCAGAACGATGTCAGCCAGCAGTTGGTTACGGATGGGCAAGGGCACTTTGCGGTGACCAATCTGACCCCTGGCAAGTATGACCTCACCGTGACCGCCCCCGGATTTCAGGCTCTAACCAAGAGCGGGATTGCGGTGAGCGCAGGGCAGGTGCAAGAGATCCCGGTGGATCTCAAGATTGGCTCGGTTTCGCAGAATGTAGTGGTCGAAGCAGTTGCTGGCGATTCGATCGCCAGCGAGCACGCTCTCTCGCAGAGCTCGCTCGACACGGTAGAGCCCAAATCCGAGATCAGCGGCGAGTTCATCAGGCAGTTCACGCCACCGACGACCGATTACTCCGAGATCGTCAGCATTGCCCCCGGCACCATCACCTACAACACCAATGGCGTCGGCCTCGGGCAGGGCACAATCTATTATCGCGGCTTTCAGGATGGCGATTTCAACATTACCTGGGACGGCATCCCCTTCAACGACAGCAATAATCCCACTCACCACTCCTGGGTATTCTTCCCCGGCGTGTGGATCGGCAGTGTGGACTTCGACCGCAGCCCCGGCACGGCAGCGACCATCGGGCAAGCGACCTATGGCGGGTCGATCAATCTGCTCTCTCCCGTCATCCCGTCAGAGCAGTCCATCCTCGCAGACGTTTCCTCCGGATCATTTAACACGTTGCTGCTCGACGGCCAGTACAACTCGGGCAGGCTCGGCCCGCACAAAAACCTCGCTCTATCGCTCGACGTACACCGCATGACCACCGATGGCTTCCAAACCTTCAATGATGTGGTACAAAATGGCGGAGATATTAAGGTCGTCTACACGCCGTCGGATCGCACCACCATCACCGGATACAGCGGGGTCATCCGCCTCTTCAGCAATGCGGAAAACAACGATCCCTACCGGGCGCAGATAGCCACCTACGGGTGGAATTACATGATGGAGAACAACGATTCGACCAGCGCTTTCTATCAGAAATACAACCGGAATACCGTGCCGACAGACTTCGAGTATGTAGGTATTCATACCTCGCTGAGCCACAACTGGCTGTTGGATGTGAAGCCTTACACCTACAGCTATTACAACGCACAGTATTATGCGAACGACAATCCGAACGATACAACCGGGCTTGCCACCGGCTCCAACGGATCCAGCGGCTGGATTACAGAGGCCAATTGTTCCACAGCGGTGAATGACGCGAACGGTACGATTGCGCCTTGCGCGACCGACAAGCTGAATAGCTATCGCAAGTACGGCGAGACGTCGACGGTCAGCGAGACTTCGAAGTATGGCGTCTTCCGCGCCGGCATGTGGTACGAGTGGGCAACCAGCAATCGCTATCAGATCCCGTCGGATCCGATCACCCACACCGATGATGCCGTGCCAAATTTCCACGAGAATTACTGGACGGGCTCCTACAATCCCTACGTCGAGTACGAATGGCATGCAACCAGGAAACTGACTGTCATCGCCGGCGATAAATATGCTTACTACACCCTGGACTTCAAGCAGTTCGCCGACAACGGCAAGGTAGTGGGTAATCTCAACGGCGCACCCTACATCACGTCCTCCGGTGGTTTCGGCGCGAATTTGCCTTCAGCTTCAGCAAATTACCATTTGACCAATTACTGGTCGGTCTATGCCCAGTTTAGTAAGGGCGACGAAATTCCTCCCACCAGTGTCTTCGACGTCACAGGCGGCGGACAGGAAGTCAGTCAACTGCCCCGTCCGCAGATGACTTCCGCGTATGAGGGCGGCACGGTCTTGAAGCTGAACCGCTTGACCTTGGATGGCGATTACTATGCTGTGAAGTTTCAGAACAACTACATCTCCTACGCTGTCGCCAACCCGAACAATCCGGCCTATAACCTCAACGAGTACTATCTAGGACCAGACTCCATCACGCAAGGATTTGAATCCGAGGCCAATGTGGCTCTGGGCTATGGCTTCAACGTCTATGCCAATGGAACGGTAGGCAAGGCCACCTATACCGGAACCGGCGTTCCCTCCGGTCTCAACGTGACCGATACTCCCTCGTACACCCAGGATCTGGCCGTCACCTACCAGAAACATGGGATGGACCTGGGCGTCGTAGAGAAACGCATAGGCCACTATTTCGATGATAACGGCACCTATCACAATCAGGTGTCCATTGCTCCGTACAACAATGTCAATCTGTTCCTGAACTACACCATCCGCAAACACTCCTTCTTTGACCAGTCGAAGATCAGCTTCAGCATCAACAACCTCTTCAACAGCGAAAATATTACCGATGTCTACCCCTATAGCAGTCCAGCGGCGGCGGGCGGGTCGGCATATTTCGCGACCACGACGCCCTCTCCGCTGGATCAGATCAACATGACAGCTGGCCGCAGCTTTATGGTTAGCTTCAAGCTGGGTGTCCTCCCAGGACGTCACCAATAATCACATCCACCCAGGCCGTGCCAGGGAAAGAGACCGGCACGGCTGTTGGCTAACGACTCACTGCCATTGGGGGCGGAGGGAAGCCACCGGCAAGTTCATGCGCCATGCGGAGCAGGTCCGCGTGGCGCATGAATAACGTTTCCCCGTCGCTGGCTGACGGAATGCGGTCGGTCCGGAAGGAGCGAAATGCTGCCCACAATTCGTACTCGACTACTACAGCCTCGCCCGCGTCTGTCTTGATCGCCCCTCGGAAAACCTCAAAGCATTTCTGATTGGCCTAGGATCCTAGAAGAGGGGCGTCGATCTGGGGACCTGCCGCTTCTACCGTTCGGCAACGACCCGTCAACGTGACTGGCGTTGGCCCGGGTATGACGCCGACTCCAGAAGCTGCTTCTGTGGCGCGAGCGCAATTAAAACAGCGCCGATGATCACGAGAACAGCCACCCCAATCAGTTCTCCACGTGCGACCATGTTGCGACATGCCTGGGTACCCATGAGTGCGGCATGAGCGAAACTCGACCACGCTGTGAAGGCAATCACGCTGCGACTCGCCGACGGATTGCGGATGGCTAAAAGTAGAAAGACGCCCAGTGTGACGTAGAGGCTGAACTGCATAGAAAGTGCAGGCTCTTGTCGGATAAACACCACCATGGGGTAGCCCAAGGCGATAAAGAGTAATCCCACCACCGCCAGCACGATTTTCAATGCCAATTCACGTTTCATGGATCTCCTCCGAATGGCGACCTGACAAGCCGGATCTACGACCTGTTGACGCAATTCGTCTGCATGCACCGAGTCTGCGAGCAGCATACACAGGCCAACTCCTGTATGTCTCTCGAGAAGCTTGCACACCTCGTTATAAGGCAGAGCCGATCATCGGTACCCTGGCACAAAAACTTCGAGACGGTGCCAGTCCTCAAGCGCGGGACGGCAACGATGCAGGTGGGCTCTTTCGAGATTGATCGGGCTGATGTTTTGGCCGAGTTAGAGCGCTTCTGCGGACCGGAACAGGTCCGCGTCGATCACTCTTTGTTTGGCCCGATGTCGCTTTTGGACTGGATGCGATGGGATATCTTCACACGGATCATCATCTCAGGCAGTTCGGGCGTTGATCTAGTGCTTTGGGCAACTCCAAATCGAGTTGTCATTGAGCTGCGAAGGTGCGGGATAGAATGGCCGCATGAAGCTGAGATCCCTGTCCTTCCAAGCCTTTTGTGCTGGATTGCTGGTCTGTGTGTCTGCCTCCGCGGAGCGGCTGCGCTCCCCCTGGGAGACGGCAAGGACGACGCCAACCGATGCCGCTTATACCTGCCCTGCGCCTCCGGAGTTTAGCCGGACACTGGATCTCCAGGGCTATTACTCCGATAAGCAGTACTCCGTGATTGATGCAAAACGGCTCGCCGCGTTCAATGATGCCTCAGAGGGGCCCACGCATCTGGGCCAGTACGCCACAAATGCTGCGGACGCATGGCTAGGCAAGGGAAGCCGGGCCGCCGCGATGTGCGTCTATTCCTTGCTGGACGCAGCGGCGAAGGCCGACGCCTGGGACGACAAGATGCCCAACAACAGCGGCGTCTATCTCCAGAACTGGATGCTCAGTGGAACCGCAATGGCTTACCTCAAAGTGCGCGGTAGCCAGCTGGGAACGCCGGAACAGGACGCTAGGATTCAGAAATGGTTCCATCTCGTCGCCGCCCGCGTCCGGGAATACTTCGACGTGCAGTTCGGGAGGCCAGGAAGTGATGCCTGGAACAATCACATTTACTGGGCTGGTCTCGCTGTGGCGGCTCAGGGCATTGCCGACAACGACATGGACGCTCTCATCTGGGGTATAGCCACCTATCGCATGGGGATCGATGCAATCCAGCCCGATGGCTCTCTTATCGCCGAAATGGGTAGAGGCCAAAAGGCGCTGCATTATCAGCTTTATGCTCTTGGTCCTCTCGTCATGCTTGCCGAACTGGGGGAGGCCAATGGCATCGACATGTATGTACTGAAGAACGATGCTATCCGTCGACTGGTGCAGTTCAATATCGGCGCCATGAAAGATCCATCGATCATTGCCCAGCGCACGGGTGCGGCGCAGGATATTGCCAAGACATACTCAGGTTTGGAAATAGGCTGGGCCGTTCCCTATGTCCGGCGCTTTCCCAATGCGCAATTGTCCACTTGGATTGCGCAGGCTCCGTGGCTGCGTTTCTGGCAGTGGGGAGGCGCGCCCATGGATGAAGCGCCTCTGCCGGCATCGGGGGCAGCCGCCCATGCGGCGTTTCAAAAAGCATTCAGGCGTCGCGTCGAGAGGGTTCTCGGATGGGAGTTCCCAGCCGACCACAGCGGATCAGCGGCTTTTTTCGGCGAGTGGTGTGTTGAAGGCAACTCAGCCTGGCATGCTTCGATCAGCGACAAGGGCAACTTCATCCTCCTCACGAATGAGAGGGGGGATGCCTCCGTCGGGATGGGGAACGGCCCCATCAAAATCATCGCTTCTGGATGGGGCTCGGTTGGCGGAAAACTGACTTTGGACCGGAGTCAAATCGATTGGCCGAACGGAAGTTACTGGGCTCGTTGTCCTGTCACTCCGGCGCCGTCTCCGCTGAGTCTGACCGGAAAATGGTACGCGGATGGCGGCGTACAGCCCTGCTTCATCCAACAAAAGGGCGATCAGATCAGAATCTCCCACGGAGATGGATGCAAGGCGACAGGCCAGGTCGACGCAGCCGGCCATTTGACCACTGAGTGGAGCGGAAACCGTATCGACGGAGCGGTCACCCCTGACGGTAATCACATCAATTGGGACAACCAGACCTATTGGAGCCGTGCAAGAATCTACGAGTTCCCCCGAGACTAGACCCTCGGATTGCGAAGGTATCCAGCGACGACACGCAGGGAAGCCGTATAACCGGTGACACAGGGAAGTCGGCGGAAGGCGAGAGGGATTCGGCCGGGTCTGTAGTAGCGAGGAAGAGGAGTAATGTCCGTGGAGCGAAGAGGCCTGCTGGTTGTAATGGCTCTAACAAAACGGGAGGCAAGGGTGAGATGACAAAAGCGCCCATCAGTTTGCGGGACCTGAGAAGGAATCTATATGTCAAGGCGAAGGCAGAACCGCGTCTTGCACACCTGGAGACAGAACCTGCAGCGCCATCCCCATATCCACTGCGTCGTGCCGGCCGGCGGACTTGCCGTCGACGGCTCTTATGGGTCGCGGCTTCTCCGCGTTCTTCCTGCCCGTCCGCATTCTCAGCCGCGTCTTTCGTGGCAGGTTCACCGATGAACTCAAGCAGCTCTTCCTCCAGAACAAGCTACAGTTCCATATCCGCCGCGCCAGCGGCTTCCTTCAAACGGCCCTATCAAAACTGTCCCCGGGGGGAAGTATCGCGCAGATCCATGCGTCGTGGCCGGGGCAGTCATGATAAGGTCCTATCGTTTTTCAGGACGAATGCCCAGATCGGTTCTAAGCCCGGCTCGATGAGCACATTGCTCTGTTATCACCAACTGACGGATGCACTTGCCGAAAGCCGGACCTTGAGGGAATAGCGGCTAAGTCGTCTGGCACGTAGAGAGGCCGATCAGACCGATGCAACCGACGGCGCGGTCGTGCGATCCAAATATCACAAAGTGATGCACGAAGGATCAGGATCTCTGCGTATCCGGGCGATGATGCTGGACGCGCGATCGTACCGAGGAGTCATCATGATCGAAACTTCTGATTTTCGGACTTCGAGAATACCGCTCAACCACGGAACTGGCCATATGCCCGGGCTCGGGTTTGACGCCCTGATTCCCGGTGCAGCCGCGACGATAAGTGCTGCCAGAGACGCGTTGGAGTCCGGATTTCGGCCCTTCGATTGTGCGGAACGATACCGGAACGAGCGCGAGGTGGGCGATGCCTTGCAGGCAGGACTTGCCGCTGGAGGGATTGCGCGTGAAGATATCTTTGTTACCACAAAGTTGTCGAACGGAGGTTCAATGACGTGGTGAATACCGGCACCCAGGGCTTCATTCCACGAGTTAAATCAACATGAAAGCCAAACAACACCTGGAGCGGTCTATGCGAGAGGAACAAATACGTGAAGCCCTGAACGCGCATTGGCAGGCGTCGGCAGCCGGCGATGCAAACGCGGAACACGCTATTTACGATGACGACGTAATCTGTGATTATCCCCAGTCAGGTGAGCGAATCTTCGGGCGAAGCAATTTGCAGGCCTTGCGGAGTCATCATCCCGGCAAGCCATCAGGATTCAACGTCAAGCGAATTCTCGGAGAAGGTGAGCTGTGGGTCACGGAATACACCATCACTTATCAGGGGCGACCAGCATACACAGTGAGCATCATGGAGTTCCGCAACGGTAAGGTCGTGCATGAGACACAGTATTTCGCAGACCCCTTCGAGGCGCCGGCCTGGCGGAGCCAATGGGTTCAGCGGATCGCGTGATGCCGCATTGAGGTGGGATCAGCAGTGTTAAATCGGCTTGGAGGAAGTGACCTTCGGGCTGATACCATGCCAGCCATGAACAAAGTTGCGCCTTTCCTCTGGTTCAATGACAACGCGGAAGAAGCCGCTGAGTTTTACCTGAGCGTCTTTCCGCACGCGCGCAAGCTCGATGAGCTGCGCTCCAAAGGTGTCGGTCCCTGGCCCGTGGGCAAGATTGCCACGATCACGATCGAGCTTGAGGGCCAGGAAATGGTCTTTCTCAACGGTGGCCCCGCGCATCAGCTCAACCCCGCCTTCTCGTTCTTCGTCCGCTGCAACTCTCAGGAAGAGATCGATAGCTATTGGGACAAGTTGATCGAAGGCGGCAAACCCATGGCCTGTGGCTGGCTTACGGACCGCTTCGGCCTATGCTGGCAGATTGTGCCACACAATATCGGCGAATTGGTCAGTCACCCTAAAGCCATGGAGGCGATGATGCGGATGATCAAGATGGACCTGCCCGCGCTGGAGGCCGCCGCGCGAGAGGGCTGAGAGCCCTTTCCTCGCGATCTCCCAAGAGAGCCTCTGTTGGCTGGTGCGGTGTGTTGCGATGTTCCGATTCTCGACAGGCCAGACTTGCATCGAGAAATGGGCTTCCCCATATAACCGCATTGCTTCTCAGATAGAGCGTTTATGAGGACTGATCTCGTTTTCGGGTCATTGGAAAAGCACAAAGGCTACACGACTTCCGCACTCGCCGCAGCCCTGAGGGGTGAAACAGCCAGCTTTGGGATGGCGCTGGGCATTCATGGTCACAACGATAGGTTTCGCTGCGAGAGCAGAAACCGAAGTGAACCATAACGGTTGGCGAAAATGCCAGAAGGAACCAAGTTGCTCACAACGCTTCGAGGTAGAGAGGTGTCGTCCGCCAGCGTCTACGCCGCTTTGGAGCGGCTTGAGTTCAGATGCCTTATTGTGTCACGCCTGGGCGAGTACCGCCCGGAACGTGGAGGGAGAAGCGAAGCGATATTTCCGTGCGACCGCAGAGGGGCCAACGAGACTCGGAACGTTTCTCCAACCCACGCCCTCTAAAAGCGAAGCAGATAGCTCGCTTTCACGAAGATCTGACGTCCGTCGTTCAGATAGTTCGGCGATCGCGGGGGCACGGTGTTGCTTGGGTCGCAGGCCCCATCGGACAGACGATTACACAACGCTCGATCCAGGTTCTGAATATCATTGTTGTAGCCGATATAGATCGCGGTTCCTGGATGCGGCAGCCAGGTCAGGAGTGCGGCGGTCCCGATCTCCTTCGTCCGCAGCAGCGATGTCTCAAGCGGATTCGCCAGGGTTGAGTCGTACTCCACAATCACCCGGGCGGAAAAAGCCCGCGTGAACTGGTAGTTGATCTTCGTCCGAAAGGTCTGGCTCTCATAGACCAACTGCCCATCGGCCACGGAGTGGTCGCGATCCAGCAGGTAGGTGTTGTCTGCCGTAAGCTGGCGTACGGGCTGCACCGTGACCAACGCCTGCGCATCCTCCTGGTTCATCAGGAACGGCACCCCACCTGCGACGGGGTTGTAGTTCACATTGCCGCCGCGCAACGCCTGGAGGTTGAAGTTGAACTGTGCAAACGGAGCTCCCCGCGCCACTAATCCGCCGAAGTTCTCGGTGAAGTTATGATTCTGGGAGAACAGCGTCCCATCCTGCGGCCCCAAGGTATCCGAGTTCTGCCCGCCAATCGGTGCCAGCACGATATTCCGCGGAAGCAGAAAGAAGGGATCGTAGGTCGAGTAGTGATAGATCCGGTTTCCCTGATGGTCCCACGCCACCATCTGGTTCGTCTCGAGACCGATGCTCTGCACCACGCTGTGCTTGGGATACCACTGATAGGTAGCATGGGTCTGATCGTTGCGAAAATCTGTGGTCTGGATAAACCCAACCTGGCTCTGAAAGCCGGTGCTGTAGTCCTTGTACACGCTGTCCAGGTTGAAGGCGTGTCCGTTCCGCTGGAACTCCAGATAGCTGGCCGGACCAGCCGCATAGCCAGGCGGGAACACCGTGGCCGCGCTCTTCGGATCGCTTCCTTTGGTCGAGCTCTCCACCGTTTGGCCCAGGATCGTCCATTTGGGGGTCGCGCGCAAGGTAAAGTCCACGCCGCCGATGCGGTTCCACCCGCCGCCAAACTCCTCGTCGGTGTAGATGGCCCCTAGGGTGAGGTTCTTGCCGAAGTCCTGGGCCACGCGTCCCACGGCAAAGGTCGCGCGCTTGCCGTAGAGCGGATCGCCCAGCGACACGGCCTCTCCCGGCTCGCGATCATCGATTGCCAGCAGGCCAAGGTTCGTGTGCCCGATCTTTCCCGTCACGCGGGCCCCAAACTCAGGGCGAATGATATTGCGCGTATAAACCAGGAGAATCGGTGTCGAGAAGTAATTCGCATTCTCCAGAAAGAACGGCCGCAGCTCAGGGAAGTACACCGGGTATCTCTGGTTCACGGTGAACTGCGGCTGGTTCGACTCCACATCGCTGAAGTCCGGATTGACCGTCGCATCGAAGACGACCGAGTCCTTCCAGATGGCCTTTGCCTCACCGCCCGCTGTACCCTCAACGCTCCGTGAGCTGAAGTACGGATCCAGCGGATCCAGGCTCAATAGCGTGTGCTCATTCTGCCCCAGCGTATAGGGATTAATCTGCACATTGTGCGAACCCGTCACGCCCTCGATCCCCCGTAGCGTCCCCTCCTGCGTCAGCGTGCCGGAGACGTTCGCTGAGACCCGCGGCCAGTAATCGATCTCGCTGTTGCGTGGGAGATTGCGCTGGAGCACCACGCCCCAGTCGGAGCTCATCGGACGAAACCGCAGACTCCGAAACGGGATCGCGAGCAGCGCCAGCCAACCCGTACGGGTGACGCGTCCCTCCGAGTCCCAAACCTGGTCGTAGCTGTAGTCCGGATTACTGCCCTCGGTCCACGCCGCATCGGCCTGCACGCCCACGGGATTTACGGTGAACAGCACGCCCCTCCGCCGGTCCTGAAAGGGATCGAGCAGGATCGAAACGTTGTCATCGGTCAGCACATTTTCGCGCCGCGCCAGGTGCTCACGAATCAGCGCGGCCCGCTCGTCGTAGCAGACAAACACCACGTAGAGCGCGTCCTTGGTGTGCCCCATCCAGACCTCGGTCTTTTCGGTTGCGGGTCGTCCGTCGCTGGGCGTGTTTTGGATGAAGCCGGTGATCTCGGCCAGCTGTCCGCGCAGCTCCGGCCTCGGCTCCATGCCCACAAAGTCGGCGAGCCGTAGCGGCTGCCCGATCAGCGGAACCTTGGCGGTGTTCAATGGCTGGGCTGTGGGCGGCTCGGTCGGAGCCACGGTGGGCTTATTGCCCTGGTTGACTTGGCTGACCTGGGCCTCTGCCGCGCGATGGCCCAGGCTGTAGCAACACAGCAGCAACAGGATCGCGCTCATCAGCCCACGTCGCAGGAAAACGCCAACCAACCGGTTGCAATCCGAAAAGCACACTCCAAGCCGCACTGCATCACTCCGCTACGAAAAGTTCGGTGAACGCAGAGGCGCAAGGATGAGCGAGCTTGACACAGCGAAGGTCACAGGCCCCCGCTCGACGTGGCGGACGATGAGTGCGCCCTATTCCGTCGGCTCCGTTCGCTTACCTTGGCCTCTTCTTTATTCCCGGTAAAGCTGATCTTATCGCAGATACGGCTGACACTCTGGGTTTGTGCCGAGTGGAGCTTGTGTCGCCGACGGAGACATCTCGCGAAGAACGCGTCGCTGGGCCACGGGCTCGCTGCGCTCGATCCCCACCCTACGGCGATGAATCAGGGGTAGGGTTTCGGGCGAGCCACGGGCAAACCGCACCTTACTCTCATCAGTGTGGGCCGCTGTAGCCTCGCCCGCGGCTGTCCTGACCGCCGCTCGGAAACTCAAAGATTCGTGGATCCTACGGTGTTTTGAACTAACCGCTGGCGCGGCGGATGCTGCGGTATCGGTGGTCCCCCAGCCTTTTACCCGTGTAAAGTATGCATCGGGGCCTCTAGCCCCGATGAAGTGAAGCGCTCCAGGAGGCTGATAAAGCGATGAGCCGGCCCACCCTCGAGGTTGCCGACATCGTCCGCGCAGCCGGCAACCGATTCTGCGAGAAGCACACCTCGCACTTTGCGTGGGTGCATCGCAGGGTGCTCGATGCTCTCGTGCGGTGCCGCACCGCGGCACTGGGAGGTCATCTTGATAAGTGCGTTGGCTGCGGCCGTCAGGCCATCTCGTACAACTCATGCCGTGACCGAAACTGCCCAAAATGTCAGGGCAACGCTCGCGCCAAGTGGCTGGCCGCGCGTTCGGCTGAGCTGTTGGCTGTGCTTTACTTCCACATCGTCTTCACCTTGCCACACGAACTCTCCGCCCTCATCCTCCAGAACAAGCGGCTGCTCTACGATGTGCTCTTCCGCACCAGCGCCGCTTCGCTGCTCGAACTAGCGCGCGACCCCAAGCACCGTCTCGTGGCCTTCGACAACGAACGTGTCTCCTTCCGCGGGCGAGACTATGCCCATGGCGGCAAGAAGAAGGTCATGACCGTTTCAGCAGATGAGTTCCTGCGCGGATTTCTTCTTCACATTTTGCCCAAAGGACTGGTCCGCATCCGCCACTTCGGCTTCTTCGCCAACCGAAGACGGCAAACCGCTCTCGCACGCTACCGTGAGTTGCTCGGCGCTGCGTGCCCAGATCGCCCCGAATGACGTGGCCCTTGCTCATCAGCTAAGGCCCGCGCTGATCGCGGCGTGGAAAGATCTTCCTGCCGGCGTGCGCGACACTCTTATTCAATCGCGAACGCCAGGCTCCGGTAATTCGGAAGTGGCGCATCGCGGAATGCTGCGGCGTTGGTGGGTGCCGATCCTGGATGGGGGAACCCCTTTACTTGGGTGGGCTACCTGCCGGACAGAAGCTGGAAGCAAATCCTGTTGATTTCCGATTCAAGTGGCCCGTCGTGCTCTCTCGGTTGCAGAGGCCATCAATTGCATAATCGAGCTGAACGTCGATGCCAGCCCTTCTTTGCTGCCAATCAAACCCAATCCGCTGGTCCGGCTCGATGGTCGTCCCTTCGAGAACAGTGCCTTTCCATGTGTAATAGGCCCCCGTTGGCAACGCCAAGCGGAGTCCCTGGCCCACCTTTACGGAAGTGGCGGAAAGAAGCCGGCCGGCGGTCTTTTCACCGACGATCTTGGCCAGGTTGTTCTCTCGTGCAAGCGCAACGATCATTTCAGCGGCGCTCGCGGTATGGCGATCCACGAGAAGACTCACCCTTCCGTGAAATGGCTTACCGCCCAATTGTTCCGTCTGCAGAACAATAGGCATCTTCGTCAGCATCGTCGGAGCAAACTGCAAAGCCAGCAACCAGAGTGCGCTCTTGGAACTCGGGATACTACCAAAGCGGCGAAACCGTTGCTTTTCGGAGTCCAAATTCGGCGTGACCCGGCTTTTAGGGAGTGCGAACCCCACGGGAATCCCTCCCTTCGGGCGTGAGCGGACTTGGGCTGAACCCGTGGGGGGAGCAGCCCAAAACTCTTCCAGTACGTCCTTGGCAGTTGTGCGGCAAGGTTGCCGCACAACTGCCAGGATCGTCTTACGAACTCTAAAGCGCAAATCCAGTATGACGGGCAGGTTTGAACTCGGCCACAAACGTGCGTTCAAGACGCACGTTTGTGAGTTTATGTGAACTTGACGTGGTGTTTGAAGATGAGCGATTTTGTGCGTCATGGATGCACAAAGATCATCTCGGCTAAACCATCTCTTGCTTTCTCTGCCAGAAGGATTTCTGGCAGACAGCGCGTGGCTGCAGGCACAGGGACTCTCTCGTTCGTCGATACGCGACTACGTGGATCGGGGTTGGCTCGAACGACTTGGGCCGAGAGTGTATCGGCGGCCCATGCAAGCAGCCAAGAGTTTGCTTCGCTGGGATGTTATCGTCCTCTCCCTTCAACAGGTCATGCACAAGCCGCTTCATGTCGGGGGTCGAACGGCGGTCGAGCTATCCGGTTACGCTCACCATCTCGAAGCCGGCGACGCTTCCAAGGTGTATCTCTATGGTCAAGGCATACCGTCCTGGCTCACCAAACTTCCTCGTCGGTTCACTTTGAAACCCGTTCGACTTGCCTCTTTGCGAACTCCAATACAGGAGTTGAGATGAGGCGCTACGATTTGCGTTCTGGTGAAGCGGCAGGCCCTACGAAGGATACGGAGTCAACGAGTCCGTGGGAATGGTCTTTGACCATGTCGGTGCCGGAGCGAGCAATCCTGGAGATGATGGATGAGCTTCCGCAGCACGAGAGCTTTCATCAGGTTGATGTCGTCATGGAAGGACTCGCCAATTTGCGTCCCGGACTGGTGGGGAAGCTCCTGCAGGAATGCAGGAGCATAAAAGTGAAACGACTCTTTCTCTGGTATGCGGACCGGCACGGACACGCATGGTTGAAACATCTGGATCAATCTTCCGTCGATCTCGGAAAGGGAAAGCGTCAATTGGTTCCCCAAGGCCATTTCGACTCTCACCACCAGATCACGCTCCCGACAGAGCTGTTCACTGCCGGAGGTAGAAACGATGCCCAGTGAAGTCTTCACGGCACAGGTGGCCCTTTTGGTTCGCGTGCTCCCATATGTGGCGGCGGAAGCCTGCTTTGCGCTCAAAGGTGGCACGGCATCGCCGAGACCATTCGCAAAGCGATTCCCGGCAGCGTAGTCACCGATAATGCAAATGCTGATGGAACCAGAATCCTTGTCCGTCAGCGGAGTGCCCAGATCAAGATTGAAGTCGCTCCAGTACTTCGGGGTACAGTCCATCCAACCGAGTTAAGGACTGTACGGCCAATCGTGGAGGAACGATTTGGCTTTGTCGAAATCCAAGCGGTTTCATTCGCAGATCTCTACGCGGGAAAACTGGTTGTAGCACTCGATCGTCAACATCCTCGGGGCTTGTTCGATGTTCAATATCTGCTTGCGAATGAAGGAATAGACAAGACTCTCTTCCAAACCTTTCTCGCATACATCCTCAGCCACAACCGTCCCGCACACGAAGTCCTGCAACCGCGCTTGAAAGAGATAACGCAAGCCTTTGAGCAAGAGTTTGTGGGTATGACGGTCGAGGAAACTTCCCTCGATACACTTCTTGCAGTACGAGCACGACTCATTTCGGAGATTCGTTCTCACCTAGATGAAGCCTCCAAACGGTTCCTGCTCTCATTTCACGAGCTGAAACCTAAATGGGATCTTCTCAGATTACCGAACGTCCGCAACCTTCCAGCAATCCGCTGGAAGCTGATGAATCTCGAACGGTTGAGAATCGAGCAACCAGTGAAGTACCGGGAAACGCTTCAGAACCTTGAAGCAATGCTTTCCACCATTGAAGCGTGAACTGAACCAACAAGCCACCAGTTCAAAGTGAACCGATAGTGGCTTTGCCTCTTCCTTCTGAGGCAGCTTGGCTTTCGTGGCGAACTCCTGGTAATGGGGCAGGTTCCGGATTCCCGACAAACCGCACCTTGCCTGTCATTGGCTGATCGGGCCCGTAACCGAAGGGTTACGCGGAGGGAAGCGCCTCCTGAAAGGATGCGGTGCTACAACTGCCATACCACCGGCTCAAGAGATTCGAGGAGATATAGGGGATGAGTCGGGATGCCGCCCTTTGAGAGCTTCAAGATGTGAGGAGCGATTCCGGCCTTTTCCATGAGCAGGCGGGCAACAAGCTGGCCCCGTGGCCCCAAGCTGCGATGACCTGGCTGCCCGTAAGCGAACACCACGATATGCGAGGCTTTTGCCATCGCGACGAGGTGTTTGTCGTTGTCTGGGCCAATGGGGTCTGCAACCAAGCGCAATTGCTTTTTGTCGGTTGCCCGGTAAGCGAAGGTGTTGCCAACGTAAATGCCGCCATATCCCCATGCACGCGCGAAGCGACCGCACTTAGCAACTGTCGGGTCATCAACCAAAGGATCCGCTGTGCTCGGGTTCATCATGACGAACATCGCGTGCGGCTTCTTCTTGTCCCAAGTCCGCGATAGCCGGTAGCGATAACAGCCGCTGGGACCACCAAAGACAGCCTTCCCCTTGACGCCAACGCTTAGCGCAAGACGAACCTTTCCACCGGGATCATGCTTCGCAACCATATGGGGTTCTTCGAACAATTCTACTTGCGACGTCGCGCAGGATGACGGTTTGTTGGGTGAGTTGGGGAGAGCAAGAATAACAGCTGTCCTCCCGCTGCGCGCAGGAGGACAGGGGTTGGGAGGATGGCGTTTCTGGGTTCTACTCACTTCACAGCGAACACCAGCACCTCCGCGCACGTTTTCCCATGCGGCGGCACGGCCACAAAATACTCTTTCAGTTGCGGCACCAATAAACCGGTCTTGCCCAGCGGGCCAGTAGGAATGTTCCCTATGGCCTCATAGTGGTCCGCGTCGGTTTCCTTGAAGACGTTCACGAACCCTTCCCCGGCAGCCACGTAGACTCTTTGGCTTGCGGAATCGAATACCATGTCGTCGACTCCGGTAGAGATCGGTAGGTCTTGCAGCACCTTTCCGGTATCGGAATCCAGCACATTCATGTTTCCATCACGGCAGGCGACGAAGAGTCGATGATTCTTTTCGTCCATCGCGACGGACACATTCACCTTACAGGTGAGCGGCCAGACGGCGGCTACTGACTGCTTCTCGCGATCGATCACGCCAATGGAATTCTTCTCCGTCATATTCAGAAATAGTCTCGATCCTGATTTCTCGACGACCATGGCCTCCAGGCGATTGGAGTCAATCTTGATTTGACCTACCTTCTCGCCCGAATCAGTGTTCACGATTTCCAGGAACGTGTGCTTCAGCTTCACATCCAGGCCGCCGTCCGCAATGTACAGATTATGTGTCACAGGGTCATAACCGGTTGCATCCGAATCGGCCAGGAGTTTCACCGTCTTCAGCAGTTCGTACGTGGTTCCGTTGAAGATTTTCAAATCCCCGTCTAACCCATCGGTCACGAAAATTCTGTCAATGTCGGCGCGGTATACCACCGAATGTCCGACGCCGATTCCCTTAATGCTGTGCACAAACTTGCCGGTGCGAAGATCGTAGACTTCGATTGTCTTATGATCTTCCGGGACGACGAAGAGGCGATTGTTTTTCAGGTCGGCTGTCAGGTGGTCGAAATGGTTCTGAACGCCGACCATGCGCGTTGTGATCAGATTTTTGGCGAGTTGATCCGCCGAAACGTCGGGTTCGCCGCTGCGAATATCCGCAAGCTCGATGGTCTTGACCAATTTCAATGGCGGCGTATTCTCGGCAAATACGAAAGCTCGCGGCGATGTCCACGCCGCGATAGCGAGTGCGGCAAACCAGAAGAAATACCGTTGGTACGAACGCATCCATCCCTCCCACCCGTCGAAAACTCGACAGACTTCAGTTTAACCGGAGGCAACGCTGTTCGCGTGGCGCCTAGCTCCATGCCAATCCTGTCATTCACAGCCTTCCATGTGCCCATTGGCTCCGGGAGTCCCCGGTTGACGGGCAACCCGCACCTTACTACCGTCACTGTGGCTGCTGCAGCCGCAGCCCACGTCTGTCCTGACCGCCGCTCGGAAACTCAAGGGTTCGTGTACCTTGCGGCGTTCTACAAGACTGATCCGCAGAGCGCCGCCTAACCGTAGGCCAATGAGCGCATTGGCCTGTTGGCGCCATTCGAGAATTACTTCCGGCTTGCCTGTGACTCGGGAACTGCCTGCCGCGTTACCGTAGCGCAATCCGATTCAGTCGTTGGGAAGATCACGAGCCGATCTTCTTGCCAATTCTCCTGATCTCGCCTCGAAGCCATGTATGCGCAGCATCTGTATTGACTCGCGGATGCCAGATCATCAGGTACTTGAAGCCGGTTATCTCTTCCGGTGCCTTCTGCACCTTGATTTTTCGATTTTCGGCCTCCAGTTCTGCGAATCGCCGGGGTGCGGTAAGAATCAGTTTGGTTCCAGGAATACACCGCGTAGCCGCTCCGAAATATGGCAGGGTAATCACGGTACGACGGCGATGACCGTACGCTGCGAGACGCTTCTCCGGTATATGTTGCGAGCCTTCGACGACATCGACGCCAATGTGTTCGGCCGCGAGATATTGTTTGAGAGT
>FSXA01000744.1_pt1 | contig 17513 bp, 13 predicted proteins | sample 1638081 | NCBI WGS metagenome assembly FSXA01 (sample SAMEA3914788, study PRJEB12502) | metagenome | biome: forest; material: soil | place: Canada | collected 2011-07-03 | depth 0.1 m
GAAGCTGGCTGCACCCTGGATGAACAGCCTGAAGATCCATGCGGCCGCACTTCCGCTGGCCGAGTTCACCGGCGTGATCGGCAATCTGCGCGGTGCGAGGTTTGGACGCGACAGCGCCTGGCGCACCATGGCAACCTTTGGAGCGCTGGATGAATATCGCCACACTCAAATCCCTCTGCTGCTATTCCATCAGTTGGTAAAGTTCGATCCCCAGTTCGACTGGGCGCACAAGTTCTACCACACCAATAATTGGTTTGCGGTTGCGGCGCGGCACTTCTTCGATGAGCTCACGGTGGGGCAAAACGCGATTGAGTTCCACATCGCCACCAACTTTGTCTTCGAAACCGGTTTCACGAATTTGCAGTTCGTTGGATTGGCGTCACTGGCTCGCGAATCAAACGACCACATGTTCGAGAGGATGGTCACCAGCATTCAAACGGACGAGGCCAGACATGCACAGATTGGGGGCCCGGTTCTCACTACCGTCTTGAAGCACGAACCCAAGTACGTGCAATATCTGGTGGACAAGTGGTTCTGGAGAAACTGGCGGCTGTTCTCGATTTTGACCGGTCTCTCCACCGATTATTTGACCGCATTGGATCAACGCCCTTATTCCTTCAAAGAGTTCATGGAGGAGTGGATCATCGATCAATTTCTGCGTACGCTGGAGGAATTCGGCCTCCAAAGACCATGGTATTGGGATATTGTCATGGACGAACTCGACATCTACCCCCACATGATTTACGCGACCGCTTACAGTTATCGTGCGACGCTATGGTTCAACTTCGTCATACCCGGTCCTGCAGAAAGAAAGTGGCTGCGCGAGAAATATCCAAAGTATTGGGACGATATGGATGCCGTCTGGGAGCAAATCAGCGAACGCTGGAGGACCGTAGGCCCCGGATCAGAAAATGAATTCGCCGTGCACGGAACTGTGATGCCAACCTTTTGCGATCTGTGTCAGTTGCCGCTGAGCGCAGGCACGCCACGCCAAAATTCTGCGCGCGTTCTCTCCTATGAGGGGCTCAAATATATCTTCTGCTCGAAACCGTGTGAGTGGATTTTCCTGCAGGAGCCGGAGAGGTATGCCAATCACAAGGACGTGGTGAAGCGTGTCCTCTCAGGAGAGGCTCCATCTCAACTTCCTGCATTGCTGACCGAATATTTCAATCTCACCCCTGAGACCTGGGGTAAGGATGCTTATAGCGGTAACTATGAGTGGCTCGACTCGCACGATCAGACAAACGATACTCACTAGCGATCAGAGGAGATACGTATGCCCGTTCCTCTTTATGGTTTCCTGCAAAACGATACTGTCGGTCTTCTCATTCTGGCGGAGGAAGAAGACACTCTCCAATCCCTGGCGCAGAAGCTACAGGACGGAGCCAGCCTCCGCGTCGCACGCAAAGACCACGTCCAGGTGATGTACAACGACAAGCTGATGGACCAAGCGATAACCATCGCACAGGCCGGGATCCAGGCATTGGACCGGTTTGATGTGACTGAAGGGAAGCCGTGATGGGCCTTAGAAGAGTTGCGAAAACAGAAGATCTCTGGAGTGGCGAAATGGTGGGGCTGGAGATAGAAGGAAGGCCAATTCTTCTGGTAAATATAGACAGCCGCATCTACGCCCATCTTGACGCTTGTCCTCACCAAAACAGTCGATTGAGCGAAGGTACGCTAACAGACAGGATTTTGCGTTGCTCGAGGCATCACTGGGAGTTCGATGTTTGCAGCGGGGCTGGCGTGAATCCTCAGACTGCCCATTTGACCGCGCTTCCGGTAAGGATCGAGGGAGACGACATTCTCGTCGACATCGACGCTGTCGGGCCCTTTGGGCCGGCCGCGAAAGGGGAACAAAACCAATGACGAATGAGGTAGCGGGAGTCTACGACCGAGTCGGTCCCGTTCTTCAGGCCGGGACCGTCGCCAACGCAATCATCGCGGCAATCAAGGACCTGAACCAGGATGTTTTGATCCTAGACCGCGGCGCCTACGTACGTGTGCTGGTCCCACAATCCTGCATCGTGACGCGGTCTGCCATCGAAAAGCACTTGGGACGCCCATTTCGTTTCCCTGGCGAGCTGGAGATGGTGATGTCGGCCTTCAAGGGAGCGCTTGAGTTAAACCAGGACGATGCTGCATGGAGATTTGCGCGCGCGCGCAGTTCCACATAAATCAAAACTCGCTATTGCCGGAGGAGGCTATGGCCCCACAGAAGACATACTGGCATCTCCTGGAACAGCGGCGCATGCCAACCGAGTATGAGATCGTTACGTCAAAGCTTCTCTGTTATACCGGGGAGGGCTTCACAGGAAAGCGATTCGAACTTGATGTCCCGCTTAAGGATTGGTATCGCCGCTACCAGGAAGAATCTCCATTAACGTGTAGCTCGTGGGAGAAATTTCGTGACCCACGAGAAACTACTTACACGAAGTACACGGAGTTGCAGAGAGACAAAGAGATTTTCGTCGACGGGATTCTGGAGGAGATTGAGCGGATCGGGTATGACGTCAGCCTGCGCCCTGCGTGGCTGCACCTCCTTCAGAGATTAGTTGCTCCCCTGCGGTACCCGTGTCACGGTTTTCAAATGATCGCATCCTACTTCGGCCAGATGGCGCCCAGCGGGCGCATAGCCATTGCTGCGGCGCTTCAATCGGCCGATGAGATGCGCCGCATACAGAGGATCGCTTACCGCATCCGGCAGCTTCAGCAAATCTATCCTGGCTTTGCCGCCGACAGCATAACCCTCTGGCAGACTGACTCGCTCTGGCAACCGCTGCGTGAAGTCGTTGAGAAGCTACTCATTGCTTATGATTGGGCAGAATCGTTTGTTGGATTGAACCTGGTGCTCAAGCCTTTAGTCGACGAATTATTCATGAAGTATCTGAGTGATCTCGCTCTCAGTGAGGAAGACTACCTGCTCGGGCAGATCTTCTATTCGCTCAATGAGGACTGCCAGTGGCAGCGGCAGTGGAGTGGCTGTTTGGTTCGAATGACTATCGAGGACGATATTCGCAATAGGGACACAATTCAAGAGTGGATCAATCGATGGTATCCACTTGCGGCTCGTGCAGTGTACACATTCTCAGTGCTCTTCGAAGACACCTTGAAGGGCAACCACACGCCGCCGATTCAATCGATCGGTGAGTCACTGCATCTCTACTATCGGGATCATCTTCGATCCATGCAGTTGGAAGTTCCTTCGATCCACGTGATGCACACAGGTGCGTAAGCTCACTTGCAAGCTCCTGGTGGAGGCGGAGCCCGTCTATAAAATCTCCATTCTGCGGGAACCTTCTCAATCCCCAGCAGAGCGCATTCGCCAGAGGAAACGTCCTCTCGATGCACGTTCCACCGCTGTTTTGACTAATGGCGCGCGCGGTTCCATCATAAAGTCGTATTGTTCGTTCAGCGATCGCCAAATCGACCTGTCGTAGCACTACGTGCATGATTCAGCCGTAGAACGGGCGACGAATCTGGTCGACTTCCCCATGGGCGATCTCTAGACTGTAGACACATGGATAACGCAGCCTCAACGGATCTTCGCAGTGCCGCCCTGTCCGGCAGTCACGCGATCTCACTGGACCACCTGATCGCTCCCAGTTCTCCAGCGGAATGGCGACAACTGTGGTCGAAATCCCTGGCGGGAAGACGTGTTCTGATCACGGGTGCGGGGGGGACCGTCGGATCGGCACTCTCGCATGCGGCGGCGGCTTCGCTGCCTGCCAACCTGATTCTCCTCGACAGCTCGGAGAATAGTCTTTACCAAGTCGATCGTACTTTACAGCAGTGCGGTTCCCGAGAGCATGTTCCTCTTCTAGGCAGCGTCTGCAGTCCCGAGATACTCGATCATGTAATGACCGAGTATCAACCCGAAATCATCTTCCATGCAGCGGCCCTCAAGCATGTTCCCCTGATGGAGCAGAATCCGTTCGCGGCCATCGAAAACAATGTGTTTGGTACCCGTGCACTCGCGCGTGCCGGCATCGCGCACGATGTGGAGCAGATTGTTTTGGTCTCCACGGACAAGGCAGTCGAGCCGCATAGCATCATGGGTGCCTCCAAGCGCATCGCCGAACTCATGCTTCTGAGTCTCAAAACTTTCACCCAGATGAAGGTCGTGCGCTTGTGTAATGTTATTGGATCGCAGGGTAGTGTCCTCCCGCTGTTCCTTGAGGAGATTTTTCAGGGCACCGCACTCACCGTGACTCACCCCGATGCGCAGCGTTTCTTTATCACGCTCGACCAGACCGTCCGAGCTCTCTTCGGCGCGCTGGATGTGCAATCCGCACCGACGCTGCTTCTTCCCGACATCGGGCCGGCTGTCCGCATACTTGATTTGGCGCAGCACCTAATTGAAGCCCACAAAAGCACCGTATCCATTGAATTCACCGGACTTCGTCCTGGCGACAAGGTTACTGAACGGCTCGTCTCGAGCCGCGAAATGCTGTCTCGCGAAGTTGAACTCGATCAGGCGGGACTGCACGCTATTGAAACACCCATACCTACTGCAGCCGAGCTGAGCATTGCATTGGATACGCTCGACGAAGCCATCCAACGGCGCGGCTTGCGGGAGCTGCTGCGTGGCATTCGCTTCCTGGTACCCGAGTATGAGCCCAGCAGCCTCATTCTGGACACTCTTAGCAAAGAACCGGCATTGCAGCTGGCAACGGAGATGCCGGCATGAAACGCACCATTGCAGTTGCTACAACCTCTCGCGCGGACTATAGCCATCTCTACTGGCCGCTGAAAGATTTGGCGGCGCACCCTGAGGTTGATCTCAAACTGATCGTCCTCGCGGCGCACCTTTCGCCAGAGTTCGGCAATACCGTCAGCGAGATCGAACGCGACGGCTTTTCGATTGCCTCACGAATCGAATGCCTGCTCAGCTCGGATAGCGATGTCGGTATGGCCAAGACACTCGGACTTGCAATTCTAGGTCTCACCGACACGCTGGCGCAGATACGTCCCGACCTGCTGCTGCTAATTGCTGATCGCTACGAGATGCTCGCGCCGGCCAGCGTTGCACTCACTTTACGTATCCCGATAGCGCACATCGAAGGCGGCGAGATCAGTGAGGGCGCGATTGATGACGCTGTCCGCAATGCGCTCACGAAGATGGCCCACATCCACTTCACCTCGACCGAAACCGCGCGGGCTCGCGTGATCTCCATGGGAGAAGAGCCGTGGCGTGTTCATCGAGCCGGTGCGCCCTCGCTCGACCATATTCGTCGCAGTACGTTGCTCACACGCGATGAACTTCAGCGGACACTCCACCTTCCGTTGACCGACGATATTACGGTCGTGGCCTATCACCCAGTAACCCTCTTCAAGGAGACAACGGCCGAAGCGGATGCGGTCTTCACGGCACTCAAAGATCTTTCCGGCCAGATCATCTTCTGCTATCCGAATGCCGATGCTGGCAGTCATGCGCTGATGGCACGCATCCGAGATTTCTGCGCTGGCCACTCCAACGCGCATCTTTTCGTCAACCTGCCCGCGATTACATATTGGAGTCTTTTGCGTGAGGCAGGCGCGCTGCTGGGCAACTCCAGCAGCGGCATCATGGAAGCCGCCTCCTTCGGACTTCCCGTGATCAATGTGGGAATACGGCAGCAAAGTCGCGAGCGCGGTATCAACATTCTGGATGCCGAAGCGACGGTCGATTCCATTCGCGTGCAACTTGACCTGTCGCGCCAGACTGCGTTTCGCGAGAGTCTTCGCTCTATGAAAAACATCTACGGTGACGGTCATGCTGCTGAACGCATCGTCGCCGTCCTCACATCCACACCGCTCGAGGGCTTGCTGCATAAGCGGGTCCAGCCCCTGCCCGCGGAACTTCTTCCCTCTCAATGAACCAGCTGAAGATTCCACTCTCATCGCCAGACATAACCGAAGCTGAGATTGAAGCGGTCGCCGCGACGCTGCGGTCATCGCAGCTCAGCCTCGGACCACGACTGGCGGAGTTTGAAGCGACTTTCACCGACCTCATCGGAATCGAGAACGCCATTGCCGTAAGCTCTGGCACCGCCGGCCTGCATCTCGCCATGCTTGCACTGGATATCGGCACCGGTGACGAGGTAATCGTGCCTTCCTTTACGTTTATTGCCGCCGCCAATGCCATTCGTTATGTCGGCGCCACTGTTGTATTTGTTGACATTGATAGCAACACACTGAACCTTTCGCCCGCTGCCGTCGAGCGGTCGATTACCCCACGCACTCGAGCGATACTTGCTGTCCACACCTTCGGTGTTCCTGCCGATATGTCCGCGCTGGTTTCGCTTGCACGGCGCCATAACCTCGCGCTGATTGAGGATGCGTGCGAGGCTCTCGGGGCAACCATCGATTCGCAGCCCATCGGCTCCTTCGGCGATGTAGCAGTGTTCGCCTTTTACCCCAACAAGCAGATCTCCACTGGCGAGGGCGGCATGATTGTCACGCGGAATAGTAGTCTCGCGGCACACATGCGCAGTCTGCGCAACCAAGGCCGCACACCCTCCGATCGTTGGCTGCAGCACACGGAGATCGGGTACAACTATCGTCTCTCGGAGATAGCCTGCACACTGGGGATCGGCCAGATGCGCCGCCTTGCCAGTATCCTTGATCGGCGCGAGAAGATTGCACGCTTCTATCACCAACAGCTCTGCGCGGAGCCAAGCCTCACGCTTCCGATCGACGAGATCCCGGGTAGCCACATCAGTTGGTTCGTCTACGTTGTCCGTCTTGCGGATGCTTTCACGCAGCAGAATCGCGATCAGGTGGTCCACGATCTTGAGCAGGCGGGCATCGGCTGTGGACGATACTTCGCGCCCATCCATCTGCAGGCGGCGTACGCTGATCTGCCAGTTGCTGCCGGTCTGCCCATCACCGAGTCGGTAGCCGCGCACACCATCGCGCTTCCTTTCTTCAATCGCATCAGTGATTCAGAGATCGTGACCGTGTGCGAAGCCCTCAAACTAGCTATCAGGCGTATATCTTAACGAGTGAACATGCCCTTCTTTTTAGATCAACGCAGCACCGTTGCGCGAGCTGTACTATATCTCAGCCTCTGTTTATTGGCTGCCTCGGCTGCTTACGTTCCTTTGCTTCACGCCGAGTCGCAACAGTCAGCAGTGATCGAGGCGGCGCGGCTCAACAATCTCGGGACAGCCCTGATGGGACAACAGCTTCTCGACCGCGCGGTGAGCACGTTCGCCGCTGCCGCCAAGGCCGATCCAAGCCTCACCCTGGCCAGGATCAATGAAGGCATAGCCCTTCTATATTTGCAGAAATTGCCGAAAGCGGCGACGCTGCTCGAAGCGGCAGCCGCCGAGGACCCAAAAGATCCCCACGTCTGGTACGCCCTCGGCCTCCTCTACCGCAACGAAAACCAACCCGAGAAGGCCCTGGATGCTTTTCAAAAGGTCGCCGCGCTCAGACCCGCTGACCCCGACACGCACTACATGGTGGCGTCGGTCTATTTTGAGCTCAACAACCTTCCGGGATCCAAGGCGGAGTATCAGAAGGCGCTTGAGCTAGACCCGCTTCACGCCTCAGCGATCTTTGGTCTCGCACGCGTGCTTCGCCGTGAGGGCGACACCGCGGGCGCCCAGCAGGCACTTGTGCGCTTTCAACATATCAGCTCGGCCAAGCTTGGAACCCCGCTCTCGCACAACTATGGCGAGGAAGGAATATATGCACGCGTAGAGGATGCCGCCCTGGCGCCTACCCGCGTTGAGCCAATGATCCCAGTGACGTTCAGTGAGTCGTGGCGGTCCCATCCCGCGTCGCCGACCGCAGCCGGCATGAGTGGATCCGCTTGCCTCATCAATCTATCTCCCGACAACGAACCAGCCCTCGTTCTCATGGGGAAAGGAGAGGATGCTGTTCGTCTGTACGGCCACCGCGGTTCGGCTCGATTCGCGGTGGTTCCGAACTCCGACACCGGCCTTCACCTTAGCGGAACAGGCCTCGCCTGCGCCATCGGCGACTTCGACAACGACGGCCTGCCGGACCTCGCACTCGCTGTCACCAGCGCCGATGGGCAGGATCGCATCGTACTCTACCGCAATCTTGGCAGTGGCAAGTTCGAAAACGTGACCGCGATCTCCGGCATCACGTCCACCAGCCACCCCACCAGCCTCATGTTCGTCGACTACGATCACGATGGCGACCTGGACCTGTTCATCACGGGGACGCCAACGGCCTCGCATCCGTCGGCCAACACGCTCTGGCGCAACAACGGCAACAAGACCTTCACCGATTGGACCAAGCCAGCAGGCCTTGAAGGAACCTCAGCAACGACCGCGGCGATTCTCTCGGATCTAAACAATGATCGCGCGGTGGATCTGCTGGTAGCAGGTAAATCTTCTGCTCCCACGTTCTTCGCCAATCGCCGCGAGGGTCCTTTCGAATCTTCGCCTCTGTTCTCGGCGAGCCTGCCATCCACCGTCTGGGTTGCCACGCTGGACTTCAACAAAGATGGATGGATGGACGTGCTGCTCGCGCACGCCGGCGAGCCTGGGGTCACGCTTTGGCGTAATGTCGACGGAAAAAACTTCGAGCGCGTTCCTCTGCCCATGGCGGGCGTGCTCAGTGCCGCCGCGGCGATACCGATCGACTTCGATAATGATGGCTGGATCGACATTGCGGCTCTTGTGCAGACGCGGCGCGGCCCCGAGCTTCGCGTGCTGCGCAATCTCGGGCCCGCTGGGTTCGTCGACGTGAGCGCTCAGCTCAAGCTGAATCAGGTCCATCTTGACTTCCCGCGCTCACTCCTTGCGGGTGACGTAAACCATGCGGGCGCCTCGGACCTGATCGTCACCGAGGCCGACGGCTCGAGCCTTCTGCTTACAAACGTCGGTGGCAATCGTAATCACTCGCTGCACATCCAGCTGCATGGCGCTGCTGACAACAAGAGCGGCATCGGCACCAAGGTCCAGGTCTTCGCCAACGGCCTCTGGCAGAAGTGGGAGGACACGGGTCAGCCGGAGATTCTCGCTGGCCTCGGCAGCGCGGAGAAAGCGGATCTGGTCCGTCTGCTCTGGCCTACCGGGGTTCCCCAAGATGAGATTGACGTTGCCTCCAGCGGCTTGCACCCCATCACAGAGATTGATCGCCGCGGCAGCTCCTGTCCCACCCTTTTTGCCTGGAATGGAAGCCAGTATAGCTTCGTCGCCGATGTGATTGGCGCGGCCGTGATCGGTCATTGGGTCTCGCCCACCCGGCACAACATTCCCGACCCGGATGAGTGGATCAAGGTAGACGGCGAGCAACTGCGCGAGCAGAATGGGCTATTTAGTCTTCGCTTCGGCGAGCCGATGGAAGAGGTGAACTTTGTCGACCAGGTCCGGCTGGTCGCCATCGATCATCCATCCGGCACGGACGTTTTCCCGAACGAAGGCTTTCTCTCGGAGCCGCCATTCGCTCGAGCCAAGACGATCGTTGTCTCTGCCGCGCATCCTCTGGCCGGAGCATGGGATGATCATGGCAACAATGTTCTTGCGTTGCTCAGCCAGCGCGACACCAACGACCGCGATACCCGCCAGTATGTGCGCGACTTCACCAATCTACCGTTCGCCGGCTTTGCCAATCCTCACTCACTGACCATCGACATAGGACCGTGGTCACCCCAGCGCCCGCTGCGCCTCTTGCTCCAGGGTTTCATCGAGTACTTCTCGGCCAGCTCCATGTACTCCGCATGGCAGGCAGGTTTGTCGCCCATTCCTCCGTACATCGAGGCGCAGATGCCGGACGGCTCGTGGCGGAAAGTCGTCGCCGACATGGGCTTCCCTGCCGGCCTACCGCGCACGGTCACGGTCGATCTCACCGGCAAGCTCCCCGTCGGCGTGACGCGTCTGCGCATCTCCACCAATCTGCAGATCTACTGGGACCAGGCACTGGTCGATAACGAAGACTTGCCGCAACAGCAGCCGAACAACCCAGCGTTAGCGACCCACACGACGGAGCTCCCGCTGGCCCGCGGCACGCTGGACTTCCGAGGGTATCCTCAGCAGTTGGACGGCCGCACTCCCGGCGATCTCAACTATCACTATGAACGCATGAGCTCCACCGGGCCTTTCGTTCCTCATCGCGGAGCCTACACCCGCTATGGCGATGTCACACCGCTGCTGCACTCGATTGACGACGAGTTCGTCATCTTCGGCACGGGCGAGGACATGGACCTGGAGTTCAGCGCAGCTACTCTCCCCGCACTCCCCAGGGGATGGTCGCGCGATTATTTCTTTTACGCGAATGGCTTTGTGAAAGACATGGACTTCTACGAGGCGCAGCCCTTCAGCGTCGGCAGCCTGCCGTTCCATGGTATGAGCACCTACCCTTATCCTGCGACGGAGCACTACCCCACCGACGCCGCACACACCGCCTACCAACTCGAATACAATACCCGATTCGAGTCCGGCAGCGTGGATCGTTCCTTCCAATTTGACTACGTTCCTCACCCGTCGACGCCCGAAACCCAACCCTAGGAAGCCAGCTTGAGCGATCTCCTCACCCAACCCGCTGTCGACCTACTAGCCTTGCTGGCGGCGAAGAAACTTTCAGCACTCGAGCTTGCCGAGCTGCACATCGAACGCATTGAGCAGCTCAACCCTCACCTGCATGCTGTGATTGACTTTGATCCCGACAGGATTCGAGAGCAAGCCATCGCGCTCGATCGCTCCACAGCTCCGCGCGGTCCATTGCATGGGCTTCCGATTACCATCAAGAGCTCCATTTCCGTCGCAGGCCACCTGTGCGAGACGGGCAGTCGCTTCAATAAAGGCCGTCGCCCAACCAGCGATGCCGAGACCGTCAAGCGTCTTCGTCAGGCCGGCGCAGTTATCCTCGGAACCACGAACTGCCCCGAGTTCCTGATGGCGTATGAGACCGACAATCGCCTGTACGGCCACACGTCGAACCCCTGGGATCTCACGCGGACCGCGGGTGGATCGAGCGGAGGAGAATCCGCGGCAATTGCGGCCGGGCTCTCCGCCGGCGGCCTGGGTTCAGACGGCGGAGGGTCGGTTCGTGAGCCCGCGCACTTCACAGGCATCTGTGCAATCAAACCCACGCCCGGTCGCATTCCCACAGCCGGTCACCTCCCCGACAACACCGGCCCCTTCGCCCTGCTCGGCACGGTCGGGCCCATGGCCCGTACGATGGCCGACGTTACGTTGCTGTTCCGCGTCCTCTCTGGGGCATTCGATATCGACCCCGTCGCCGCCCCCGTGTCCTACCGACCAACCTCTGCTGAAGCTCTCAAAGAGATCCGCATCGGCTACTTCGAAGACGATGGCATGGTTCCGGTCACAGCCGAAACTCGGCAGGCCGTGCAGGATGCTGTGCATTCTCTGCGCCGTCACGGCTTTCACGTTGAGCCGTTTCGTCCGCAATCTCTCGAGAAAGCGCGTGAGCTCTGGTATACCTTCTTTGTCCGCTGCGGCGCCATGCTGCTGGAGCCACTGGCCCGCGGTCGCGAATCCGACCTTAGTCCCACCTTCCTCGAATTCCTCTCCATCGCCCACACGCACCCTCCGCTTTCGGCCGACGAACTACTACTCGCCTGGTGCGAGATCGAGATTGTCCGCTCTCAACTTCTTGCGGAGATGCGCAACTTCCCAATCTTGCTCAGCCCCGTCTGCTCGATCCCCGCGTTCCGCCATGGCGAACGCAATTGGATCTTGCACGATGCCAACGGCACACCGCGATCGCTCGCTTACCTTGATGCGATGCGGTTTACCCAATGGTTTAATCTACTAGGCGCTCCTGCCGCAGTCGTCCCCATCAGCCGCTCTGCCGATGGCCTTCCGATCGGCGTCCAACTGGCTGGGCGCCCTTACTCGGACGAAGAAGTGCTTGGTATAGCTACCATCCTGGAACAGGATTTCGGCTACTCAGCATCTCCCTTACTGCAGCTCTTGTCATCGGCTCGCTGACGCTGAAGGTTCTACTCGTTTTGCGGCTATATCTAACGACGGCTCCGGATGCACCGCAAAATATGCGCGGCTTATAAACAACTTGTGGTCTCCAAGCTATCAGTGATCATAGGGGGACTTTGGATGCGTGTCGTATTCGTTTCCAAACTTATTTGTATGGACTACATTCCTACTCGGTTTCATGGGGATCGTCAACGAGCCCAGATCAACGACACCCGCAGAGAGGTGCACAAACCGGCTCATACCATCGACAACGGATTGCGGCACGCCTTCAATCCAGAGATGCAGCTTGTAATCACCTGGTGGTGCGTTACGGAGCGCGAAGGAATCGTTTGGATCCGCTATGGCGAAAAGAGGCGTTGGAAGCGCAAGTACGACCGCGCTCATCTCGGGATGGATGTTGCAAAAAATGTAGGAGACGCCTACTCGTGAAAACGTAACTGACTTGCTCGAACCCGCCTCATAGAGTCCAAGGTCGAACCGTTTGCCATCGTAGAGAGAGAAGACGTTGTGAAAGAACGGGTCTGCGTTAGGAAACTGCACGACTGCACCGGCGGGAATGACCTGGAGATGCGGAATGAACGTGCGATTCTTCTGCATCAGTGTGTAAGGCCCATGGGGTATGAATGGCATGGCGAGCGTACCCGCCAACGGCTCGAGCCAAATGACCGCGGGTACAGGATGATGCTTTCCCGGTTGCGGAAAGCCGAGGTGCACACGCAACTCAGATGTAGAAGCCACTGACGGGAGAATTTGTGATCGCAGCGTTCCCGACGTCGCGAGGACGACCGAGATTGAGTAAACGATCAAGCGCCTGATCTTCATCAGAATTTGTATCCCGCGGCTACGCCGATAATGTTGCTCTCAGCCGGCAAACCAACGACCGGGATGCTTTCGAGGTGACGATACTCCAAAGAAAAAAGCAGCGAAGCCTTGGGACTGTAGATCACGTTACCGGTATAGGTTCGGTTTCTCGCCAGGTTCTGATACATCGTTCCGTCTGGAACGGCATAGGGTCGTAGTTCTCGAGCGAATACATTATCAAGTCCGAAGGCTGCATCGAATTGTACTCGTTCGCTAAGCTTCTCCTTCAGTTGGGACCATCCTCCTACGTCGTCGTAAGGGCGGAAGTAGTAATTGTTTGAGTCAGTGTCGGCTCGAAACCCGAAATCTTTGTAAGCCCCGCCACCAAGGCCACCCAACGCTGCCCCGCGATAGAAGGTTCCACTGAATTCGAGGCGGCCCGGGAGAAGCAGCTTTGTATCAAACGTGCCCGCCCATGCGTCGAATCGGGTACCCATTGGGCTGAGGTGCGGAGCAAAGTATCCGCCGAAACCGACATGAGTTCCATCCTCCAACTTAGACCCAAGCAGAGCGATGCGGACTTCTTCTCCGGGCCAGCGGCTTTGTTCTGCGGCGGTGGGGATAATCGTTGACATCGCGGCAGAGGCGGAAACCGCGGACAATGGAGCATCTCCTACATCGATCAATGCGGCTTGGAGGCGGAGATTGTACGAATCGCCCAACCCGACATCCTGTGTAACTCCAACCTGCGGGTTCCATGTCCACAAGTTTCCGGACCAGGCAAGCGGTGGCTCGGCAATGGCCGTCAACGAAGTAGGTGCGTCGGGGCTAACGATGGGTCGGTCCAACGCAAAGTAAGCATCTGTATGCTGCCATTGCAACCCTGCATGAGCGGTGCGCAGACGCAGAATGGCGGCACTCGTGTTGTAGTAGCCCGTGTAGACCGTAGAGGAATTACCAGACCCAGAGCTGCCGTAGAAATCGACTCTCAGGTCGGCATAGCTGCGCGCACCGAACAGATGCGGGCCGCGCGCATCGAAGCCGAGCATCGTCTGCTGCACAGACGCCCCTGTGCTTCCGGTGCCGGGAAGCGCGACGGTTGGCGTGGCTGCCATATCGACCTGCCGCGTATTCACGAAGCCATTGAGCAGCAATAATCCAGTGATCTTTACCGGGTACTTCGACTCGGTCTCCACTTTGGTTTGCTCGTGCGTCGCGATTTGAGATTCTTGCAAGGCCTGCCGCTCGCGAAGATCATCGAGTGCGGCCGACGTAGCTGGAGAGGTGACTTGGACCGAAGGAGAAGATGAAGGCGGATTGGCTGACGTGGGAGGGATCACGGCGGACCCTTCCTGTGCCATCTGACGCTGCAATGCGGCCAGCTCCTGGCGCATCTCTTCCAGCTGGTGCTGTGACTGTTCGAGTTGGGTTTGCGTCTGCGCCATCGCTTCAGTCAATTTCTGGATCTGCTCCGAGATGCTCTCTTGATTTGGGGGCTGGGTAGCTTGTGCAAATAGCCCAGGTCCCGAGCAACCATTAATGATGAACAGCAAAGGCAATATAAGCCAAACAATCCGAGGCGGCGGACAATTCCGTTGTAGGTCAGGCGCGTAAATTCTCATGTTGGTCAACCTCGTCGTGAGGGTCAGTTCCTGACACGGTCGGTTCATCCGGTGGCTGGATGTGGCGCGCTACTCTCATTTGAAAGATCGTTTCACCGGGATAACTGCTCAGCAGGACAACCTCTCCTCCATGTTCCAGGGCGATGCAATGAGCCAATGTGAGGCCCAGGCCCGTCCCCTTCTGCTTCCCTTCACTCACAAAGGGTTCAAAGAGACTGTTGCGAATATTTTCAGGGATGCCTTCGCCATTATCGATGACACTCACGGTCATATGCTCCTGCTGGACCTCTAAGGTCATCACAATTCTGGCCTCTTTTCCAGCAGTCCGAACGGCTTGGCAAGCATTGAGAAGAAGGTTGCACACCGCGCGTTCGATCTGCTTCCCGTCGACGACGGCCGTAGTCTGCGCCGGATCACCAAGATGAGTTACAAGCGAAACGCCCTCGGCGTCAGGGTGCGCTCGAACCAGAGCCGCCGCACGTTCCAGAAGGGTTGCCATCAGCTCTGGCGATCTTCTCACGCTGGCACCGGTACGACTGAAGATTAGGAGTGATTCGATCATGTCCGTCGTACCATGCACCGCCGCGCGGACGTCCGCGAAGATTTCTGCTCGCTCTGTTTCGGATAGTCGATCGGACGCTAGAAACTCCGAGTTGGCATAAATCGCAGCCAGATAGTGCCGAAGGTCGTGAGAGACCGAACTCGCCATGCGCCCGATGGTCGCAAGTCGCTCGGACTCCAGCAATGCCCGATTCTTCTGTTGGATCTCCTCGATCATCCCGGCGAACGCGGTGCTTAGCTGCCGGACCTCCTGGGTACCGTGGCGTGGAATTCGGTACGGCGCGTTGCCCACGCCGAATGCGATGACGCTCATGGAAAGCTCTTCGAGCGGACGAGTAAGAAGATGCGAAAGAGCGATCATCAACACGGTGCCCGATAGAAGCGCGAGAAAGCCTGCACTCAGCACCATTCGGTCAATGCGATTGATCGATTGCTCTGCAGGTTCGAAGGATTTCAAAACAACCAACTTTAACGGAGACGTGGCATCTCCGGACAGGTCCTCCGTTGCAGCAAGATACCGCGTGCTTCCGAAGTTCACCGTGGAAGGTGCCTGAGGCGTGCCTGAAAACAATCGGGGCTGCGTGACCAAGCTAGCCTGCCCGGAGGGGCTAAGCGTACTGGCTACAATCTGTCCATCGCTGAGGAAGGTTGCTTCCACGCCGGTGGGCTGACTTATCTGCCGCACGGTGCGCTCTATCGAAACACCGCTGATGACATAGCCGAGCAAGGTACCAGCCTCATCACTGCCGAAGTACAGCGGACGCAGAGAGCAGACATATAGACCCTGGCCATCGATAAGATAGCGCTTCTCAGGAGAGGCCAGCAAAGTCCTCAATCCTTGACGAAGTGTCTCATCCACAGGCGCACCCTTTGTGTAGACAGCAACGACCCGTCCATTCGGATACGCGAGCGCAAAGAGATCGTTTCCACTGAGCTGCCAGAATTCAGTGGCGCCATCTTGAATCGTGAGCTCATCGCCACTGGTCATCAGTGCCTTGAGAGTTGGAAGTTCGGCGAGGAGTGAATTCTCGCGTTCCAATGCGGCCACTCTTTCAGCCTGCAGATCCTGAAATGTGATTACAGAATGATTGAGGTCCTGCGACAGATCGTCCGTCACCTGGGCGCGAAGACGATGACGGATGAGCAACAAGCACACGCAGGTAACAATCGCGATGACCAGCGCCATGGCAACAACGAGCAAGACATGGGTTCGAATGCCCTGCTTCCGATAGGTGCCTGCAACCTCCATGGTGTCCTCATCATCCCGCCATCGACCGACGTTAAGATTATGGGACAAATTTATATCCTGCGCCGTATATCGTCAGCAGATGTTTTGGGTTCGCTGGATCCGATTCCAGTTTTTGGCGGAGTTTCAGGATCTGGTTGTCCACGGTACGCGTGGTCGGATAGGAGTTATAGCCCCAAACTTCGTTGAGTAACAACTCCCGTGTGAGCACGCGCTCAAGATTATCGGTGAAGAACTTCAGCAACTTAAACTCGTGCGCTGTCAGAACTACGGAAACACCCTTACGCCGCGCATTCATGCTCTTGAAATCAATCTCACAATCCCCGAAACGAAAAATCGTTGCAGACACAGGCTTACGTTGTCTACGAATGGCTGCCTGAACGCGGGCTGTGAGCTCTCGCGGGCTGAAAGGCTTCGTGACGTAGTCATCAGCACCCAGTTCAAGCAGCAATACCTTGTCGACAACCTCACTGATTGCGCTGAGAACGATGATGGGCGTTTCGCCGGAGAGGCTCTTAAAGGTTTGGCAAAGTTCGCGCCCGGAGATTCGGGGAAGAATAAGATCCAGGACGACTGCGAGAGGATGTTCGGTGCGAAACAGGTCAAGCCCGGTTTGACCATCACCGGCAACAACGACTGCGTAACGCTCCTCGATAAAGATTCTCCGCAACACCTTCTGCATGCGAGGGTCGTCTTCAATAATGAGGATCGTACCGAGAGTTGCCGACGGCGCTGTATCGAACTCTGTTGGCTCTTCCATTAAATCCATATCCGCAATCATGATTTCAGACCTCTACTCTATTCTGGTCGAACTGCCCCAGTATTTTCTAGTCAAAAGTTGAGAAATGACAATCGGGTGACAATTGGTTCCGGGCACGAGAGGGGCAGCCTGTTTCTATTGATTAGTGGAAAGAGTTTCGGGTCTGACGGCCACATTGAATTGCCTTACAAGATCAAAACTGGGATCACTCTCGTTTTTGGCTTGCCCATTATCTATCAGGACGCTGATCATCGCCATTGCCCACAATGGCAAAGAGAGATCGAATGGCTCAGTATCGGTGAGGCCGCGTACCATAACGAAAAGCAGCAGAGCCAGCCAGATTGTCCTCATGGAGGGATTCGAAAGCCTTCGAACCTGCCTGTAAAAACTCCCATAGAGACCGCCCAGCATACAAACGCCAACCATGCCATATGCGTAGAACTGTTGTATGAGCTCATTGTGCGCGTGCCTTGCTTCAAAGTCTCCGAAGGGTGGGATTACGTTCCATACAGCATGGAAGCCATGGCCGATCCACGGTTGTTGAATCGCTTCGCTTAAACTGACGGTCCAAATGCCGATGCGGCCTGTAAGCGTCTCTGGAC
>FSXA01000434.1_pt1 | contig 17480 bp, 6 predicted proteins | sample 1638081 | NCBI WGS metagenome assembly FSXA01 (sample SAMEA3914788, study PRJEB12502) | metagenome | biome: forest; material: soil | place: Canada | collected 2011-07-03 | depth 0.1 m
CCTCCATAGTTCACATGATTGAACAGATTGAACGCCTGGACGATAGCCTGCATCTTCAGAGGGCCATAGATGTTGAAGTTCTTTGCGAGTGACGCGTCGACATCGACGATGCCAGGACCCCACAGCGAATCACGCCCCCAGGTACCGAAAGTTCCAACCGCCGGAAGCGCATACGCGCCCTCGGTATGATTAGGACTGGCACTCAGGAGATTTGCGTAGGTTTTCAGGTAGGGAACCGTCAACGACACAGGATCGAACGATCCTTTGTGTATGGTTGCACCAACGCCTGGAACCTTGTTCGGCCAGGAGGGACCGCAACCATCGTTCGAGGCTACGTCGTTGATCTGCCCGACCTCGCTGTAGCAAGGGCTGAACGGCAGGCCTGTATCCCAGGTAAGCGTTCCGTTGAGTTGGAATCCACCGATAATCTGGTTCTCCCAACCCGAGATATGGGAGGCGAACTGCTTGCCTTTACCAAAGGGTAGGTCGTAATCCCCTGCAAACACAAAGGCCTGGCGACGATTGTAATAACCGTTGCCTCGACCGATGGCCGGGTTGACCAGGAACTCGTACGACTCGTGATCGAGCGCATGAGACCAGGTGTAGTGAGAGAGGAAGGAGAGGCCGTGACTCAAGGTCTTCGTCACGACTACCTGCAGAGCCTGGTAACTGGCGGTGGACTGGTTGTTGTTGTAGCTAATGCCTTGCGTCCAGCCAAAGGGATGGCCAGGCAAGCCGAACAGAGTCTGGGCATTGCCTCCTGCGTCACCGCAGAACGGCTGACGTTCGCAGAGTGTGTACAGAACACCGGTATTCGGGTTGATCTGGTTGAATCCGGCCGACGTTGCCTCGTTAGCGTTGTACTGGTTAGAGGAGCTAAACATGTTGTGATACGCCTGGCTGCCGATGTAGCCGATCTGCAGGGAGAAGGTCGGGCTCAGCTGCTGCTGAACCGTGAGGTTCCAACCGGCGACCGTCGGCAATCGCACCTGGTTTGGTCGCGTAGCCTGAGAAATTCCGTTCGGCAGGGCATACTCTCCGTTCGCGGGGATGGCGGGGAAGCTATAGCTGGGAGGCCCAGCCGGGACGCCATCCTCGGTAGTGGTCAGATTGAACGCAGCGCCGTAGCTGGTCGATAAGGGAACAGCGTCCTCTTCAATTTGCAGCGGAAAGGAGTTGGTGAGGACCTGGCCGAAGGTATTGCCCGCCCAGCCCTGGCCATAGACGATACCGTAACCGGCGCGGATAACTGTCTTTGGCGTGAACTGATAGCTGATACCAAGGCGAGGCGCGAACTCCTTGTAATTGTTCTGCACATTCATTTGGTTGTTGACGTTGCCATATCCAGCGATCTGAATGTTGCCGGTATCGAGATTCAGCAGGCCCCCGGTGCCCCTCGCGGTAACCGCCTCGGGCGTATAGACCTCCCAACGAAGACCATAGTTCACCGTGACTGTGGGCAATGGATGCCATTGATCCTGGGCGTAAGCAAAGATCCGCTTCTGCGTGGTGCTCCCGATCCCGCCAGTAGCCGATACCGAGCGAACAAAGTTTGTTACATCTCCGAGAAGGAAGGTCGCATAACCAAGCCCAAGCCCGTTGGGTCCAGAAGTTCGGGTCTGGTCCGCAGTATACGAACCGTTGAAATTGACATTGCCAGTGCCGCTTTCGGAGAGTGTGGTGTTCTTTCCATAGCGCCAGTCGATGCCGAACTTAATGTTATGGTTCCCTACCGTATGCGACCAGTTATTGACCACTTGATATTGGCTGGTCTGCTGCAGGTTGAGAGCTGCGGTTGTGCCGTAGGTTACGGTACCGCCATTGTTTGTTCCGTTCGAGACGATCTGAACGTTGAATTGCGGCATGCCTCCGGTTAGCGAGAGAGGCGCGGGGTTGGCGTTGGGAATGCCGAGGTTATTGCCCAGCGGAGAGTTAGGATCAGGGCCGGCGGTCTTGTTGTAGATGCGGTAGTAGCCAAAGCGGAAGTCACTCACCCACTTGGGCGAGACCACGATGTCACCACCGGAAGCAACGCTCGAATAATGGAATGCATCGGTACCCGCGAATCCACCAGGACCATAGCCCGCACCGCCGGCCGCGCCGAAGTAGGGGGAGCCCGATATCGTGCCCTGAAACAGGGTATAGCGCCCGAAGAGGTGCAGTCGTTGCGACTGCTGATAATCGACGCGCACGTCGGGTTGATTGGTCGAGAAGATGCCCGAGCCCCTGGCCGCGAAGTTGTTGTAGATGGCTCCTGCTACGCCAGCGTTCGGCGCCGGCAAGAGTTTAAAAAATGCTACAGCTGCAGGGGAAAGGTCGCCTACCGGAATCATGTTGTTCGCGAAAGGAGTGCGACCCGCGTTGGTGGTATCCAACAGAGAATTCGGCAGGTAAGCTTGTTGCACGGTGTAAGCGGGATTGAGGTAGTCGCTCAGATCGCAGAATCCGGACCCAGAGGTGCAAGTGGTTTCCGCCTTGAGGGTAGGCACCGTGGTGAGCTGCGAAGAGCCTGTCTTTTCGCGAAGTCCCTGGTAATCCACAAAGAAGAACAGCTTGTCCTTCTTAATCGGGCCGCCGATTGATCCACCAAACTGATTGTGGAGCGTGGATGGAAGCGTTGGATTCGGTTCCGCGGCAGATGGCGCGTTGGCGAAGGGATCGCGTGCCTGCTGAGCGTTCGACCGGCGATATTCAAAGGCGCTGCCGTGGAATTGGTTACTGCCCGACTTCGTCTGCGCGGTCACCAGGCCGGCGACGGCCTTGCCGAACTCAGCATCGTAATTCTGCGCGTTAACCTTCATCTCGGAAACCGAATCGAGATTCGGGTTGATAACCGCAACACCGTTAATCGGTTCCTGGTTGTCGGTACCGTCCAGTTCATAGCCCGTGGCGAATGGGAGTTGACCGTCCACTTCGATCGATCCGCTGCGCTGCGGATTGCCGCTGCCTTCGCCAGGTCCCCAACCGATGTAGGTGGTTCCAGGCGTGAGCAGCTCAAACTCCGTGAAGTTCCGATCCATGTTCGGCAAATTCTCCACCGCACGGGCATCAAGGATCGTGCTCACCTCGGCGCGGTCTGTTTGCAGCAAGGGAGTCTGGTCGGTGACCGTGACGGTATCGGAGGTGCTGCCTACTGACAACTGGACGTTGACCTCAGGGGCCGTGTCGGCAAACACAACTACATTGTTGACGAGCGTATGTTCGTATCCCTTGGCGTCAGCCTGGACCGTATAGGTGTCCGGGATCAGATGCTGCACCCGATAGAGTCCGCTCTCGTTGGTCTGGACACTCAGCGAGGTGCCCTTCGACACGTCGGTCACAGTAATCTTGGCATTGGGAATCGCGGCGCCTGTCTTATCGGTCGCCGTTCCATAGATCGATCCGTAGACCGCCTGCGCTCTTGCCGGCGAAGATCCCGTTAGGATTCCCATAAGAAGGACCACTGCGGCTACCGCGATCCATCCGAAGCTCGGACTATTAAGCCACCCGTTCTCGTTTTCAATTTTCATATTGCCTCCCTGCCCCTGCATTTGTTCATTATTCGTAAAGGCCCCTCTGAGAGCGGTGCGTACCGGGAAGCCAAGGCAATCTATGTCGCCTATGAATTTCACCTTGCTACAGCTACCCGACACCACTTCCAGATTTATCTTCAATCCTGGATTCCATAACCGAATCCAGGATGCTCTGCAGACGAGAAACTCGCCTCATGCAAATACCTGTTTGTCAGAGCGTGGCAATCATCTGCATCGCACACGGTATGCACAACGTTTTTTACGGTGATTTGACACGTCAAATTGCTAGGTATACTGTGACAACCCGATGCGTGTTGAGATAGATAGCCATAAAACGAATGAGGTCCTGCAACGGGATCCACGATGGAATGTGGTCGAGCGGGTCGCCGCCAGCCCACATCTTAAGGCCTCGCTTCGTTTGCAGGAGTTCCTGTTTTACATAGCCGAATGCGCAATTCGGGAGGTTCCTGGAGACGCCACCGAGCAGCAGATCGGAATCCATGTGTTCCATCGGAACCCCGGCTATAACTCCAGTGAAGACAGCATTGTACGAACGCACGCCCGCCTCTTGCGCCAGAAGCTCGCAGCCTACTTTGCCAATGAAGGTGCGCACGAAGAGATCATCGTTGACGTGCCCAAGGGACACTACCTCCCAGTTTTCACCGTGAGATCGGAGCAGGTACCTGGTGCCACGACCCCGTTGGATGACGGAGCAATACCGCTCCATCCCGCCCCGCAACTGCAACACGAGGAGCCGGAGGCACCCCCTGCCCCAGTAGTTACGAATCGGCTTCCCCGACCTCGCATTCTGGTCACGTTTCTTTTGCTTTTGACGGGCCTTGCACTCGCCGCCTTCCATCCCTGGAAGAAAGCGCGAACGCCGCAGCCTCCAGTGGCTCAGTCCCCAGTCGATATCTTCTGGCGTCCGTTCTTCCTCGACGATCCTCCCTTTGTCGTCTATAGCAACGCGCTGTTTACCGGAAACTCCATCTCCGGCTTGCGCTATGCGCCTCCGGGCGGCTCCGAAGATCAAAGCTCCAAGGACTCGTACGTGGACACTTATACCGGCATTGGCGAATTATCCGCGGTCTATGATCTGACCAGGCTCTTTGACAGTCACCAGGCCACGTTCACCTTGAAACGAAGTCAGCTCGTCGCCTGGGATGAAGCAAAATCGCGCAACCTGATCTTCATCGGCGCCAGCGTCGAGAATCCATCGCTGCGCGTGCTCCCACCCACCATCAACTTCACGCAACAAGCTGGAGCTGGCTTCGCTGGCATCGTCAATCATCACCCCAAACCCGGTGAGCCAGCCATGTACGCGCGCCCGGAACATCCCCTTACAACCGATTACGCCATCATCGCATTGCTGCCCGGCGTTCAATCGGGCAAACGCGTTCTACTCTTCAGCGGGTTGACCACCTTCGGCACGCAGGCCGCCGTTGAGTTCCTTTGCCGACCCGACAGTGTGGCGGAGATTCTTAAGCAGGTCACCGGCCCGAAGGGTGAGATTCGGCCGTTTGAAGCCGTCATCCAAACCAATGTCGGCGGAGGTGTTGCGCTCGAAACCCACCTCGTGACGCTCCGCCTCGACTAGGCCTCGCGCACATCCTCGCCCAAACTACTGCACCGGCTCCAGCTTCAGTTGATTGTCCACATGAATCTGGTTGGTGATCGCAGTCTCACGCTTCGCATCCTCTTCCTGCCCGGCCGTTCGATAGCCCTGGGCCAGCAGCGCGTGAGTAATATAGTTGCCCGGATCCATCTTCTCCGCGTGCTTCAGATACATGATCGCCGTCTGCGTATCCTTGCTGCGCAGGAGCACCTTGCCCATTAAGATGAAGGGGCCCGTACTCGTCGTATCCAGCGAAATTGCCTTCGTCAGAGCCTTCTGCGCATCCACCAGTCTGTCGACGCGAAGGTAGGCGTCGCCAAGGCGATCATAGACGGCCGCGTAATCGGGATTGATGCGGCGCTCGGCTTCAAACTCGCTGATCGCCTGCGGAATATCCGACTTATACAACGCAACTTCTCCCACCATAAAGTGTGCAAGAGGAAAGTTCGGCGAGATCTCCAGCGCCTTCTGCGCCTGTTGCGACGCCAGCTCCGGCAGATTCGCATGCATCAACATGGTGCCCAACAGCAGGTAAGCGCCCGCGGAGTTGGGCTCCTCGTCATACTGGGTTGCGAACGACTTTCGCGCATCGTCGTAGCGCTGCGAGTTCAGATAGCAGAGCCCAAGCACGTAGTTCGCATCAGCGTCAGCGTTGGGCATCCACGTGCGAACCTGCTCCAGGTAGGGGATCGCCGCCGCAGGCTGACCCAGGCGGTACAGCGTGAATCCCTGCATCTGCACCGACTCAAGATCGGTAGGATCTTCCTTCACCGCAGCTTCGAAGGCTTGTTTAGCGCTCAGTAACTTCCCCGTTCGGTAGTAAGCAACGCCAAGCTCATGATGCAAGCCCTTCACCGGAGGCTGCACGCTGGCGAGCTTCTCAAGAATCACCAGTGCATCGGAAACCTTGTCATGCTGGAGGTCCTCGTGTGCCTGGGCAAGTTCGTCGGCTGGCGATGCCGCCTGGGCCACTTGCGCGGCGCCTGGAAACGTACATACGAGAAGGAAGATAAGTGCGCCGAGAGTCCGCATAACGCGCTCAGAATACTACGTGCCCCTTGCATGCGGAAATGCTAAACTGGGCGATCTGATGCGGCCTCAGCATTTCGTCATTGCGTTGCTCGTGAGTCTTGCCTGCGGCGCGGGTGCACAGACTCACAGCAAGGCAACGCAAGCGCACGAGCATCCTCCCTACCCCGCCAGCACAACCTATGCGGCCCCCGCCTGGTTTGTGAACGTAGCGCCGCAAGCCGGCCTCGCGATGCTGAACGTCAACGGCAACCCCGCCACCAAGAAGTACATCATCGAAACCACCGGCAGCGGCGTAGCCATCCTGGACTACGATCGCGATGGATGGCCCGACATCTTCCTGCTCAATGGCACAACGCTCGATGGAGAACCAAAGCCCGCGACTCCTCCAACCAGCCACCTCTATCACAACAATCACGATGGAACCTTCACCGACGTCACGGCAGGATCCGGGCTCGAGGCTCCAGGATGGGCGCAGGGCGTCTGCGTCGGCGACTACGACAACGACGGACTCGATGATCTCTACGTTACCTACTACGGCAAGAATCGGCTCTATCACAACGAAGGCAACGGGCATTTCAAGGACGTTGCCGAGTCGAACGGCGTTGCCGGCGATGGCGCCAAATGGGGCACCGGCTGCGCCTTCGTGGACTACGACCGCGATGGCAAGCTCGACCTGATGGTAGCGAACTACGTCCAGTTCGACATCAAAACCATACCCAAACCGGGTGAAGGTCTCATGTGTGTTTGGAAGGGCGTTCCTGTGATGTGCGGCCCGCGCGGACTTCCCTTCACCACCAACCTTCTGTATCGCAACCTGGGAGGCAACAAGTTCGCCGACGTAACCCAGCCCAGCGGCATCACCAAAACCAATGGCCACTACTGCTTCAGCGTCTCCACACTGGATTACAACCGGGACGGCTGGCCGGATATCTATGTCGCATGCGATAGCACACCAAGCATTCTGTATCACAACAATAAAGATGGCACCTTCACCGACGTTGGTCCGGATGCCTCCGTGTCTTACAGCGACGACGGCGGCGAACAAGCCGGCATGGGTTCGACCATCGGAGATTACGACAACGATGGCTGGCCAGACATCTTCAAAACCAACTTCTCCGACGACACGTCTTCGCTCTATCACAACAACAAAGATGGCACCTTCACCTCCAGCATCTTCGACGCGAGCCTGGGTCTGAACACGCAGTATCTCGGCTGGGGGACGATGTTCCTCGATATGGACAATGATGGATGGCCCGACATTCTCGCCGCAAACGGACACGTCTATCCAGAAGTGGATACGGCACACCTCGGAGCCACCTACCGTGAGCCTCGAGTCCTTTACTGGAATCAGGGCAACGGAAAGTTCAAGGACATCAGCAAGGCGTCCGGTCCCGGCATCACGGATCCGATGTCCAGTCGCGGCCTCGCCGTCGGCGATCTCTGGAATGATGGCCGAGAGTCTGCAGTCGTCAACAATATGGACGAGAAGCCTCTGCTGCTCGTGAACCTTGTGGCCAACAGCAATCACTGGATCGGCGTCATGCTGCAAGGCACCCAATCGAACCGCGACGGAATTGGCGCGCGTGTTATTGTCTCGGCGGGCGGCCACACGTGGTTTCAGGAAGTGCGCAGCGGATCAAGCTACATCTCCAATAATGATCTGCGGTTGCACTTTGGTCTGGGCTCGGCTTCTACGGTGCAATATGTGGACGTGGCCTGGCCCAGTGGACGGGATGAACGGTTCCCCGGCGGTTCCGCTGACCACTTCGTCACACTCATCGAAGGTCGCGGTGTGCTGCACAAAACACCCTGATTGGTGAGTTTCGACGCTCGGTCTTCGGTATTCCCGTCCAGTCCACGCTACATGGCACGCAGGTTGTCGACCTTCCGCTCAACGGACAAATCATGAGGCTTAGATACCAAAGATCCCGTGGACGCCATCGCGAGATAGTTTGCTTCGAAGACTTCGCACGGTAGCGGCCTGCTAAACAGAAAGCCCTGCATCTCATCGCAGCCCAGCATACGCAAGAGTCTCGCCTGATCTTCAGTCTCCACACCTTCGGCAACGGTATTCAGATTCATCGAATGCGCCAGCGTGACAATCGCCGACACCTGTGCCAGCCTGTCCGGGTTTTCGGTTAAATCCATCACGAAGGAGCGATCGATCTTAAGCGTATCCAGTGGCAGCTTCGACAGACAGCTGAGCGAGGAGAAGCCTGTGCCAAAGTCATCAATCGCGATGCTCACGCCCATTGCCCGGATTCTCCGCAGCGTGGCAATGCTGAACTCCAAATCCTCCATGATCATGCTTTCAGTGATCTCCAACTCCAGCGCAGCGCCCGCACCAGGACAGTTTCCGACCGCCCACTCGATGTCACGGATAAACTTGCGATTGCGAAGCTGCAGCGGAGAAACATTCACCGCAATCTGAACCGCAGGCAGCCCCAATCGACGCCAGCGCGAAGCATCTTCCATCGCTTTTCCCAGCGCCCAGCGCCCCGCTTCATAGATCAAACCAGTCTCTTCCAGCAACGGGATGAATCGGTCGGGTGGTACCAGCCCTGTGCGAGGATCATTCCATCGGATAAGAGCTTCCGCACCCCTGAGCACGCCAGTCGTTGCACTCACCTTCGGCTGATAGTGCAACACGAACTGTTGCTTATCCAATGCGCGCCGCAGCTGATTCTCCAACAGGAACTTGCCGGCCATCATCTCCGTCATTTGGGGGGTATGAAACAAATATCGGTTGCGGCTCAACTTCGCCTGCTTCAACGCCGCCTCTGCATGATTAAACAGCGTCCCCGCATCAGCACCATCGTCCGGATACATGGAGATTCCCACCTTGGCGCTGATCCGGAAGGTATTCTCGTCGACTTCAAACGATTGGTCGCGAAGCGTGTTCATCCATCGTTCCACCAGCACCGCTACATCACCCTCGCGCTCCAGCTTAGGGATGACGATGGCGAAGTGATCGGCATCCATTCGGGCCAACAGGTTCGAATCTCCCACCTCAAGCGTCAGCCAGGTCGCAACCTGCTTCAATATCCCGTCTCCAGCCGTATGGCCAAGGCTGTCATTGATATTTTTGAAACGCTCCAGATCCAGTTCCAGAACTGCCAGCATATGCCCGGCAGCTGAAGCAGCATGCAGGGAATGGGTCACCTGTTTGAGGAAGCGAGCGCGATTAGGCAACCCAGTGAGCGCATCACAGTTTGCCAGATGCTCAAGCATCTCCTCTTTCTCAAGATGATCGATCGCAAAGGACAAATTTGCGGCGAGCTCGCTCAGCAAGCTCTTCTCCTCACCATCCAATGCGCCCATCTGGCCCGCATAGAGCGCCAGCACCCCCACCGGAACGCCCTTTCGATGGAGGGGAAGGATCGCCATCGAGTTCCAACCGAACCTGACCGTTGCTTCATCTTGCCTGGTGATGAGCGGGTCGTTGTGATAATCCTGAACCCATATAGGTCGATTCTCACGGATCGCCGTCCCGAACGGGCCCTCGAGCATTCGACCTTTCGATACGATGGCACCGAGATGCTCCCCGGCATGCGCGCCGAACCTTGCCAGGACCTCGAGCTCCGACCTGCTCGCGTCGAGCATACCGATCCAAGCCATGCAAAACGTCCCCACTTCGACGGCGATCCTGCACGCTTCACGGAATAATTCTTCGCGGTCGTGCACCCGCACGATCAGCGCATGGATTCGGCTTTGCATCGCTAAGACGCAGTTGAGGTGCCTCATCCTGGTCTCGGTGGTTTTGCCCATCGGGATGGCGCGAATCGTGGCCAGCGTATACGCCCCACTCTTTCCCCCATAGGGGCTAAGGCTCATTTCCACGGGGAACTCCGTTCCGTCGGAGGCACAGACACTCACCTCCATGCCCACCCCCATCTCCTGGAAGTCAGGGGATTGAAGGAATGCTTCCATAGGCTCAGGGTGCATCTCACGATATCGCTGCGACATCAATAGCGTGACCGGCTTCCCTGTAAGCCGCCCAGGCTGGTATCCGAACAGGGCGCATGTGTGCTCGTTGGCTAGAACAATCAGGCCTTGCGCATCCACCAGAATCATCGGATTCGGTACGATGGAGAACAACTCCGCTATCGCTTGCATCGTGCACCAGTCCCCCAGATCCGCATCGCAGCTGGCCCGTTGGCGTCCATAGCCTCGAGAGCAACAGCCTCCGGTCAAATCGATTCCACCACCACCTCGAGTGATTATGGGTGGTCACAGAGTTCCTATCGGCATTTGAGAGAAAAGGATGAGGCGGTGCGTCCATTGGACGCGATGATCCCAGTGCCGCCTGATCCTTAGATCGACTTAATGCATTGGGCCGCTCACATCATCGCCGCACTTTGGAGAGGACGCGCGCGCCCACCCGGCCCCCTCCCCTGCTCACACGCCTACTGCATTCCATATCGCGCAAGCCACTTCAACTCCTCGCGCACCTTGATGTAGCCGTGCCACGGGTTCTTGTCCAGCGGATGGTTCTCCCCAGGAAATACCAGCAGGTCGTGCGGCACATTCAGTCGCTGTAGTGCTCGCTCCAGCAGAACCTGCTCGAGGTGGCTGACCCGATTATCAGCATTACCTCCAACGATGTGCGTCGGCGTCGTCACCTTGTTCAGCTGAAACAGCGCTGCCTCGCTCTGGTACAGCTCTGGTTTCTCCCAGGGAGTTCCGGAGAGGTACCACGCATCGTCCCACGTAAGATCATCATTGCCCCAGTTGGCCGCATGCTCCACGGCCCCCGCCCCCGTCACTGCAGCCTTGAAGCGCGTGGTTTGCGTGATCAACCAGTTCGTCATATAGCCGCCATAGCTATAGCCTCCGACGGTCAAACGGTTTGGATCCGCAATCCCCTCCTTTACTAGGGCGTCCACGCCGGAGAGAATATCCCGCCCCGGCGCGGACACGATATGCGGGCGGATACCCAGCATGAACTCGTCCCCATAGCCCGAAGATCCGCGATAGTTTGGCCGGAAGACAAGCCAGCCATTCGTCGCCGCCAGCGTTGCCCAGTCGTACCAGTCCGCTCCAAAACGATCGCCGTCCGCATCCGCCGGACCTCCATGAATCAGCGTGAGCATCGGCAGATGCATCTCGCCCATCTTGCCGGGAGGATAGATCAACACTCCCTCCACCTCCGCTCCATCGCCCGATTTCCACCGGTACGGCTTCCACTCCACCTGCGCGCGCTCTCCGAACACCGGGTTGAACGCCGTCACGGCGCTGGCCTGGTTCATCGTAGCGACGCCATGTGCAACATACACCTGCGTAGGATCTGTGATCGTCGAATGAGTAAACGACACCTCGCCACTCTGCCGCGCGACATCCAGATTCGCCTCGTTGCCCGCTTCCGCAACAATGACCTCGGCCTTATCTCCTTCCACGCGGTACACACGCTGATCCATTCCGGTAAGCCCCGCGGCCAGCACGGTACCGTCTGCGGCAACGGTGATGTCTTCCCACGAACCGTGGAACGCCGCGCCCAGACGTGTCACCGCACCCGTCCCAACGTCCAGCGAGTAGATTCGTCCCTGCACATCCTGATACGGTCCCTCAATCGAGCCACCCGCCGCCCTCACCAGCAGGTCAATGCTCTTGCCCGACGGCGTCCAATGCAGATTGCTCTCGAGCCCCTGGTTATGCGTCACCTGCCGCGCCACGCCACCCTTCGTGGCCACCACAAATAGTTCACTGTCGGAGGGGTTCTCCAGCCGAAGCGAAATTGGTCCAGTCTCAAACGCGATCTCATCGCCGACAGGCGAAGGTGCAATCTCCTTAATCGCGAGTGAGCTAGTAGTGACCACGGCAGCGCCGACCGGATACTCCGGCTCATCCGCCGCAGGTTTTGGAACCTGATGGGCCTCTGGAGTCGCCGTACTATTCTCCAGGGCAGCGGCTACAGGTAGCGACAGCAGTACATCCCCGCGCTCCTGCTCGCGCCATCGAATCACATCCTTCCACTCCGTCTTCTCGGCGTCCTCTGCATCTTTCGAGAGCGTTTGTGCTACCGAGAACGCAATGCTCTTGCCATCGCTCGACCACGCAAACGCATGCGTATCCAGCTTCTCGCGATACAGCGGCATCGCCTCGCCGCCGCTCACGGGAATCAACCAAACGCGGCTCGTCCCGCCTTTGCTGTCGTCGTCACCCGTCGATTCGCCAGCCAGCGGACGATCCGACGCAAACGCAATCATCCTTCCATCCGGCGACCACTGCGGAGACGATTCATGCCCCGAGGTTGTCAGCGCCGTAACGACCCCACCCTGCTTCGTCCACAACCATAGATCTTCCTTGAAGCGGTTATGCTGCCAGTCCGGAGCTCCAGTAGAGATCACCACGGCCGCCCCATCCGGCGAGATCTTTGCTCCCAGAATCTCCGTCGCATTCATGAATTCATCCAGCGTGATTGGCGGCTTCTTCTGGGTTGTCGGAATGCTCTGTGCACCAGCCGTGCATGCAACGCCAATCAGGACGGAAAGCAATCGTGCAGTCGAACGAACATTTCTCATAGTCGTAGCGATAGTTCCTCAGGATTCTTTCGAAGCGGCATCCTGCACAAAGATGAAGCCGGCGGAAAGAGCAAAGCTCCTCCGCCGGCTGTTGATAGTTAGCCCTCTGAAGCCGCGCTAGAAGTCGTAGCGCAGAGAGAACTGCATGTGACGATACGCCTGGTCGGTCAACTCGGTAGTCCCCTCACCCAAAGTGCCGGTAGTCAAGGTGCCGCTGATACCGAGAGGATCGAAGCGTACCGTATTGGTGACGTTATAGACCTCCCAGGCAAACTTCAGCGCACCATATTTCTGCAGGTCCCAGGACTTTGTCAAGCTCGAATCGAGATCGATATATCCATCCCCTCGGAAGACGTTGCGCTCACCCGTCTCGCCCGGATACGGAAGCCGCTCAGGCGAGCCAGTCAGTACACCTGTATTGATGGCGCTTGCATTGGAGAAATACTGCGGCGTCCCACCTGGCAGAAACGTCTTATGTGCCTTCACCTGGCTCTTGTCGACAGTTACGGCAAACGAGCCTAACTCCCAATCGGTGGTGTAACCATATTCGCCCAGCGAGAAGGGCAAACCGCTCGTCATGCGGAAGATGCCAGAAGACTGCCAGCCTCCAATCAAGGCGTTGAGAACATGCCCAGCGTTCCCAGCGAATGCTTTACCCTTTCCCAAGGGAAGCTGGTACACCCAGTCCACGGTTAGCAAGTGGGTGGTGTCGAAGTCTGAAACACCCCGGTTGAGATACGGCTTCCAGGTATTGATAATACTGCTGATGACGAAAGCATTGCCTCCATCATTGCTCTGGCCGAACGAAACACCGCGCTCCGAGTCGGAACCATAGTCGATCGATCGCGAGTAGGTGTAGCTCACATCCAGTTGAAGCCCGTGGCTGCTGGGATGTCGCAGCGTGATCTGGCCCGCATTGTAATAACTCATGCCGATCGAGTTCTGCGCATACAGCGACGAGAACTGGTCCTGCCAGAATCGGGACACGTGGTTGGTCGGGCAGTTATAAGGAATTCCCGCTGAGCCGCTGTAGCAGAAGAAATCAATATCGGCGAGAGCTGTGGTGGCGCCAAGATTCTCTCGGAAAGGCGCCCACTCCAAATCATAGATGGCCTGGGTTGCGGTTTCACCCGGATACTCGGTGTTTTGCATATAGGGGAAAACATTCTCGAAGTAAGGAATGGTCGTAATGTTTGGATTGGCCCCACCACTGGCGCAAAGAGCGCACTGGTCGGCATGCGCATCCACGTCCTTGGACAACTGGGTGCCCGCACTGTAATAGTCGCCACCGCCCAGAGGGTCCGTGTAATCTACCGGCTCCGCTAGATCCTGCTCCTGAAGAAGATGTCGGCCCAGGCGCCCGACATAGGCCGTCTCAACCGTGAACCCTCCAGGAATCTGACGCTGCACCGATAAGTCGAAGCTCTCCGAGTAAGGCGTCTTGATCTTGTTATCAATACCCCAAGTGATGGCAAAGTTTCCGTCCGGCGCCGTATATGGGTAGGTGAGGGTCGATGGAGCCACACCTCCAGGGAAATTTGCATTGTTGTTGAACGGCAGCGCGTTCCGTCCAGTGAACCGCGGCGAGGTTGCATCGGTGTAGTTCCCCGCAGGATTCGTTACCGATGTCGACAAGCCGAACTCACCGTTCTGATCGAAGATGTTGACCAGTCCTTCGCCGAAGTGATCGTAGTACATACCCGCGCCCAGGCGTATCGACGTCTTGCTATCCGGCGAGTACGCTAACGCGAAGCGAGGAGCGAAGTTGTCCTTCTGCTTACTATAGAAGCCTGGCTTGTTGTAGTAGTGGCCCGCCGGAGCAAACGTGAGATCCGGCTCGTCTACGACCCCCTGCAGGGCTGCCGTCTCGCGCCCCTTGAACCACGCATCCGTATCCACAGTCGGCGTAACCTCCTGTCCGTGCGTCTCCCACGGAGTCTGCAGCACCGTATAGCGTAGTCCGAAGGTCAACGTCAGGTTCGGTTTCACGCGCCACGCATCCTGGATGTAACCCTCATACTCGTTCGCCTTGAAATGACGAGCGATCGACGTCCCGTCCGCCAGCAGAACGCTGGTCGTCGGACTTGTCAGCTCTTCGTTGTAAACATCCGTCACATCCGGCACGACGCCAACCAGATTGGCATACCCATACACATAGCTCGACTGCCATCCCGGATCCACTGCAGGCGCTCCAATGAGCGTCGGACTCGGGGGGTTCCCGGCCAGCCACTCAGGATTGCTCGAAGCACTATTGAACGAGCCCGAATTCGAGGTGCGATTCTGATGGATCAAACGCCAGTTCACGCCGATCTGAATGCTGTGTTTTCCCTTGGTGATGTTAAGGTTGTCGATAATGTTATTGACCGGAGAACTCAGGATCGTGCTGCGCGTCTCAGCCGTGGGCGATGAAATATTGAGCCCGCTCGGAGAACGGAAGTCCACGTAATCCCCCGAACCAATGCCTGACTGTCCCGAGCCCTGACGGGTATAGCCATATCGAATGTCGTTGACGATGTTCGTCGACAGGGTCCAGGTATCGCCGGCCGCTAGACCTTTATTGTTGGCGATCAACTCGTACGATGGCGGCTGCCCGGGAAACTGCTCCGTCCCCGCTGTCACGTCCTTCTGCAAGTTGCCGCGGACAAAGATCCTGTGCTTCGACCCCGGAACATAATCAAGACGTACGATCGTCGTATTCATGCTCAACGGTGCGGGCGACGCGAACGTATACGAACCGGTTGTATATCCGCCATCGCCCTCATTGATGCCATTTGCGGTCGGTAGCTGATTAAAATAAGCCAGCGCAAATGGATTGGGGCCAGGCCCAGCCGTATAACCCGAGCCACCAGCGTTATTACAGACCGCGCATCCATTCAGCCCATCCAGCTGCGCAACCTGCGCCGGAGTGAGCGACACCATGTTCCCGCCCGACTGATAATCCAGGATGCCATTCTTATAGTCAGCTGTAGGCGTGGTCTGCGTGACCACTTCACTCTCTGCCTGCCGGCGTCCTTCATAGTTGCCAAAGAAAAACAGCTTGTTTTTGATAATCGGCCCACCTACCGCGACGCCAAACGTATGACGAATCAACTTTGGTGGGCGGTTCGCTTCGCCGCTCTCCAACTGTGCCTGCTTATTCAGGTAGTCGTTCGCGACTGTGTTCGTTGGACGGAAGTACTCATACGCTGCCCCATGGAACTTGTTGGTTCCGGATTTAGTCACCAGCGAGATCTGCGCTCCTGACGAGCGTCCGGAATCCGAGTTCGCATCTCCCGTCGTCACGCGAAATTCTTCGGTCGAATCCTGCGTCTCGCGCAGCACACCAAAAAATGCATAGCCGTTCACCTGGTCGTTGTCGTCCACACCATCGACAGTTACGTTGCCCTGGTCAGAACGTCCGCCGTTCACCGCACCGCTGCGGCTATCCTGCATCGAGGCATCCTGCGTCTTTACCGGCAGAAAAAACACGCCCGGCTGCAGCGAAAGAAGGTCAGCAACGTTGCGCTCATCGCTGGGCAGCGCCTGAATCGTCGCATTATCTTCCGTGCCACCCAGCGAAGCATCCGTCGTATTCAACGTCTGCGCTGCCTCGGTAACATTCACAATCTCGGTGTTCGACTTCATCGACAGTGCAAAATTAACCGTCGCCGGCTCATTCACCAGCAACTCCGCCAGCTTCTCCGCGCTGCCGAATCCCTGAGCTGTAACCGTAATCGTGTATGTAGCAGGTGGAATCTGCAGCAGCTGGTACTCGCCATCGTCCTTGGAGGTTGCTGTAAGGGTCTGCCCGGTCGCGCCATTATGCAGACTGACCGTGGCACCCGGCACCACCGCCCCCGACGGATCCTTCACCACGCCCCGCAATGAAGTCGTAGCGTTTTGCGCAATGCTCACTGAACAACAAAGACAGAAAAAAATGACGACTACGAATGCACCAATGCGTCTCATCAAAAGCTTCCTCCAAGGAGATAACAGCTTGACCTGCCCTTCAATGGGCGTAAATGAAAATCAGTGTGTTCGACTGGGTTGAAAACTCAGAAACAGGCGTGCGAAATGCGCTTCGGGATATGTAATGTATTACAGGAAGGTAAAGCCAATTGCAAGGTCAAAGATCGTAGGCCAGGCCCGTTTCACTGCATCATAGGATCGTCGACTTGAAGGAAATACCACTGCAAATGTGCCCTCTTTCGGCCACTTACGAGCGATGCGGCTGATCCACTCCAGCCGCATCGTTCGGTATGCGTATGATTTCGCAGCCACAAGTTACGGCTTTGCTTGGTGAGCCAGATGATCGAAGTTCAAGATGGCGTTGAATACCAGCGGATAACTCCCCACCGTCTCTCCGCGATAGACCGGGTTGTTGGCAAACAGCAGCACGTTGCCCTCTCCCAGGTGCGCATCCACGACGATGGCATGCTCGGCAATCGACCCTGCATTACTCAGCAGTCCTGAGAGCAACAGATCCTTCGCATCGGCAAACCGCAGAATCACCTCAGGACGCAGAGCCCCAGGAATCACCGCTGGATTATTACGAGTCTGCTCTTCGTTGAGCGCCTTGGCCTCCCATGCCTTCTGCTTCACCAGCGCCTCTGGCTCGACATCCTTCCGGCCCTGCACTACGTCGCTGTCTTCCACACTCCCGCGCCCGGTAGGCCGCTGCGCGTACGGATCCATCAGCATGCGCCCGGGCCCTCGGCCTCCATCCAGGTTGCTGATGTTGAAGGCCATGCCATTTGCGCTGATCACCGGAACCGACGCACCATAGCCCCACGCCACCGGATGGTTCGGCGCCACAAACAC
>FSXA01000522.1_pt1 | contig 17455 bp, 19 predicted proteins | sample 1638081 | NCBI WGS metagenome assembly FSXA01 (sample SAMEA3914788, study PRJEB12502) | metagenome | biome: forest; material: soil | place: Canada | collected 2011-07-03 | depth 0.1 m
CAGTCACAAGGGGAGGGTCGCTAGAGGCTGCGCGCTCCCCACCTCACAGGATTACTCAGGGCAGCACACTACTGCTTTAGAACTTGGCCAAGAACGTCCCGGCATTTTCTTTTGTGAGAACTTCGCCATTTACACCCCATCCCGCTCTTGCTTTCGTGATAATCCCCCATGTCCGGTACACCCGGGTAGCATCGCCAGCGTACCGGCTAACGATCTCCGTAGCCTCCGCGACGAATTCTTTTTGTCCCTCTTGAGTGACCCCGCCTTCCGCAACCATGAGTTGCACTCGGACCGAGGAACTGTCATGCCAAGCCTTGTCGGGACGGAAGCGGACAATCACTCGCACATAAGTTCCTGGAAGGCGGATGATTCCTCGGCAACGGGTTGCTCTATCGCCTTGTCGATGGAAAACGGAAGCCTCAGCGCGACGGCAAGCAGGAGAGCATGTAATCCGCAGAGAAGAAGAAATGCAGCGGTAAATGCGCTGGAAAGGCCAGCGCTGGACTGTGCCATCCCCAACCTCCATCCCAGAAAGGTTGTGCAGAGGGTAGTCAGAGTCGGCCCACCGAGGCGCTGTACGATGTTAAGCGTGGTTGTCGCCATCGGCAGATCCTGTTTTCTGACGGAAGCGTATGCGGCTGAGATAGAGGGGACGCCAATCGCGCTCAGTCCCACTCCACGCAGAAACAGAGTGCCTGCGAGCACGGTGACAACGAGCCCGTGGCTGGCCAGCCAGATGAATGGCAGTGTGGCGGCGAAGGCGAGAAACGCACCTCCGGCAGACACCTTACGAATACCAAACCGTTGTATCACGGCTCCCATAAATGGATACGAGACGATCATCCCTAAACCCAGCGGAGCCAGCAGCCAACCTGTCGCGCTCGGCGATTGGCCACCAGCGCGAATGAGATAGATCGGAATCAGCATTTGGCCGGCAAACGAGATTCCGTTCGCCATGAACTGGGTAGTGGCGGCCGCAGAAAAAGTTTTGCTCCTGAATAGCCGAAGATCAATGAGCGCTCGATCTCCTTTGCGTCCTGCCATCCTGAAGAAGAACGTAAGCAAAATTACGGAGGCAAGGAGAGCCGCAAGACCGATGCGTTCGCGCAGGTGATCCGACCCATACAGGAAGAGCACAAGTCCGGGAGAGAGCAGAGCCAGGCCAGGGAGATCAAGTTCTCTTGACCTAGTCTCTTCACGGTCATCGGGCAGGAAGAGAACCGCCAGTACGATTGCCAACGCACCGACGGGCAGGTTGACCAGGAAGAGCCAGCGCCAGGATGCGTATTGCAGAATGGCCCCGGCGATGACCGGGCCGAGGATGGGTCCCACCATGATGGGCACGGCAGCGTAGCCCATGACGCGTGCCATGTGCTTCCCCGCCGCACGCGCAATCATCATCTGCGCCATCGGGGCCATCAGCCCTCCGCTTATGCCCTGAAGAATGCGAAATGCAATCAGGGAATTCGCCGACCAGGCCAGGCCGCAGAGAGCTGAGGCGAGAGTGAAGGTGGAGAAACACCAGAGATAAAGAGATTTAGCTCCGATGCGCTCGACGAGCCAGCCGTTCAGCGGGAGCATGAGAGCGAGCGCCAGAAGATAGCCGCTTGTGACCCATTGGATCGCCGTGAGGCTGCTGTGCAGATCCACGGCGAGACTGGAGAGCGATACGTTGACCACGGTCGCATCGAGCTGCGAGAGAAAAGAACCGAGCACCGCGACGGTCGTGATCTTCCAGACCAATGGGTCGAGCCCGCCGGCTTCGCTGGAGGCCTTAGTCAAGGGAGGCCAAGACCTCATCGGTGGTTCGGACGCGGGTGAGACGCGGGAAGATATTTTCAAAGGCGAAGCGGTGATGTTCGGCGTTCTGGCTGGAGCAGGCATCTTCGACAAGGACAAAGGCAAAGCCGAGGCCGGTGCCCTGGCGGGCGGTGGACTCGACGCCTATGTTGGTGGAGATGCCGGTGAGAACGACCGTGTCGACGCCTCGGGTTCTGAGCTGCTGCTCAAGGTCTGTGCCGGCGAAGGCGCCCCAGTGGCGCTTGGTGACGAGGATGTCGCCGGGCTGGAAAGCAGCGGAAGGAGCGATCTCCGACGCGGCGGCGGGCAGCGGCTTGTCGCCCAGGTTGTGCGGCTGGTCGACGGGAAGGTTCATGAAGTCGTTGAGGTCGACGCGGACGTAGACGACGGGGGCGCCGTGAGCCCGGAAGGCTTCGGCGAGCTTTCTGGAGTTTTCGACGACTTGTTCGGCGGTATACGGCACGGGGTTCATGCCGACGATGGCATTCTGCAGGTCGATGAGGACGAGTGCGGTCTTTTTGGGGTCGAGCCGGAGTTCTGCCATGATTCCTCTATGTTGAAAATATTGAGAAATCGAGGGCTCCCTCGATTTCTCTGGATTTAGAATACGAGGGTGCCCTCGATTTCGTCAAACCCCGTTCGGGTCGCTCCGCAGCAAGAACGCTCGACGCGCCGGCTGGCGGGTTTTTTGGACGCGGCCGCGGAGCTCTTTGTCGAAGTCGGCTACGAAGCAGCGACTATGACGGCTGTTGCCGAGCGGAGCGGATCTTCCATCGGCGCGCTCTACAACTACTTCCCGGATAAACAGTCCATCGCCTTCACATTGGTGAATCAGTACTCGCAGGAGTTGGAGGCGCACTGGAAGCCATTGATGGAGCAGGCGGAGACACTGACTCATGCGGAGTTCGCCGAACTATTTATCGAGCGCATTACCGAATTTGTCCAAGAGCGTCCCGCTTTTCTGAAGCTGTTTGCTGCCCCGATCCGATTTCGCCGCGATCCTGCCGCTCGAAAGGCTTCGCGCGTCGCGATCGCGAACGCGTTTCGAGCGAAGAATCCGTCGCTCTCGAATGATCAATCGATCCTTGCGGCAAACGTGACTCTTCAGATCGTCAGGGGGATGATGACGCAGTACGAGGACTCGGATTCCAAAGGCAAAGTCCTCGTTGTAGCTGAGTTCAAGAAGTTGCTGACGTTGTATCTGAGAGACGTCTTGTCCGAGGACGAAACGTCGGCCAAATAGAACCCAAACTCCTGCAGTTGGTTGCAGCCATTGCGTGGGTTTATACAGTTTGATCTCGACTGCCGACAAGTGCTCACCGAATCACGCGCAAATCTCCGTTGATGCCAACAGGCCGAGTCACGCATTATGAGAGGACGCCTGCCTTCGGAGCGGAAGCAAACTAGAACGCAGGGGCTTTGCTCCCGCACCCCCAGGATTTAGCGCTTTGCTGCCTTTCCCGATCGGGGGCCTCGACTCGCAAGTGAAATGGGGATGCCGAAGCATCCCCATTTCGATCGGTCGAGGCCACTGAGTCGGCGCTCGGGTTGCTTCCCAGCATGGCCCTATCCTCCGCTCAGGTCGGGCTGATTATAGCTGCAGCGGGCAGGGAGACGCTTCTTCGCAATTGGTCTTGGAGTATGGCATTTTGACCTTGGGGGAAGATCACGTTGGCACGCATCCCCTTCCCCCAGGAGGCTACCCACATGAGTAGCGATATGAAGAAGTATATCGGACTCGACGTTCACAAGGATGCAACGTCGATTGCTGTTTTGAATGGCGCGGGCAAGCTGGTGATGGAATCCATCATCGAAACCAAAGCAGCCACTCTGCTGGAGTTCCTGCACGGTTTGCGGGGCGGGCTGCATTTGACGCTGGAAGAAGGGACCTGGGCGGCCTGGCTGTACGATGTGCTCAAGCCCCACGTCGAGGAAATCGTGGTCTGCAATCCGCGCCGCACGCCTTATTGAAAGAAGGCAGCAAGAGTGACAAGGTGGACGCGCGGAAGCTGGCCGAGCTGTTGCGTGGCGGACTACTGCGCGGGGTCTACCACGGAGAAAACGGACTGCGGACGTTGCGGGAGTTGGCACGTAGTTATCTGACCATCAGCAAAGACCAGGCGCGGGTGATGAGTCGAGTCAAGGCGCTGTATCGAAGCTGGGGCATTCCCTGCTCGGGCACGCAGGTCTATACCCCACGCCATCGCGAGGAATGGCTGAGCAAAATTGCGCAACCCGGTGTGCGCCGCCGAGCAGAGCTGTTCTATCAGCAGATGGATGGACTGTCGGTTGTGCGGCACACGGTGCGAGGAGAACTTTTAGCCGAGAGCCGGAAACATCAGGCCGTGAAATATTGCGCCAGATTCCGTTGATCGGCCCGCTGCGGGCTGCCCTGTTGCTCGCCCTAATGCAGACGCCCCACCGGTTCCGCAGCAAGCGGCAGCTGTGGACCTACAGCGGTCTGGGAGTGGAAACGCACGACAGCGCCCAGCATCGTTATGTGGACGGACAGCTGCAACGCTCCAAAAAGCCACAACAGATCCGTGGTCTGAATCAAAACCACAACCACGAGATGAAGATGATCTTCAAAAGTACGGCCATGAGCGCCAGTCGTTGCGCAGGACCATTGCAGGACTTTTACGCAAGGTTGCTGGCCAAGGGGATGAAGCCGGATATGGCTCGCCTCACGCTCCCACGCAAGATCGCGGCCATTGCGTTGACACTTTGGAAGAAAGGAGAACCTTTCGACGCAGAACATCTGAAATCGCAAGCAACTTGAGCGTCTACAGGAACTAGGTAGGCCAGGTTTACTTACCCGATGGTTAGCCAATCGGTTCTTGCGACGCTCGGGGTCGAGGGAGAGTATCAATCAATGAGTTAGGCCCTGTGTGCAGTCGTTCAGCATCGAGCCTCCAAAGTCACCATATGCCCCCTCGCATAACCAAAGAAAGCGATAGGCCTTGAGTCTCAGATAGGACCATGGTTGGCCCGCTAAAGCCAACGCGTTTGCTTGCATTCCAGAACCGAAGGCGTCGAATGACCATCGCGTAATGAAACCGCCGAGGACAAACCGCCAATTGCTTGGTGTCCGGAATACGCCGCGAGCCCACAGCCTCTCCAGAACTCAGATTCGGCTGGATGCAAGCTACCATCCGTCTCCTCTCGGAGAGAAGAGGGAGATTTTTTTTCTTGACATCCCCTCTTATAGGACTCATTGAGTATCTCTGCCGCGACGTGAGCCTATGGGGACGGCTGTTTTAGCTCCAGCCGATTCGTCTGAAAAAACTAGTGATCTCTTCTGCTGCCCGGTCTGGATCTTCCCGGTGAGGAACGTGCCCGACATCCGGAAACTGCGCGAGATCCAGATCAGAGAAGGTCTCTGACAGCCGGTCTGTCCAGGCATACGGAAGGACAGGATCATGCTCGGCCCAGCGGACGCACGTAGGTATCTCTTGAGCCGCCCCTGGGGCACAGTCCGGTGAACCTGCTTCGCGTCAAACAACGGACTACTTGAAGCTCTCGACGGCTACGTTGAGGAGCCGCTAAGAAAAATCGGTTTCACCATCGCTTCAATTTTGGCGGCCATTTCCTCAACTGGTAACCGGTTTGGGGTCTCTAACCAGCGACGCGCGGCGCCGTATATGGCCCACGCGGCCGTTGTCGCCAGCATTTCCGTTTCGATGCTAGGTGTCATCCCATGACTGGCAGTACCTTCCTGGAAGATTCCTTCGACAACTGGGATGATGGATCCCTCGAGCGGCATCTTGGTTAACTGAGACGGACAGCCCGTGGTATCGGCCAAGTAGTCGCAAACGCCAAGTGCAATGGCGCGCAGTGCTCTATCGCAGTCGGTAAACGAGAGCCCTCTCCTCGCAATCAGGTCCCGGAAGCGTGCGGCCGTCATGGCTTGGAGCAGGGCGTTCTTATCCGGGTAATGGAGGTAGAAGGTGGCCCGGTTTAGCGTCGCCTCGTCTGCGATCTCCTGAATGGAGATGTCTTCGAATTCCTTTTGAGTCAACAACCTGATCAAGGCGTCCATTAGCATGCGCCGGCTGCGCAGAATGCGCGGATCCGTCGCTTCATGCGCGTTGGCGGAGTGGAGTGCCTGATTCATTGAAGGTTAAGAATACCTCTTCCTACAGCATTTGATGCTAATGCGACATTTGTTGATTTATTGTTTGAATCGACGTATGTTGAGTAGACATCAACTGTCGTATAGGAGATCCCGCTATGTCCACGCTTCTTCATGTCGATTCAAGCCCACTCTACGGTCGGTCAGTCTCTCGCGAACTAACCGCCGCATTCGTCACCCAATGGAAGGCTTCGCATCGGGATGGAGCGGTCATTGACCGGGACCTCAATGCGAGTGCAATTTCGCCGGTCACCGAGGAATGGGTGGGCGCCGTGTATACGCCAGAAGAGGCGCAAACTCCCGACCAGAAGAAACTGCTTGCACTATCAGACAGCCTGATAGCCGAGTTGGAGCAGGCCGATGAGTACGTCATCGGAGTGCCGATGCACAACTTCGGTGTGCCCTCAGTGCTGAAGCTCTGGATCGACCAGATTGCGCGTGTCGGCAAGACCTTCTCCTATGCGGACGGTAAACCGAAAGGCCTGATCATCGGCAAGAAGGCCACGTTCATCATTGCTACCGGCGGTATCTACGACGCCCAGACGCAGATGGCCTCGTTCAACTTTGTCGAGCCGTACCTGCGGTCACTCTTCGGCTTCCTGGGCCTCACAGAGGTGACCTTCCTGACAGCGGGTGGAACGATGGCGCTGAATCATGGGCAGGACCGCGTCGCATTTCTTGCACCGCATCTCGAAGCAGTGAACACGCACGCAGTGACGGCATAAGGAGGTCACGTATGAAAATCGCTTCGATCATTGCTCGTTATCTGCTTGGATTGATGTTTACCGTCTTTGGCCTGAACGGATTCCTTAACTTCATCCACCAGCCGCCCCCGACAAATCCGTTGGCGCTACAGTTCATTGGCGCCATCATCGCATCGCACTTCGCCGCTTTTTTCTTCGCGGTGCAGTTGGCGGGTGGACTGCTTCTGCTCTCCGGTTTCTTCATCCCACTTGCGCTCACACTGCTTGCGGCGGAACTCTATAACATCCTCGCGTTCCACATTACCCTTGCTCCGGGTGTCGCCCCAGCGCTGGTGGCCTGCGTGCTCTGGCTGCTGGTCTTCCTCCAGTACCGTGAAAGCTTCCAGGGCATACTCCGCGCGAAACCTGCGACGCAGCAATAATTATGCTTCTCAGCAGGGAGGTGCACCTGCCCCGGGCTGAGAAGTAGCCTCGGGAACCATCAGCATTCTGAGCGGCGGAGTTGAAAGAAAGGAACTCTCAGGATCGAAAATGAACAGTCGGAGAACGCTGCGTCCTCAACATTCGAGGATCATCTAACTGAGACAACTGTATCTGAGGGGTATACGCGAAGACTGGCGCACCCGCTCAGTAGCGCGCAAGAACAGTTTTCGAAGCAACTGATGACCGTCTGGTCAAACTTCGTCAGGACAGGAAATCCGAAGGGACCGGGAGATCGGCCTGCCGCGGCCGCGCTACGATGCCGGCAAACCCCAGTCGTCGTTTTATTTATTGAGGATATTCCTGCTTCATCTCTGCGGGCAGCCAATCAGGCGTCCGAGGAGCACCAGTGCAAGCTCCGGGAAAGGCTTCAACTGCCTTGATGGTTGGGGTACGCGTTCGACGCTGTGTTGCTACTCGCCTATTCCCCAATCATGTGAAGCACGATCTCTCGTGTATGAGGACGTACTCGGTGTTCGAAGAGGTAGATGCCTTGCCAGGTACCGAGTGCGAGACTGCCATTGATAACCGGTATCGATAGCTGGACTTGGGTGAGCGCTGTTTTCAGATGAGCGGGCATGTCATCGGACCCTTCAGAGTTGTGATGGTATGGCCCATTCTCAGGTGCGAGCCTGCCGAAATAGGCGTTGATGTCTTGGCGCACAGTGGGATCGGCATTCTCCTGAATCAAAAGCGAAGCTGACGTGTGTCGACAAAATACCGTGAGAAGGCCAGTTTGAATCTTTTGACGCCTAACCCATTCGCAGATGGTCGACGTAAACTCATAGAGACCTTGGCCACGTGTCGAGATTTCAAGGCTGCGCGTTGCCTGCATCAATATTCTGTCTCCGCAATTTTTCTATTATGCTGGAACCGATACGAGTGTTTGGATGCTGATGTGTAGGCTAACGATCTTTCTCGTGGGAAGCGTCTCCCCAACTCGGGTAAATGAGCCGTTCATCGAGGTACAGCAATCCTTATGAAGAAAAGAGATAATGGGCTGTTACGCCTGATCGCCATCTTCAAGCTCGTCAAAGCCGTCACGCTGATCGGGGTGGGTCTTGGCGCACTGCGCTTAGTCCACGACAACAATATTGCCGGTTCTATGATTCACTTGGCCGCAAGACTCGGTCTCAATCCGGGAGGCCGCTATCTCGATCATGCTCTCGCAAGGCTAGTGAACCTTCCCTCAAGAGATTTCAGAGATCTCGGCATCGGCAGCTTCGTATATGCAGCCCTATTCCTGACCGAGGGGACGGGACTGTGGCTTATGAAGCCTTGGGCCGAGTGGTTCACCGCCATTATCACCGGCTCTCTCGTTCCGTTGGAGATCTTTGAGATTCACCGCCATCCCACGATCGTCAAAGTCATCGTTCTTCTTCTCAATATTGCCGTCGTTGGCTACCTCTTTGTAAGAATTCGCAAAGAACACTCCGACCTCCACTGATCGTCCACCTCACACCCCGGTAGGGTGCTGAACAGATCAAGAAAGCTGTCCTCGCCAAAGCGGCCAACTATATCGATCTCGATGAGTCTTTGGGTCTATGAATATGCCGTCGATGGGTGCTTTGGCGATTTTGCACCAATCCAGAATCGAGCCTGGCCACATGAACTTTTATCGTTACTGATTGTCAGTTTGCCCGATAACCATCTGTTGCCAATTCGCCATAGCAATCTCTACGACCTGCGTGAGTGTCTTTCGCGAAGCGCCATCTCTTGATTGAAGGGCGAGGCCGTGAAGGACCGTGGAGAAGTACGCCGTCAGGGCTGCGACGGGAGCTGTTGTTGGGACGTCACCATCACGTTGCCCTAGTTTTAGTCGATTCAGGATGGATTGCGATATCTGGCGACGTATGGACAAGAGGTGATCCTGCACAGTTTTACTCTCCACTGGGCAATTGGTAGCTCCCAAAATCAATAAGCAACCCCCAGGCGCGTCTGGCGCAGAAAATGCATCCACGGCAGCCTGCAGCATTTTACGGATTGCTTCACGAGTATTGGTGCCCTTTGCAAGGGCACCGGTGGTACTGAATCCCGCCGTTTGGCGGTAAAGCTCGACTGCCTCGTGGAACAACTGCTCCTTGCTCCCAAACGCCGCATAAAGACTTGCCTGCGTGACCCCCAGTTCCGCGCGAAGATCTGCCATCGAGATGGCGTCGTAGCCACGGGACCAGAAGAGGCGCATCGCTTTCTCCAGCGCCTGCCCTCGGTCAAATTCACGGGGCCGACCTCGATCCCTCTTGGGGCCCTCTGCGCTATTTTTAGATCGACTGGTCTTTATATTTGCCTTTACACGATTTGCCATGTATATATTTATAGACCAGTTGATCTGTAAAAGGAAGCGCTGGCCAATTCACTATCTCAAATCGGGAGCAGACCATGAGCCTTAGCGACCGCAGTACCAGTTCGATATCGTTTCCTCCAACCTTTGAGACCCACGAGATCGAAACAAACGGCGTAACAATTCATACGCGTGTAGGGGGTAAAGGACCGGCAGTAGTTATGTTGCACGGTTTTGGCACAACCGGAGACATGTGGATTGCAATGGCTTCCATACTTGCAACCGACCACACCGTCATCGTGCCGGATTTGCGTGGACTTGGACTTTCTTCCAAGGCGTCCGGAGGGTACGACAAGAAAACACAAAGCGAAGACGTAGCAGGCGTGATGGACGCGCTAGGTGTGTCCATCGCGGATTTTGTGACGCATGACATTGGAAATATGGTTGGCTACGCTGTCGCCGCCACGTCCCCGGAGCGTGTGACCCGCTTCATTCCCATTGATGCCCCTCTTCCCGGAGTTGGTCCATGGGAACAGATTGTGCAGGACCCCCGCATGTGGCAATTCGGTTTTGGCGGCCATGATATGGAACGACTCGTCTCCGGTCGAGAACGCATCTATCTCGACCGCTTTTGGAATGAGTTCTCCCTCCATCCCGAGCGATTCGATGAAGCGAAACGCCAGCACTATGCCGCACTCTATGCGATGCCCGGTGCAATTCGCGCAGGGTTCGCACAGTTCGCAGCTTTCGAACAGGACGCGCTTGATAGCAAGACGTATCTTGCCAAGGGCAAGCTCTCCATGCCTGTTCTCGCGATCGGAGGCGAAGCAGCATTCGGAACGATGATGGCGACAGTGATGCGTGTGGCTGCAACGGATGTGCAGGAGGCGATCGTCCCGGATTCCGGTCATTGGATTATGGAGGAGAATGCAGTCGCGACCACCAAACTCGTCACTGACTTCCTGAGATCGTGATGTTGCGCCATTCCGCGTCGTAATTTCCTGCTGACGCCGAAGTGTTGAAGAGCCAAAAAGAGCTGGACTGCTGGCCGTGAGCTTTTCCAGTAACCGGACGGACGCTACTACCGGTTCCGTAGAAATCGGCATCGACATATGGGAAAAAATCCTGAACGACAGACCTCTGCTCAGCCACGGCCGAGGTCTGATCAAGGATGTACAGACAGCGGTTTCATCGGGCATCGGCGGACAGAATATTGCGGAGAACATCGAGGGCCGCGAACGCTATCCCATTAATGTTCGCTACCAAAGAGACTTTCGCGGATTCAGCCGCTGCTAGATTCCGGCAAACTCATCGATCTCTTCCCAGACTGGCCCGATGAAACATTCCCCCTCTACATGCTCTATCCCTCTCGCACATTGCCTCCGGCGAAGCTGCGGGCATTTATCGATTTCGTGCAGACGGTGGCAGGGCAGTGCTCCGATATTGCTGGGAACACCTAGCCGTTTGCAGAAGGCGGATGTTCTGCTTAGAAATCGACGGCCAGTATCTGCCAATCCGCCTCTGCACGACCTTCGATTGGCGATATCAGGCCGAGGCACTCATTGACCTCGGGCGGCAAGTTCCAACGAAGGTTCTTCCGAGGTCCGTCGTCCATCGACTATTCTGGAGACCGTCGCCATCCTGCGCCGCTAACGTCCGGCATTTGCCCAGCGGGGTGGGATCTACGAGATCCCGGAAGGTCCGGTTCCAGCCCGATCCGATCGTTCACTGCCTTCGTGCGTTTTGCGATCACGGTCCGACCCTAGAATAGGGTTACGCACTCAGCGAGGAGATCCCAATGCCCACGACCGACAACGGAGAGAGCAAGACCAGTGCATGGAACACTCCAGACTTTCGTCCAGACCTCGCATTCCCCAAACTCACAGAGGAGATGGTCGCGCGCCTCGGTTTCTACGGTCGAGAGGAGACCCTTCCGGCAAACGTCCCACTGTTCACTTACGGTGAGCGGCAGGTCGATATGTTCGTGGTGCTCGACGGGGAGGTCGATATTTCTCTGCCCGCTGTGAATGGCGAGTCCAAAGTCATAGCCCATCATCAGAGGTTTGACTTCTCCGGTGAGTTAAATCTCCTGACCTCACAGGGATCGCTTGTAGAGGCGAGAACAATCAGAGAGAGCCGCCTTCTTCGCATACCGCGTAACGAGTTGCAGAGACTCATGCGCGCAGAGGGCGATATCGCGAATCTCATCACGCAAGCGACTATATGGCGCCGCATTGGCATCATCGGCGAAGCGACCGGCGGTATTGTGCTGATGGGACCCGCCGGCGATCCCGAGACGACCGAGCTCCAGCGCTTCCTTCTCCGCAACAGCTATCCGCACAGGATCGTCGAGGCGCCTGCCGAGCAAGTCGCGCTGCCCGACGATCTCCTATCCGATCATGAATCCACCCTGCCAGCGGTGATCCTCGCTGATGGCCGCACTTTGCATCGGCCCACTATCACGCAACTCGCCGATGAATTAGGCATCACCGAGCTTCCTGATCCTGAGATGATCTACGACGTGACCGTAGTCGGCGCTGGCCCTTCGGGTCTTGCGGCAGCTGTCTATGCGGCATCGGAAGGGCTCTGCACCATTGTGATCGAGGGTACCGCTCCCGGCGGCCAGGCAGGCACTAGCTCCAAGATCGAAAACTACCTCGGCTTTCCAACAGGAATTTCCGGCCAGCGCCTGGCGAGCCGCGCCCAGTTGCAGGCATTGAAGTTCGGCGTGCGCTTCGCCATCTCCAGAGAGACCGTCACCGCGGAACAGATCGATGGCATCCACAAACTGACACTTGCGGGTGGCATCCCCGTTTGTTCAAGGTCCGTCGTTGTTGCGTCCGGCGCGCAGTATCGCAAGCTTTCGGTGGAGAACTACAGCCAGTTTGAAAACCGCGGGATCTACTACGCGGCGACCGCGATGGAGTCCGTGCTCTGCCGCGAAAATGAAGTCATCGTGGTGGGAGGCGGCAATTCAGCGGGGCAGGCGGCTGTATTTCTATCGGGCATCGCGAAACATGTGCATCACATCGTGCGCGGTAGATCGCTTGCGAGCGCCATGTCGCAGTATCTTGTCTCGCGCATCGAAAGCTCATCCCACATCACGCTCTATACCGAATCCGAGATTGTGAAGCTCGAAGGCGAGTCTTCTCTCGAATGCGTCACCTGGGTCAATCGCAAAACCGGTGAGTCGACCGTGAAGCCGATTGGGAGTGTCTTCGTGATGATCGGCGCCGAGCCGAACTCCGGGTGGCTCTTCGGCACGGTGCGGCTGGATAAGAAGGGCTTCATTCTTACCGGCGGCACAGACGGCTTTGAGAGCACTCCCTACGCCACCAGCGTACCTGGCATGTTTGCCGTCGGCGATGTGCGCTCCAACTCCGTGAAGCGCGTCGCGTCCGCGGTCGGCGAAGGTTCCGTGGTCATCTCGGACGTTCATCGCTATCTTGCAGACCATCGCAACAACTTCGCGGCCGAACCGAACTCCGTGCTTGCGGCGTTGCGATCGGCGAGCGCCGCAGCTACCCCGCAAAGCTGACGCACGGTGAAGTAGATCATCTTATAAACTCGTCGTACATCGCTTCGGGTACTGCCAGTTATGACCGAACAGCGATTTGTCTCATCATTTCCTGCGGCCTATCGCTCCCAAAACTCAAGATTGGTCCCCAAAAGTCCGCCAGCGTTTACCGATCCAGTTCGTACTTCCGGGATCGTAGTCGGAGATCAATCCCCCTCGACAGGTCCTTAGCGAACTTCCCGCAACGGGGTTTTCGCCAAGTTCGCCTCGCTGCTCCCGACGGCTAGGCGAACTTGGTCAAGAGCCGACTTCGCGGGCACAGCCGGTAAACCATCCAGAGCGCCGAACCCTCCAGAAATCTCGGTGAGCGCATTGGCGATTTATCGTCAAATGACGGATTCAAGGTTGCTGCCACAACCCAACAGCTACGTTTACATAGGTTCAAGTGCATATTTTGAACAGCCGCCTAGCTCGCGCTGTTCGATTCCGAACAGCAGTGTTCAATTTTGGACGAGCCTCTCATCTGTTCACGATCATTTCGGGGGCTATCAGCTTTAGTTCATGTGGCTCGCGATGACGGGCATTTGGCGATCCGATTGCTGATTTCATACTGAACTGCACCCAGGGGATCAAATGCGAAACCTACTCCATGATTTCCGTTATGCTCTACGTCAATTGCGTATGTCGATGGGTTTCGCGATCACGGCTTTGCTGACGATTGCGCTGGCAATTGGTGCTGTCACGGCTGTCTTCAGCGTTGTCAATGGCGTCCTGCTGCAGCCCTATGCATTCCATGATCCGGGTCAGATAGTTGTATGGCGCGAAAGCATCCGGGAGATGCAGCAGGTCGCCCCGGTCTTGCCGGACAACTATCGACATTATCTGAACCTGAAATCGCATGCCAATTCGATTCGGGATGCAGCGATTGTTCAGACTGCTGGGTACAGCATCTCAACGGGCATAGATCACCCGCGCATGGCGGAGGGGCTTGCTATCTCCCCCAACTTCTTTTCTGTATTGGGAGTGACGCCCCTTCTCGGCCGCGCTTTTCTGCCAACAGAGGCACTGAACGGAAAAAACCAGGAGGTCATCCTTACCTGGGGTGCGTGGCAGAGGCTTTATAACGGCGACGCCTCGGTTCTCGGGAGAACTCTTCGGGTAGGGGGCGAGCCGCAGACAATTGTGGGTGTTCTGCCAAAGTCCTTTCGCTTCCCGGTGATGTCCGTTATGCCTGGGCAGGCGAGTTTTGGATCGACGGAACGATATGAACTTTTCAGTCCTCTAGTGCCACAGCCGGAGGAGTTGACGGCGAACGATTCAGAGTTCAACTATGTCGTTGTGGCCCGGCTTAAGCCAGGGCTCTCCGTTCAGCAGGCGCAAAGTGAACTGGACGGAATCGAGAAGGCAACTGCTGCCTCGGACCACCTGGCGATTCATCTCGGAGTCGTCGTCGAGCCGTTTTCCCAGGAGATCACCGGAACAGTCAGCAGGCCTCTCTGGCTTTTGCTAGCGGCGGTGATGGGTGTGCTGCTGATGGCTTGCGTGAATCTCGCCAATCTTCAGATTGCTCGGGGCGTCGCCCGCGAACATGAGACGGCGCTACGCTCTGCTCTTGGTGCAAGCCGGACCCGATTGTTGCAAAGCGTGCTGGCTGAAAACCTGATTTTGGGTCTGGGTGGCGGCGTGGGGGGAGCTCTCCTCTCGTTTTTAGGTGTGCGACTGTTTACCCGAATTGCAGCAATCCTGCCCCGATTGAATGAGGTCCACCTGAGTACGCCGATGCTCCTGTTCGCACTTGGACTCTCGGTGTTGACGTCACTGGGATTTGGCATTCTCCCCGCACTGCGATCGTTGCGGGTCGCGCCACAGGGTGCTCTTCAATCGAGTTCGACACGACTCTCGGGTAACAGACAAGTGGTACACACCCGTAGGTTGCTCGTCGCGGTAGAGGTCGCATGCAGCATTATTCTCCTTGTTGTGACCGGGTTGATCACACGAAGCTTTTCGCATCTGCTTACGCAGGATCGGCACTTCCGTTCGCAAAATGTCGTTATGGCGAAGGCTGACCTGAGCGCTGCCAAATACTCAAGTGGAGAAGCGATGCCGGACGACCCGGGGGCAGATCAAGGGAGCCTAGCACGTGACTCGATGATTGATCGGACGCTGGATGGATTGCGCTCATTGCCTGGGGTTCAATCCGCCGCAGTGACAAGCGTGATGCCACTTACGGGAGATATGAGTGTGGATGGATTGGTGAGGCCGGATCATCCCGTCCCAGAGGGACAGGTTCCTATGGCGAATCGACGCCTTATTAGTCCTGGTTACTTCGATACGATGAAGATTCCGCTGCTCGCGGGGCGCGAATTCAATGCAACGGATCGCCAGAATCCACGAGTTGTCATCGTCTCGGACAAGGCTGCGAAGGCAGTATGGCCAGAGGGAAATCCCTTGGGCCACACTATAAGCCATTGGGGACGCACTTATACCATTGTTGGCATTGCCGCCGACGCTCGCATCAATGATCTGAAGCGCGATGTGCCTGTCTTTTACCTGCCTCATTGGGATTTTCCACCAACGAGCCCCGTGTTTCTCGTGCGCAGCTCGCAGCCCGTTGAAGCGATTGGTCCCGTTATGCGCGGAGAGATCTGGAGAATTGATCCCGAAGTCGCCGTCCCGACGTTGCTTTCAATGGACCAACAGCTTGGCGAATCGGTGGACGCGGAAAGATTCCAAACTGTCATCCTCTCCAGCTTTGGAGGCGCTGCGCTGCTTCTCGCAATTCTGGGCATCTACGGGCTACTTACTTATTCAGTCTCGCAGCGAGAGCAGGAGTTCGGCATCAGGATCGCCCTAGGTTCAAGCAAAGCACGACTCGCGCGCCTGGTATTAATGGACTCCTCCTACCCTGTAATAGGCGGTATTGTATTGGGTTTAGTGGGAGCGACAGCGGCCACTCATTGGGTACGCAGCATGTTGTTTGAGGTCAGCCCTGAAGATCCCTGGGCCATAGGGATAAGTGTGGCTGTTCTTATCGCAGCGACCATGTTGGCGTCACTGCTTCCAGCAAGAAAGGCAACTACCGTCGATCCAATCCGTGCGCTGCGTGGAGAATAGTGCCCCGATCGGTTCGGGTTGGAAGCGGTGCAAGATTGTCTGACCGTTGCTTGAAGACGCCGGTCTCGGTGCTTACAACAGAACTCCCGCACGCGAGCCGGCGTATTGTTTCCTAAACGCTCTTACGAGGTAGAGAAGATGTATACATGTCGTAGTGCAGTAACATCGTTAGTTCTTCTGGCTGCCGTAATATCGGTGGCGGGTTGCCGCGTAGACATGGAGAAGAACGACCTTGGCGCTTACGGCAACGTCAAAGTGGCGACCCCCTTCGGAAAGATACAGATCAAGACGAACGATACGGCTGTCGTGCATGGGCTGGGACTCCCTGTCTATCCCGGCGCGGATCTTCAGCAGAACCAAGGCAACAACGACGGAACTGCAGACGTCGATATGAGCTTTGGAAACTTCCGGCTGCGCGTACAGACAGCCAGTTTTAAGTCATCCGACAGCCCCGATAAGGTGAGTGCGGTTTATCTCAAAGTGTTGGGTCGCTATGGCGATGTGGTCAAGTGCCAGAACGGGCGGTCCGTCGGCACACTTTCCCAGGCTCCAGAGGGGTTGACTTGCGATACAGAGTGGGATGCCCATATCTCAGGCGACAACTCCGACAGGATCGAGTTGAAGGTTGGTTCCAGGAAGCACCAACACATTGTGGCGATCAATCCGGATGCAAGCACAACCAAAATGCAAATCGTGGCGGTTGATTTGCCTGAGCATATCGCGCTTGCTGACAGCCAAGACGGTGACGCGCACAAGCAATGAGGCGCAGGCTAGCCGCGTCAATTCGGTGGACCTCCGGCCTATCCACGTATCTTGTCGTCGCTGCGGCATGAATTGACAGCGAAGGACGATAGGTGTTTCCCTTCCGCCGACATTGCGCAGCTGTATCCGCTGAGTTAGCTTAGGTCGCGAAGCTTTTACCATCGACTCCGATTCTCGGATGACGAGAACAGGCCAATGGCTTAGCTCAGTACCGATGGGCGCGGAGTGACACCCGTTCCGCCTCTGCGCCGGCCTGCACGTTCCATCGTTGATCGTTCAGCCCGATCACCAGGAGCCAAAGCATCAGCATTCCTTCTCCTATGAAACCAGCGATCGCGTTGTAAGGGGCCAGGCGGTGGGTGAGCGGGATGGACAGATCGGTCAGCCAGGCCAAGCCGCCCATGGCCATCAGCACGCCAAGGATTCGCGGTAGGAACGCCGACCGGAAAACCAGAAACCCTACCAGCAGACAATAGAGTCCATGAAATATCAGGGCGATGTTCGCGCCCTGGAGGTGGAATTCAAGGGCTTCCAAAGTAAGCCCTACGAGGTTGAAGAACGTCGCGAGCCAGGCGAGGCTTCTGTTCACCGGCTTCAAGAGCTGATAAAGCAGCAGCGTGACAATCGCGAAGGACGAGACTGGAATGAGCCCGGCTGCATAGAGC
>FSXA01000406.1_pt1 | contig 17352 bp, 12 predicted proteins | sample 1638081 | NCBI WGS metagenome assembly FSXA01 (sample SAMEA3914788, study PRJEB12502) | metagenome | biome: forest; material: soil | place: Canada | collected 2011-07-03 | depth 0.1 m
CGGCACCCCTGTGTCGCAGCCAGCTGCGGTAACCGCAGGAGCTTGAGGGATGGAGTGCTTGCTGGTTCGGTCTCCACCAGTACAGGAGGCTGCACGAATGGATGCACAGCCGGCTGTGTCTGCGCATCGGCAATGCTGGTGAAACCGCAAGTGGCGACCGCTGCGCTTACGAAGCACAACGCCAATGCATTGAGTGTGACCGAAGAACTTCTCTTCACAGCTTGCTGCGTGTCCCGATGTGCAGGGATCAACGCCGCAAGAAAGCGTGCGGGCAGGGTCGACATTGAGTAGGTCTCCGGTGTTGCCTTGGGAGCGGAATGGCTATCGCCGACTACTGTGATTTATTTGCCGTGCCCATGAATGAGGGTCTAATTTGTGAAACTGAGTCTGACCCGAATCTCGCAGGCTGTCAAGATAATATTCAACGCGCTCTCAGCGATCCGATCACTTGTTGCGATCAACAGTGAGGTTCAATCTACAGCAAGGCCTCTGAAATCAGGCATGAACAGAGAACTCGGCATCAGGGCCACCTGCAACCGAATTCGTCCTCACAAACACTGCTCTCGTCACTTCGCAGGTGAGCAGGAATCGGGAGAGACCCACTAAGGAAGTTTTGCGATCAGTTGCGCACCGATGGTGAGCGCCTGGGTGAGGTTATCCAGAACCTTACTCATATCGCCCATCTCAGTCACCGCCTTCTTGAGTTCGTCATTGCAGGTCTTGAGCTCTTTGCTCAGTTGGGCGACTTCGGCATCGTCGTCCTCGAGGGCCTTACCCGTGCATGTTTCGACATTCTCCTGAGCCGCGGCATATTTTGCGTCGAGCGCATCCCGGTCCGCCTGCGTCTGGCAGGCCACCCAGAGCATGTTGTATTGCGCGTCCAGCGCGGTGAACGTATCTACAACCTCGAGTAGAGCATTTGCCATGGAGAGCTCTCCCTTGTTACTTTCCTACGAATTGCGAGGCCCACTGCTCCACCGAAGACACCGTGATAGGAGCCAAATGGAAGTCCATCGGCTTGTCGTTGGCTACCGTATCGATCCGGTCCGCCATCGTGTGCAGCGACTTGCTCATATCGTCGGTGGCCTTCTGAAAGGCGTCATCCATATCGGACTTTTTTCGTTCGATCTGATCTTTGGCCGCTGTAGCCAGCTTCGCATTCATATCGGAAGACAGCATCGACGGGGTCAGCCCGAAAGGATCCAGTGCTATCTTCAGCAGCGGAAAATTATCGGTCGCATTCGCATCCACCAGAGAGTTCGCCAGGTTGCTGGCAATGCCGGAGTACAGCTGCTCCCGCGCATTCCAGACATCTTCTTCCTTATCGAAAAGATCACGCAGACCTTTCACCGCCTGGTCCATAGCCTGCGCGGCTTCGCGTTCCTTATGCTCCTGAATTGCAGTAACCAGCGCTTGCATCGCACCCTTGAGGACGGACTGCTCGGTGGAGGAGGCTTTGACTGACGCGAGGCTATCAATTTCTGTGTTCAGCTTATTTGCGGATGCCGCAACATCGGCGGAGGCCGTTGATCCGGTCAGCTTGCTAAAGTTTCCTGCGAGCGTGGAAAAATCAGAAGCCAGTTCCGCCCGCTTGGCTACCTCGGCCTCATTGTCCTTCAATTCTTTTTGCGTGCTGGGAGAATAGGGTTTCGAGTAAAGATCGTGATTCAGCTGATAGATCGCGTCCGTCTCTTCGAAGATCGTTTTGACTGCAGTGTAATAGTCGCACAACGCTTTAGCGGTCTGGGCCATCTGGGAGGCCGCTTCGGCAGCATCCTTCGATGTCTTGCAGCCGCTCAGAGCGCAGGAGCTGGCGAGCAGAAGCGCTGCACACAGCCGGGCTGCACCTCGTTTGTGTGGAACAGCGAGCTCACATGGGGTCATACAACCCTCCGCTGGAGTTCCTAAGAATGGAGCGATCTGGATTCGCAGTCACAATAGTCCCCGTAGAAACGGTTGTCAACGAGACTGAAGAACAAGCCCGAAGATCTCAGCACGACGAAACGCAGGCGAGCTCGCGCCGCCCTATGCGCAGCGAAGCCACGGCCTTCTGGTTTGATCGAACAAAGTATAAACTTCTCCCTTCCTGCCCGGTTGATGTGCCGGCATCCTCATTAGGGAGGCTGTCTATGCGAAATAAATTCTCGTGTGCTGTGCTGTTGCTGGCTGCATGTACGTTGCCAGCTTATGCGCAGCTTGTATTGCAGGCTCCCCATCCCCTCGCACTTCACTCCGGTTCCGGAGCTGTCACGTTCAGTCTGACCAACCAGAACGCGAGAGATGCGGCACCGATTCCTCTAGCTCTCACCTGTGGTCCCATCATCGACATCACCACCCACGCCATCGTCAAAAATGCGACGGCCAGCCTCGCCCCGGTACTCGGCGGGCCTGCTCTACCGACCGGCATTGCGCCGGGCCAAACGGTCTGGTTGATCGCAAACGTGACCGGCCTCTCCGGAGTGAGTACCGCCGAATTCCCGATCTTCAACTCCGGATCGCAACTCGGCACACTCGAAGAGTTCGCCAGCGACGCCGCGCTTGCCATTTCGCTCGACGGAGATGGCAGCTCCGACAACCCTCTGGCATATCGCCGCGGCGGAGCTGTCTCGATTGCGCTGAAGAATGGCGACGCGGAGCCGTACCACCTCCATTGGCTATTTCAAATCGATAATCAGATTCAATCTTCCGGTGATCTGGATATGCCGCCTGGCGGAGGCGCCCGCATCCCGATCACACCGAGTGATACATCGTTCTCCTTCTTCGATCGCATTCAGCCTTCCCATAAGAAAGGTGTTCTTCTGCTCTCGCTTGTCGTCCCCGGCGTGCCATCGGGACTTCTACCCGCGCGATCTGTACCCGTCTGGCTCGTGATGCAGCCAGGCTCGCCATTTTGGTCGACCCTCTGGTCCTACTTGTATGTTGTCGTTCTGCTTTTGATCGGTGGAATGCTCTCATTTTTAGGCAGCTCCCTTCTGCCCAACATGCAGAAAAAGGGGCAGCTGCGATCGCAGTTGCAGGAGCTCGCCAACCGCACCAGTCTCGTCAGCACCCGCGTCGATTCCTACCTCAGGGTCCTTCTCCGGCTCGAACGCAGCCGCATCGCGAATCTCATCGACGATGCGCCGGCGTGGGTCTCCCCCTCCGCTGACCCACTTGTCCTCGCGTCCTCCTCCATCGGCACTCTAAGCAAGCGGCTCGCGGCAGCGGAACGGCTCGATGACCTCCGGCGCAAGCACGCCCAGATTGCCGGTATCGCTCCGCCTTCCGTCACCGACGGTATCGACGCCATCCTTCAGGCCGCCGCCGAGCAGCTTCACTCAACCGCCCTCTCCGATGTCGATCTGGCTGCTGTGAGTGCCTCATTTGCAAAGGCGCAGGCGGCACTCGACCTGCTCTCCGACACCGACGCTTTATCAAGACAAATCGCCGGCAATGTCTCCGTCGTCATCACGCGGCTTGCGAAATTCCCCCCGAATTATTTCGAAGATCTTAAGGACGCGCTTCCAGGAGTTTTTCTCATCGCCGATCCCACTCGTGGTTACAGCGACCCGAAAAATATCGTGCGTCCCATGTTATTCGCCATCGACCATGGGGCAGCCGCAATTCAACTCGCACTGGATTACGCGATGGTGCGCGCCAGTATCCCGGTGTTGAATTACACGCAGGAGCACCCCAACACGATTCCCCCTGCTGCACCTGGCATTGATGCATCTCTGGCGTTGCCTCGTAATGCCGCTCCGGCTGTTCCAAGTCTGAAGGTCATGGAGTGCAACCATCTTGGGGAGAAAGCTCGCGAGCGCCTGCTCAAGCGGCAATGTGTGTTGATTGAACTTCTCGGCACACTTTCCTGGCGCGCCCTTCGCGATGCCGCACTACTGCTGCAAGAGATGCGGGAAGACACGTACGAAGAGGATGTCCTCCGTGAGATCAGCAAGCCGCGTCAGGCTGAAATTACGTTCGACACCCAACGTGCTCGGCCTTTTCGGCCCGTCTTCTTTTGTATCAAGTTCAAAGATGAGCGATTCAACAACGCTGCCGCGCTGCAGCGCCTCATCTGCCATTGGATTTTCCCGGATAGCCTCGAGGAGTTTACATGGAATGTCTGCCACTACTTCTCCGGAAATGAGAAGGACACGATTCCTCCACCTGAGGTCCGTGAGAGCTTGCCTCCTCAAACTGCAGCGCCATCGAACGCCCGAACACCAATGAAATATTTCCGACTTTCGAAGCCACCGGTAAAGCGAGATCTGGAAATCTATGCGACCATTCGCGGCCAGCAGCCGTCCGAGGGACGCGAGCTGCCGGCGCCGCCATTAGTGAAGACGGTTACAGTGGAGAGCGCTGCCAGTCCGCAGCGGTCGCTCTTCTGGGCCGGACTGCTCCGCTTCGCAATCGCCTTCGGTGTCGCCCTGGCGGGGCTGCTCTCTGGAGCCCTCGAGCAGCTGCAGAAGTTGGACATCGTTCCGGCGGCCATCGCCATCATTGGCCTTGGCTTCAGTGCCAGCGCAGTCAAAAACCTGTTGACGCAATCCACGCCGGTCCAACTACCTGCTCCGGCTGCTAACGCCAAGAAATAGTCGCGTAACGATTGCACGCGGCATTTGCTAGAATTGCGCAACTCATCGACGTCCATTCCTAAACGGTTCTATGGAGCAAGCCATGGCTGCATCGCCTCTTTCTCCTGTCACCCAGGCGCGCAAGAAGAAAATTGTCCTCTGCTGCGATGGCACGGGCAACGAATTCGGCGCGCCCAATCCCTCCCCCGACGACAAGGACGCTGGCCAAAATTCCAACGTCGTGAAGCTCTACACCACGCTGCAGATCGACAATGACCAGGTCGGCTACTATCACCCAGGCGTTGGAACCATGGGCGCCCCCACGGCGACGCACTGGTGGTCGCGCGAGTGGTCGCAGATCAAAGGTCTAGCCTTCGGCTCCGGTTTTCGCGACAACGTACTCGACGCCTATCGCTACCTGATGGAGGTTTACAACGACAATGGTGGCGATGGAAATCAGGACGAGGTCTACATCTTCGGCTTCTCGCGCGGCTCCTATACTGCGCGCGCTCTCGCCGGCTTTCTGCATGGCTACGGCTTGCTATGCAGGGGCAATGAAGGCCACATCGCCTACGCGTGGCGCATGTATGTAGCGCAGCACGACGACCGCCGCAGGCACACCGTCGAGCCCGACACAGCCTTCAAGGACACCTTCTCGCACAAGAACTTCAAGATCCAATTCGTGGGTGTCTGGGACACCGTCTCTTCGGTCGGATGGATCTCCTCGCCCCTGCGCCTCTTCAACCTGGCGGAGAACGACACCATCCTGCGCGGCCGCCACGCCATCAGCATCGATGAACACCGCTGCTTCTTTCAGGACAACCTATGGGGCGACCCGGTCGAAGGTCAGGATCTCGTGCAGGCGTGGTTCGCTGGTGTGCATTCAGACATTGGCGGCAGCTATTCCCAGCCCGAAGCTGGGCTCTCCTACATCACGCTGCATTGGATGCTGAGTGAAGTAGGTCTCCCTCCGGATGCAGATGGAAAGTATCCCGACACGCCCGGCATCCGGCTTAACAAAGCTCACCTCGACCTCGTGCTTGGGACGATGCCCAATCCTATCGTCGACCCCGAATTGCTTTGCATGCCACCCGTCTCTTCCAAGCCACACAATTCGCTCACCTGGAAGTGGTGGATTCTCGAGATCCTTCCGCACCTCTACTACGACAAGGACGATCGCAAGGAGAAGCGCCGCATTCCCCTCGGCCTCCGCCTCCGCCAACTGCCCGCAAGGTCGCTGGTGCATGAAAGCGTCGCGCGGCTAATGGACGCGAAAGAGCCTAAATACAAACCCAGGAACGTCTCACGTGCAGAACTGGTTCGACGTGAGGATGACCCTGCCCCAGTATGCGCGGATGGCACGCAGTATTACCGCTTCGAGCCGAAGAGCCGGCGGCCGAACAACATCATCTTCAGCTTCCTCGACCGTTTTGTGGTCACATCGCTGTTCACTATCTTCGATATCGTGATTCTCTTGCCGGCACTCATTTGGATCGTGCTGGCAGTCGCTGTGTTGTTGTTCGTGGTGGCGACAAAACTGCTCCACGCCCTCTGGCTCCTCGCTCTTCGATGGGTCCCGCTATTGGCACATGTCCTCGCCCATTGGCTTGGACTTCTCGCTGAGTCGTTGCTGCGCTACGCCCATTGGCTTCAGCGGTTATAAATCTCCGTGCAGAGCCGATCCACGTGGCCGCCTTTCGCACCAGCGGTCCCGAAACTTTGTCTGCCCACCCTGCTAAAACTGTGGACAACTTCAGCGCCCCGGTGTCACGCTATACGTGCACATTCAGAACATGGCGGTGGACGAATGTTCGGAGAGAACACGATTGCCGGTCCAGGGTATTCGGTGCAAGTTCCTCCTGGATTCACGTTTGCTGGCGGCATGCCGGCTATGGGTGTCTACCGTCTGATGCCTCCGGGAGTCTCGCAGTTTGATGTGGAGGCACTGCTGCAGATTCGCCCCGTGCAGGCCTTTGATCTGCAGGCATTGCTGCAGCATCTCTACACCTTCGACAACCCAATCGTGGCGCAGATGAATGCGGCGAACCTGGGACTGTGCCAGGTGTTGGGCGTGCTGCCGATTCGCCAGATGCCGATGCCACAGGGGCAGACTACTATCCGCGAGTTCGACGCGATGAATCCTTTAGGGATGCAGTTACGGGTGATGGTGCTGGTGATGGTAGGTCCGCAATCGGCGGTAGAGATCGTCGTGATGATGAACCTCTATCGCTGGACGGAGTTTGTGGGGCCGTGTCTGCAATTCGTGGGACAGATCGACCTACAGGGTGTGTCTCCGCAACAGCCGGCGCAACTGCAGGCCGTAGTGGATCAGAACCAGAAGAATCAGATCGAGTATCAGCTGGTGAGCCCGGATCATGCGCCTGTGCCGCTGACGGCTCTACCCACGTGCGTGGGAGGAACGGTGATCATTCACGTGGACACCCTAATCCAAACCGGGAACATCAACGGAACGGGAATTGCCGTAGGCACGCACAGCACTGCAACGGTAAAGCAGGACGCAGCGCCGGCTCAATAAGGAGGAACGACATGGCAGGAGACAGCATCCAGACAGGAAACATTCAAGGTACCGGGATTGCAGTTGGGACCGGTGCAAGTGCGAATGTGGTCACCAACCAGGCGACACAGAAGGAACTCACGGATCTGCTGGCGGCGCTGCGCGACCAGTTGCAAAAGTCAGATCTTCCCGACAACGCGAAGCAGGTCGTGCTCACTGGACCGGTGCAGCAGATGGAGACGGCGGTGCATTCGGCGGATCCGAAGCCGCAAATCCAACACGGGTTGGAGCGGATGAATGATCAACTGCAAGTGTTGGGAGTGACGGCAAAAAACGTGGAAGGGATCATCGGCCCATTGGCAAAAATTGCCTCGGTGGCAGGAGTCGCGCTACACACACTGCCGTTCCTGGCCGGGCTGCTGTAGCGACGAGGGAACCCGAATGTCACCAAGCGCTATCTGCACGTGAGGGGAGGCATCTCAAAGGCTTCCACAAACATCGACCGGCCTGTCGCAAACAACACGACAGGCCGGTCTCAGGGTTAGAGTTTGCAGGGAGCGCTAGAAGTCGAGGCGCAGTGCCACCTGGCCCGTGCGGTTGCCCGCGCTCTCCGCAGATTCCGCAGTCGTCAGCGCACCGAACGAGGACGGGTTGCTGATGTCCGTTGCCGGCGGCGCGAAGTTGGTGCGATTGAGCACGTTGGTAAAGGTGGCCTCGAAGCGAAGGTTCAGGTTGCCGCGCAGATGCTGGACCTTAGCCAGGCCACCATTCACCACGACAGCGCCCGGACCTTCCAGACTACCCACACTCGCATTCCCCACTCGTCCAGCATTGAGCGGAGGTGGAGCAAACGCGTTGATGTTGAAGTAGGCAGCGCGCGTACGGCTTGCAGGGATGGGATTGCCTACGCGATCCGGACGCACCACCAGGATGCCGGCAGCGGCCGGATCAGTGTTGGTCTGGTCTTCGGTCACGCTCATCGTCGGCGTCAGGTATGGACCCGTCTCAAGCAGCGTGATGGTGCTAAGATTCCAGCCGCCCAGAAAGCCGTTCACAATACCTGACTTGCTCGACCAATGACGGCCGAGTCCGTAGGGCAGTTCGTAGGTTCCCGTTAGCATAAAGCGCTGGCGGCGAGTGCCTTCCACGTTACCGCGGTTAGCGCGAATGTCGAAGCGGTTTTCGACAGCCAGCCCGTAGTTGGTCTCACCCTGGAAGGCGGTTGGCGCATCGCCCTGTGCGTCGCTGAGGTCATGCGCCCAGGTGTAGTTCGCCTGGTAGGACAAGCCATGGCCCATACGCTGGGTTGCCTGCAGCTCGAGCGCGTTGTAATTCTCGTGCCCGTAGTTACCGGTCTGAAAGATCGTTCCCCAGTTGGGGAAGGGAATCGGGTTGGGATTCGGCGAAACCGTCGACGGCGCCTGCTGATTCAGGTTGACGGTCGTGTTCACTCGATACGAGCTCTCGCCCACATAGCTGGCGCGTAGCGCGATGTTGGCCGTCAGGTCGTGCTCTACCGTCAAGTTCCACTGCGCCGACTGCGCATCGCGATAATGCGGGTCGGTGGCCTGCTCCAGTTCGCCGCCTCCATACACAATGCCCGATGTGGCCGGCCTCACCTGCGGAAACTGGAAGGTGGGAAGCAGGGTGGTGGGATTCTGGTTGGTGTACGTATAGACAGAAGCCTCCGGATTGCTCTCGTTATTGTTTTGCAACTGTCCGAGCGCGGTGACCGTGTAGATGCCGACACCGCCACGTACGACGGTCTTGTCATCACCAAACGGACGATAGGCAAAGCTGATGCGCGGATCGAAGTTGCGCTTGTACGTCTGGCGAAGTCCCTGGGGCAAACCTTCCTGCGTATTCGACACCACATTGGTGCAAGGCATACTCGAGCTCGGCGCGTAACCAGCATCGGCAGGTGCGGAGAACCCTGGAGGTGCGGCATTGCAGGCATTGAATGACTCGAGGAACGCCGGCACCGGACCACCCAGGGAGTTATAAAGCTTCTGGTTGACGATGACCGAATTGGTCGCAGGATCGAAGTTCGCCTGGATGCCATTGGCATCTACGAACGGAGGCAGCAGCTCCCAGCGCAGGCCGTAGTTAATGGTCAGGCGATTGTTAACCTGCCACTCATCCTGAGCATAGAATCCGTACTGCCGTCCACCCGCATTGTCATTGGGTCCGGTCAGCGCGAAGTAGCTGGTGTTGGGCAGGCCCTCCAGAAAATCGCCGAAGGCGTTCCCGGTGAAGGTGGGCTGGAAGGTCATCAGACCGAAGTCATCGGATGGGGTTTCAATCTCGACCACCTGGAAACGTACCCAGCGAATGTCGAAGCCTCCGCGAAGGGTGTGCTTGCCATGCGTCCAGGTCAGGTTATCCGCCATCTCGTACGTGCTCGAATTGGTTGGACCGACAATGTCACGGCCAATCGGCTCAAAGTTTGTGCCCTGGGTGAAATTGAAGGTCGGAAAACCTCCCTGATTCGCGTGGATAGACGGAATCGTGGGCCAATCCGTAAGCAGTCCAAGCTGCGACAACGCCTGCTCGCCTTGGATCGGGAAGTTCGGATTAAGCAGCGAGGTGCTGAAGCCGTAGCGGAACTCGTTCAGCAGGTTGGTAGTGAATTCGTAGTTGTGCGAGACCAGGAAGCTGCGATCATGCTCGCTGTCCACATCGTCCGGCAGTAGCGGATTCACGACGTCGGCCATGATGTTCTTCCAGTTGTAGCGGACGAACATCTGTTGCTTGGGAGAGAGGATCTGATCGATGCGGCCGTCGAAACCATTGGTGCTCGACGGCATCGGGACCAGCGCCTGGTAGTTCAGTCCGCCCGGCAGCGTGTTGTTGTTCGGCAACGGATAGTAGGCATTCAGCAGCGTCGTGGCCGTCGGATTGATCTGCGCGGTCGGAATCACCGGTCCACCGATATCGCTCAGATTGCCCATCCTGTCTTGCACACTCGGCAAGTCATATTGCACTGCCTCAGACGTGCTCTTGCGATTGCCTTCATAATCGAAGTAGAAGAAGGTCTTATCGTGCCCGTTATAAAGATGCGGCACCACCAGCGGTCCACTCAGGCTTCCACCGAAGGTGTTGAAGCGCTCCGGAGTCTTCAGCGCAAAGTCATAGGTCTTCGCGTTGAGCGCATCGTTCTGCAGATACTCATACAGGCTGCCGTGTAATTGGTTGGTACCTCCCTTGGTAGTGAAGGTTACGTCGGCCACCTGGGAGAACTCGGCGTTATTGTTGAAGGCGTTAACCTTTAGTTCCGAGATCGCTTCCGACGATGGATAGGCATTGACGCCCTGCGCACCCGCAGCCAGCGAGGCCCCGCTCGTCCAGACATTGACGGTCGAAACTCCATCGACCGAAAATCCCGTCATATTCGAGGTTGCGCCCGCAATGGCGATGTTCCCTGAAGTATCTTCCTGCACGTTGGCCGAAGTCGCGAGCGCGGCCAGCGGACTGGTCGTCTGTGCTCGATAGTTCAGCGGCAGTTCCGCCAGCGTGGTGCCGCTTTTCATGTCGCCGATCGAAGCATTCTCGGTGTTGATTTCAGCTACCGAGGAGGTTACCTGCACAGTCGTCGCCTGCGCCGCTACCTGCAGCGTGAGCGCGAGGCGCAAATCTTGACGGGCCGCCAGCGTGATGCCGTCGAGCTCTGTGTCCGCGAAGCCGCTATGCTCGCCGCGAATCGTATATTGACCCGCGGGAACATTCTCAAAGAGATAGGCGCCGCTGCTATCCGAGCTGACCACGCGGTCCGTATTCTCATCGGTGCTGTGCAGAATTACCTTCGCATTGGGAATCGCCGCGGCTCCTGCGTCCGCAATTGCGCCGCGAATGCTGCCGAAGGTAGATTGGCCAAAACACCAGCTAGAACACAGGAATACAGCGAGGATCGCGATTACAATTCCCGCGGTGCGAAATCCACGAGGCACCACACCGGGGTGCAACGTGCGCGGATTCCGCCTGCGAGACGTCTCAGCATCAAGAAGCCACTGCCGCGTCTGCTGCGCTCGCAAAAGCGCAATCGCGTGGCTGTGAAATTCTTCTGCTGAGGTTTCATGAACATTCATTTCTTTCTCCTAACCGGCACACATGCCGGCTAGGTTTAGGTGAACGCGAAACCCACAAGGGAGGCATAAGTAAACCTATGCACCAAGGCCCCGCGCCAGACTCTTGACGACTTTCTTACGACTTTCTTATGAACTCCGTTCTTATACTGCATTGAGGGAAGATACGTTGTGTCCAACGCGCGCATCCGTTCGGTAGTGCTGGTCTTGTGTGCTTGTGCCTTTTTGATCGGCTTAGGCATCGTGGCGAACCATTACCTGAACCTCGCGGCAACAGTTTCGGTTTATCTATTCGTCACGCTGGCTATAGCCGACAAAGCCGGCTTTGTGGAAGCAAGCATTGTCTCGGTCGTCGCAACCCTGTCTCTGGAGTATTATTTCGCCCCTCCCTTGTTCAGTTTCCGTGTGGATCGTCCCGAGAACTGGATGGCGCTCGCCACCTTTGAAGGGATCTCGCTGATGGTGAGCCGCCTCTCCCATCACGCGCGTCAGCAACAACTCATGGTGCAGAGGCAAAGCTGTGAGCAGAAGGCACTCCATGAGCTGTGCCGTGACCTGCTCCTGCTGGATTGGAAGCAATCGCCGGAGCAACAGCTATGCGTCCTGATCAAGAGGAGCTTTCCTCTCCAGGGTGTGGCCCTCTGGAATGCCTATGAAAACGCGCTCTCCTGCTTTGGTGAAACCCCGAACGCTGAGGACGCCACAAAAGTTGTTTATTTTAGCGAGCGCAATTACGACGATCCCTCCAATCACACCTCGTTTCGTGTCTTGTATTTCGGAAGTCGCGCAGTCGGCGCTCTGATGCTCTATGGGCACTCCATCGACTCGCTGAGCATCAACTCGATCGCCTCAATAACAGCTATGGCGATCGAACGCACCCGATCCCTGGCCGTGGAGATGAGTGTCGAGGCAGAACGGCAATCGGAGCAGTTACGCTCTACGTTGCTCGATGGATTAGCTCACGCCTTTAAAACGCCGCTCAGTACAATTACGATCTCAAGTTCCGGATTGCTGGCTGCCGGAAAGCTAAGCGCGCAACAGACCGGCCTGATCGATCTGATCAACCAGGAGGCCACGCGCCTTAGCCAGCTGACAACCCGCCTGCTGCGCACCTCACGATTGGAACTCTCCCGAGTCGTTCTGCACGAGAAAATAATCGAGGTTGGAACTTTGATTCAGGGGGTGCTGGACGAGTGCGCCTTTCAACTAAAATCCAGGATCGTCGATGTCTGCATCGCGCCAGAGATGGTCAGCCTTCGAGCCGACTTCCAATTGCTCACCCTGGCGCTCGTTCAAATTCTCGACAACGCCGCAAAATACAGTCCTCAGGATTCGCATATCCAAATTTCTGCTACATCCTCGGAATCGCAGACAAGCCTTCGAATCCACAACGAGGGCTCTTATATACCTCCCACAGAACGGAATATTGTGTTCACTCGTTTCTATCGCAGCTCGTCCGTTGAACATCGCGCTCCCGGTACGGGTTTAGGTCTATCGGTAGCAAAGAAGGCTGTAGAAGCGCATGGCGGAAAGATCTCGATCGAGAGCGATGTTCAAACCGGAACAACATTTGTTATTGCGATACCAGCTATCGCGGAGCAGCTATCATGACTTCCTTGGGATCGTTGTTGATTGTCGAAGACGACGAGGCGTTGCGCCAGAGCCTGCGCAATACGCTTGAAGCCGTGGGATTCTCGCCCGGAGAGGCATCGTCTGGTGAAGAAGCACTCCTCGCACTGCAGCACCATACATTCGAAGCGATCTTGCTGGATGTAAATATGCCCGGCATTGGAGGCATGGAAACTTGTCGACGTATGCGTCGAATGGATCCACTCCTGCCGATCCTTGTGCTGACGGTGCGCGATGAAGAAAAGAACAAAATCGAAGCATTGGATGCAGGAGCAGACGACTACATTACCAAGCCCTTTCAGTTTCTGGAACTGACCGCGCGGGTGCGCTCCGCAATCCGCCGCTTCAGAGCAAGGACCGACTCTCTCGACCGCCCGATCACAATCGGCGACATTACCCTTGACTCATCCACGCGTCGCGTCACAAAACATGGAGAAGAAGTTCGTATGACGCCGAAGGAGTTTGAACTACTCCACACGCTGATGCGCCACGCTGGCCGCCCGCTGATGCATCAACGATTGTTGGCGCTCGTTTGGGGTGCCGAATACGGAGGCGAGCGAGAATACCTGCGCACGTATATGAGTCAGTTGCGACGAAAACTGGAGGACGATCCTTCTCATCCGGTCTACCTGCTCACGGACAGCTATGTAGGCTACCGCTTCCGCGACCCATAAAGCGACAAGGTGTGCGGCGATGACGCGAGCAAGAATATTCACGATTGGCCTTATGCCATTTTTATGGCCCGTCTGTTGAGATGATTCTTGTCGGTCTTATGCACAGACGGAGCAAACTCATGAATACCTATCGCACACGTAGACCTCTACTGATCAAAGCGAGTCAATGCACCCACGATACCTGGATCGTTACCGATCTCGGAAGACACCAGGTTCGCCCCGGAGACTGGATCGTCACAGGCGAAAATCACGAACAGTATGTCGTCGACGACGCCTTCTTCCAGCGCACGTTTGTACCCATGCCCTCGGAACCCATAGACGAAGGAAGGCAGTACGGCTGCTGAACCTTCCTGCGCCAGCTGGCGATCGGCACTAATGAGTGCATCGCAATCCCCGCCAGCAACACAGTAACGGCCCAGGGCAGCCTAAGAACTATTGCGCATGTTCGCTTGCCTCGCGAGCGGGAGCGAACTCATCGCCCTTGTTCCACTCCGCGGTATGAGCAGCATGCATAACCTGCCAACCGGGATCAATCCCGAGCCACAGCAGAAGCGGGACAACAGCGACGCCGCGCTGGTGGAGGTCAGCTCTCAATACGCGAGCGCCACACCATCCGCGCGCATCTCGCTCGCCGCCGCATACACGCGTTCCCCGTTCGGCTTGCGAAGCTCCACGCACTCATACCGACCGAACCCCCCGTCGCTCTTGCCCATCGGCCATCCCATCGCGATCAGCGCCTTGCGCGTCTCTTCAGGAACCCCGGCCTCCAGCCGCAGAATCCCTCGCGGCCCCAGCCCCGCCTGGTCTTCCCCCATGCTCTGCGACGACCCTTCGTGATGCCACCGCGGACTATCCCCGGCAGCCTGCACATCCAGCCCAAAGTCCACGCGATTCAAGACAATCTGCGTCTGTCCTTGCGGCTGCATATCGCCGCCCATCACGCCGAAGGCAAGCCACGGCTGGCCGTCCTTCGTCGCGAAACCAGGAATAATCGTCTGGAACGGCCGCTTGCCCGGCGCATAAATATTCGGATGCCCATCCTTCAGCGAAAACAATTCGCCGCGATCCTGGAACATGAATCCGAGCCCATCCGCGACCAGCCCCGACCCCATCCCCCTGAAGTTCGACTGGATCATCGACACCATCATCCCGTCCTTATCCGCCGTACTGAAGTAGGTCGTATCTCCATGGCTCGGAGCCTGCCCCGGATACACCGGCTCCAAAATCTTATCCATCCGAATCAGCTTCGCCCGCTCCTTCGCGTAGTCCATCGAGTTCAACCACTCCACCGGAACTTTCGCAAAGTGCGGGTCCGCGTAATACCTCGCGCGATCTTCATACGCCAATCGCTTGGCCTCAATCTGCACATGCAGCGTCTGCGCGCTCTGGAACCCCATCTCCCGCACATCGAACTGCGAGATCATATTCAGCATCTGCAACGTCGCGAGCCCCTGCGTGTTCGCGCCCATCGCATACACGTCCACGCCGCGATAGTTCGTCACCAGCGGCTTCACCCACTCCGCATGCTGTCCGCGCAAATCCTCTGCCGAGAGCCATCCACCGATCCGTTTGAAGTACGCATCAATCGTCTTCGCAATTGGCCCGTCATAGAACGCATCGCGCCCACCCTGCGCGATCATCCGGTACGTCCTTGCCAGATCCGGATTCCGAAACACGTCATACTCGTTCACCGGTTTCCCCATCACCTGGTAGGTATGCATCGCGTTCGCCGTCTCCTCCACGCCGGACCCCGGACGCAGAAACGCCGCAATATTCCGCTTGATGTAGTACCCGATAATCTGCGGCACCGGAGCACCGTTCTCGCAGTAGTGAATCGCCGGCTCGAACAACTCCGCCCACTTCAACTTGCCATACCGCTGGTGCAGCGTCCACCACGCATCCAGCGCCCCGGGCGTCGACACCGAAATCGCGCCCAGTGGAGGAATCACTCCATTCTTCGCCCGCGCTCTCACCGTCTCCAGCGACAGCGACTTCGGCGACCGCCCCGACCCCGCCATCCCCATCACCTCGCCTGCCTTCGGATCCCACAGCAGCGCATAACAATCGCCGCCCAGCCCCGAGCTCGTCGGCTCCACCAGCCCCAACACAGCGTTCGCAGCCACCGCCGCATCCACTGCCGACCCACCCTTCTTCAGCATCTCGATGGCCGCCTGCGTCGCCAGCGGATGCGCCGTCCCCGCAGCTCCCGAACATCCCAACGCCGGGGATCGCGTCGTAAAACTCGCACCTGCTGGCCGGTCTCCTGCGTGCACATCCGGTCGAACGAACCTGTCTTCACCCGCCGCCTGAAACTTCGGCAGCGCATTCTCTGCTGCCGAAGCTTGCCCCGCCTCATGGCTCACAGTCGCCTCACCCTTCATCAATCCGGAGGAGCCCGCCGCAGCCAATGGAAGTGTCGCGAGAAATGTACGACGAAGCATAGTCAGTCTCCTCTGATTTGGTGTGACACTTCTGGATCAAGCTTTCGAGCGCTCTTACGCTGGTGTCTCGAGCAAGACGTTCTCCGCCTCGCCCACCGCGATCTCCGCATCCGGCTCCAGCGACTGCAGCAGCGTGTCACGGACAAACAGAATATGCTCGTGCATCTCCCGCTGCGCCCCCTTGCGGTCTCCGTCCCGCATAGCCGCATAAATCTTCTGGTGACTCACCGGTGCGGTTGTCGCCGAGAGATAGAACGTCGCCATCCGGCACAGCAGGCTCTTCTGCTGAATATTGTCGAGAATCTTCCGAAACTCCTCGTTCCCCGTCGACCCCGCAATCAACCCATGAAAGTGAATGTCTTCCTCGATATGACGCAGTTTGTCTCCTGCCTCGAGGTTGTTGCGCGTCCGTTCAATGCTCGCCTCCATTTGCTCCAATAGTTCGGGAGTGATCTCGGCAACGCTCACCGCATGCACCTCCAGCAACGCGCGCAGGTCATACAAATCACGCACCTCTTTTGCCGAAAATTTGCGCACATACGCACCGCGCCGCGCCTCAATATTAATCAGGCCTTCACTCTCCAGCCGCATCAGCGCCTCGCGTACCGGAGACTTGCTGATGCCCAGCTCACTCGACAGATACTCTTCGGTGAGCTTCGATCCTTCAGGAAAGGAGCCGTTGAGCAGCTGTCGCTTGACGCTCTGATAAGCCTGCTCCGTAAGGTTGGGGTTCTTTGTGAGTTTCAACATAACGTAAGGTCCACGCGGATTCTACCTGACCAGCGTGTCTGTTTGCTGTTCCGCGGCCAGGATACGAAAAAAAATGCGCCTCGCAGATCGTCGAACTTCCACGAGACGCAAGCACTTGCAACCATTCTAGAAAAGGAACTTGGCGCTGATCTGCAGTTGCCGCGACGACCCACCATCACTGGTGGCAAAGCGCGTGCCTGTAATCTGCCCGAAGGTGGAAGATTGCACATTGCCCGACGGCTGCCCGTAGTTGGGATGGTTGAGAATGTCGAACGCATCCGCACGAAGGATGAAAGAGACACCCTTGAAAAGCTTGGTCTCCTTCTCGCCCGAGAGATCGAGGTCCGCGAATCCTGGACCGGTACCATAGTTGCGCTGTACGGTGCCGAGGCCAGTGTAAGTGAGGGTGACGCACGGGTTCGTGACGGCAGCCGTGCTCGCGTTATACAGGCCTGGGTTGGGGCAGGCCGTCGTAGGAGTAGTGATCAGCGCCTGCGTAGCGACGATCTGGTAGACGCACGCCGAGGTCGTGTTGGTGAGATCGCAAACTGCCCCACCGTAATTCTCTCCTCCCGGATTCGCGAAGTAGCCGACATTGGCCGACCCGGCAAGCTGCTGCTTGTGCCGCGTGATCGGCTTCAGCAGGTTAGGGCGGATCAAACCCGCCCTAACCTGCTGAAGCCGATCACGCGGCACAAGCAGCAG
>FSXA01000504.1_pt1 | contig 17179 bp, 16 predicted proteins | sample 1638081 | NCBI WGS metagenome assembly FSXA01 (sample SAMEA3914788, study PRJEB12502) | metagenome | biome: forest; material: soil | place: Canada | collected 2011-07-03 | depth 0.1 m
GACTTGCACAGCATAGAACTGCGTCGCGCCGGGATCCCGATCAAGCTACGAGAGCAGCCCTCCCGTATCCTGGCGTATCTGCTGGAACATGCAGGTCGAATGGTCACGCGAGAGGAGTTGCGTCAGCATCTTTGGCCTTCAGACACTTTTGTTGACTTTGACCATAGCCTGAATACTGCGGTCATGACCCTGCGGGAGGCTCTGGGCGACTGGGCCGATAAGCCACTCTACATTCAAACTATTCCGAGGAAGGGATATCGCTTCATCGCGCCGGTATCGTTGGGGCCGGCGGCGAGGAGGCCGAAGCCGGGCAGGTTACACCGCTACCTCACGCTTTTTCGGCTGAACCCGCGAGACCACCTGCCAAGCTCCTCTATCGAAGGTGGTGGGTCATTCTGGTCCCACCGTCCGCGGCTTGGGATCTGTACGAGGTGTTCTGCGCGGTGCTGTATTTGCTTCTATGAGAAGGTCATTAGATGCCAAGGCCGACATGGCGGCCGTCCTAGTCTCAGCACAGCAATTCGCTCTTTCGAGGCGCCGCCGCCGCGGAGCGAAGCCCCTGCATCGCGGAGCGGAGCGGAGGGCGGCGCCTCATCGCGCTTCGATCTCTGAGCCGGAGCGATCTTTCAGAATGGCATTGGAAACTCCTGGCCGACGTCCCCATTGAACCAACGACGATCAACACCAATGGGATTGGCGCTGCAGATTAGCGGCGACCCGCGGATCTTCGGACGAGTCTACGTTGGCACGCATGACCGCGGCGTCTTCTACGGCGACCCCACTCTCTAAAACCTGCGATATCTGTTCCGGAGCGGAATGGGTGTGACAGTTGCTTCCAAGGCCGGAGGGTCCAAGAATGAGTAGCGGGTCTGTCCGTTCTAATAAGGCAGCCCGGTCAGACTAGGTGCTTGCAATTTGATCCCACGAGGAGCTTTGACTCACCCATTCGCTGGACTCGCACCAGCTCGTTTCCATCTCCGGGACGCTCAGCGTTCCATGACCCTGTTTGCAGATCGCCTCCGAGCCGCTCCACTCGAGGAGATTGTGCGAGGGTCGGCCGACAGGTGTCGGCGAGGCGAGCGAGCGGAGGCACTGCTTACAACGCTGCCCGTGGTCATGCAAAGCCCAGCGCAAACCGACGAGCGCCAGGATCGTGAACGAGAAGATCTGCAGGAAGTCTGCGACGTTTGGAGTAGCAGCATGCATCGGTTGACAGAGGTCAGCGCTCAGCAGAAACATGAGCAGCAATGTGAGAGACGTTTTTGCGCCCAGGAAGAGCTGCCGCTTGAGCCAGTAGATCTTTCGGCTGCTTGCGCTCTGGTCGGTACGTCTGTGTGGGGAAACAGCAAGCGTGACGAAGAGGACTAGGGGCACTTCGACGAGAAACCGTTTGAACTCATTGGCAAGAGAGGAAGCCAGTGAATGCCAACTTCCATTCAATCCCACACCGACTGCTACGGCGAGCGCGAAAAGAATGAGGAGCACAGCCAGGCAGAGCGTGGCGGTTCCCTGAAAGGTGCGCCTCCAGCCATCACCCCAGAGCCAGAGCGCATCGCGAATCAGTCCTGCTGTGAGATCGGGAGCCGGAAAACTGAACTGCGTGCGACGCGCGAGATGGTGTTTGTGCCAGAGCTCGGACTCCCAGGACAATAACCACTCCTCTCGCTCAGAGGCAGGGACGAACTTCTCCATGACACACAGGAGGTAGCGATCGAAGGGGGTCAGGGGCGAGGGAAGGAGATGGCTCATGCGTGCCTCTCCGGAACAAGGCGGGCCAACAGTGGATACCTCTCGGTAGCGGCGAGCGCGGCAGCTTTCCCTTCGCGTGTCACTTCATAGTAGCGCCGCGCTGGGCGCTGACTTGCCACTGCGTCTTCCTCTGACTCCCATCTGGAGGCGACGAGCGCGTCTCGTTCCAATCGACGAAGTGCGGGGTAGACAGTACCACTCGGCAGCCCGGTGACCTCCATGACATCGAAGCCGTAGCGGTACCCGAGGCTGAGCGCCTTAAGGATGAGAGCCGCACTGTGGGAAAGTCGGGGGTTGCTCATTGCTATGTAGTATGCTATCACACTATAGCGTACTACATAGGGGTAGACATCATGCCTGAACCGAGAACTAGGTTGAAACGCCTTGGATTGCCAGCTCTGACGATACTCCGCGCTTTTTCCCTTTTTGCCCTACAGCCGACGCATCCCAAGCGAGCGGATCATTCCAACCGCACCGCGCAGTTCGTCACGGTCGAAAAAGACGCGAAGCTCGAAGTTCTAGAGTGGGGCGGTCAAGGACGGCCGCTCACTTTCCTTGCAGGTGGCGGCCTGGACGCCCATGAGTTCGAGGACTTTGCGCCTAAATTCACTGTCACACATCATGTCTACGCCAGGCGCCTTCCTGGTTCATGAAGGGGCCCTTTCGGACTATCCCCTAAAGGGCGATCCCGGCTGCCTAGGCGATCTCGGCGCCAAACCGGTGGTGCCAAAGGCCCTCTTTCAGACCGTATCCAAACGATCGTTTCTACCTATCTTGAATGCGCGTGAGGTTTCCATGCTCGAGGTCAAAGCGCTCTCCAAACGCTATCGCGGTCTTCCAGCCATCGACAACGTCAGCTTTCGCGTTTGTGGCGGCGAGATCGTCGGCTATGTCGGGCCCAATGGCTCCGGCAAGTCCACTACCGTGAAGATCATCACCGGCCTCATGGAGCCGAGCGAAGGCCAGGTGTTTTTTGAAGGGGAGAGCATCCGCACCAACCTTCAGGGCTATCGCTCGGCCTTCGGTTATGTTCCCGAGGAGGCCCATGTCTATACCCACCTCTCCGGACTTGAGTACCTCCAACTCGTCGGCCGCCTGCGCAACCTGCCCGAGGCGCTCATCGATCTCAAAGCCAACCGGCTCCTTGCCCTGTTGAACCTCGACTCCTGGCGCCACTCGCCCATTTCGCTCTACTCCAAGGGGATGAAGCAGCGCGTTCTCATCGCTGCTGCCCTGTTGCACGATCCGAAGCTCCTCGTCTTCGATGAGCCTCTCTCCGGCCTCGATGTCGTCTCCGCGCGTCTGTTCAAGGATCTCCTGCAACAGCTCGCGGCGGAGGGCAAGGCCATTCTCTACATCTCACACGTACTCGAGGTGGTCGAACTCATCTGCCATCGCGTGATCGTTATCGCCAGAGGAAAGATCCTCGCGGACGCTCCTCCCTCCGAGCTTAAAAGCTCCCTTCAGTTGACCGACCTCGAAAGTGTCTTCGCCCAACTGGTCCAGCAGCAGGACACCCTAAGCGTGGCCAAAGAACTTGTTGCAACTATGGCGGTGCATCATGTTTGAGCGATCCAGTCTCTTCTCCTCCTCCAATCACCCCGTCCAGTCTCTTGCCGTTCAGGCCAACTCCGCAATCGGAAGGCGGGAACAGACCCAGTTCCAGGCTCTCGTTCGGCACCTCCTCCATCGCTTCTTCCACAACGAGCTTCTGGCGTCGGACGACGAGACCAAACGTGTCATGCTCATCAGTTGCGCCGCTGCTCTTCCCGGCCTGCTCGTCGCGCTCTTCCTGTTTCCTGCGTACCACGCCTTTCCTCCGGCTCCGCTTCACCGCCCCTTCTGGTCGCAGGCGGGAGACCACTACTTCTACGTGACCTACCCGTTCGTCATCATGGGGATTGCCACGGTCTATGAGTGGGACCTTCTCTTCCCCGATCTACTGGATGTCTTTGTGCTCTCCACTCTTCCCATCCCGATGCGTCGTCTCTTTGGCGCCCGCGTCCTTGCACTGGCCATCTTCCTCTCCTTGGTCCTGCTCGGAACCGACGTGCTCGGTACACTTTTCTTCCCTATGATCGCCGAGCTTCCCGGCATAGGTCGCCACTTCCTTGCACATGCCGTCGCGACTCTGATGAGCGGAATCTTCGCGGCAACCACCGTTCTCGCGCTCCAAGGCATCCTGCTAAACATCTTGGGCGAGCAACTCTTCCGCCGCATCACGCCACTGCTTCAGGGGGCGTCACTTATGGTTCTGCTCGCCGTTTTACTTGTCTTCCCGATGGTCTTGCAGTCTCTCCATACATTGCTCGCCTCCAACACCGCAGTCGTGCACTACTTTCCTCCCTTTTGGTTTCTGGGAATCTACGAGCGTATTCTCTCCGGACCATCCGCCCCCCTCATCTTCCACACGCTCGCCCGAACTGGATGCTGGGGGGTCCTCCTGATGATCGCGTGCACACTGCTCACTTATCCGCTCGCGTACCGCCGTCGTGTGCGTCAGCTCATTGAGGGCGCCAGCTTCGTTCATAAGACAAGCCGGACAGCCGGACCCATCCAAGGGCTCTTGCATGCCAGCATCCTTCTCCTCCCCGCTCAGCGAGCCATTTTCCACTTCGTCAGCCAGACGATTCTCCGCAACCAGCGCCAGCGCGTCATGCTCGCCATGTATGGCGGCCTCGGCGTCGCGATCGCCGTCTCCGAGATGCTGGTACTGCGCACGTCGGCTGGTCACCTGCATCTGGCCTTACTTCCCGAGGGCATCCGGTCCGCCGTTCCGATCATGGCATTCTGGACCATAGCCGGCCTTACTTCCGTCCTCGCCACTCCGATCGACCGCCGCGGAGCGTGGCTCTTTCAGGTACTCCTCGGCCGCCCGACCACCGACAATCTGTCCGGCACGCGCATCTGGATCACGATGTGGACTCTCCTCGTTAGCCTGGGAACTGTTCTCGTCCTGCATCCGCTCGCCCCGGCCAGCTTGCGGACCGCCTCCGCCACAGCGGACCAACTTTTCATCGCCGTCGGCGTCTCCTTCCTGCTCGCCGACATCTTCCTCGTGAATGTCCGCGCGCTCCCGTTCACGCACTTGCGAAAGGCATCGATCACCGATCTTCCGCTCAGAGTCGTACGCTACCTTGTGCTCTTTCCATTCTTCGTTGCCGTCCTCGTTGGATCGGAACCGTGGATAGAGGCGAACGTTCATCATCTTCTTGGGCTTATATGCGTCGTCGCCGGGCTTCATCTTCTACTGGTTCACAAGCACGTCCGGTCGGTGCAGGATATCGCTGCGGCCGCACCCGCCGACGATGCCGAAGATTTCCCTCAGAGCCTAGGACTGCGGGACAACTGAACTTCCAGAGAGCCCCGCGGGGAGGTGAGCCATCGCATCTTCAAAGAGCTTCTTCGGGAGCCAATCGGTCGCAACAGAGCAGAAGCTGCATGGACTCTGGCGCGTCGCTCAAAAAGCTCTTTACCCCGTTCATGCGCTTACCGAACTCCGAAAAGATCGAATCGGTCCCGGGAGACCATTCGATGACCACACCAGCAAGTAAGCCGCGTAGTTGCCAGGCATGCAGTTCGACTCCATTCACGAACGAATGAATTGATCGATCCTCGACATGAGAGAGGAGAGCGGGGGCTTCACAGCGATGACGTCCCACGCAGCGGATACCGGCAGCCATATCGTGCGACCTCCGATCTGGATGGATTCATCGCGTTGCGCATTGATCACGTTGTAGACCTCCCGTCTTACCTCGGTCGTGGTTGCCGGTCGCTTGAGGATCGCGAGGAATGCAACGCCGCGCCATCGGAAGACAGGATCTCCTCGGCTGGTTAGAACCCGAAGCCTTTCGGCTAACTTGTATAGACAACTATCCCCAACTTCACTTCCGAGTTGAGCATAGATTTTCTCTGCGCCTTTTGCGATGATCGGAACGACAAAGTAATCGTGCTCGTCTTCTATTGCGCTAACCAGTGCACTTTCCGCCTGCTTCTCTGTCGGAAAACCAGTCACGGGATCATTGGTCGTCTGAACTATTGACCGCGAATCCACCACAGTCTCTGCGGAAAGCTCCTGTTCTTGCACTAATTGACTCCCTAATTCGGCGGTGATGCTCTCCTGACGATCGATCTCGTCTCGAATATTCGATAGGCACTCGCCCAGCCGAACTCGCAAGGAGCGAACATCTTCGATCAAAGTCGCGCGCTCGATGTCCTGTTCGATCTCCCTCAAGTGTTCTACGGTGCGCTGTCCGCTGTTGTTGAGCGACGAGATGGTATCGGTAAACATGGAAACCATCTTTTGATATTCGGTGTTTTGCAAGGAGAGAAAACGGTTCGTCCGGTCGAAATAGTCTTTCATTGAGCTGTAAAACTGACCGGCGAGGATTAAGGGAACCTCTGGGTCTCTCTCGCGATTGAAGCGCTCGGACAAGTGGCGAATGTCCGCGCGGAATTGCCTGTAGTCGATGTCGTCGCCGGGAATGGTAAAGGCCTCCACGGTCTCGAGGGTCAGCAGAATCATTCGCCGCAGTGCCGCTTCATTTGTATTGCCGACATCAACTGGACCTTTTGTCGCTCGGTGCGTTAGGAGAACCGATCGTAATATGCCTCCGATTCCATGGCTCCAAACTAACTTCTTACCGGTTGCGTTTGCCATAGATGTACCTCTAAGCCTTTCAGGGAAAACGGCGGATAATGGCTGTAATGCTCTGTGCAAGAAGGACTGCGCAATATTTGTTAGTTGGTGTGTGAAAAGCGAATCGCAGTGGAGCATCGCATCACGGACTTGGATCGTGTTGCCCCTCGCGGATCATCGCGAATCGACGTCTGCGGACCACGCGCGGAATTGTCGAACCTCCTGTTCCAATTCGTTGATGCGATCCAATAACCTTTGCCGATCCCGGACCCCGTGTTCTGGATCAAGAACGGTTTCGGTCCCTTCTACAGGCATGGTGTTCTCTTCAGCCACGTCGTGTTCCCCAAGACTGCGAAATCCCTCGTTCGCGCGTTTTCGCTCAGTACAGTCAGCGATCGCAATCGAGACCCCGATGATCTCATCGGCCTCGTCGCGAGCTGGTTCGTAGGAGAGAAGCAGAACGCGGTCAGCCCCCTTTTCGCCAGGTTGAGAGTAGGTGACTTCGATATCTTTAAAGGATTCGCCACGAAGAGATCTGCGAATGTGTGGTTCAAGGAGCGGAAATAAGTCGGGAGAGATATCAATCATTCGTCGGCCCATATGCTCGGCCACAGTGGCCCTATTGAGCTCGGCCGCGCGTCGATTGATCCCCATGTGACGCATGTTCGTGTCGAGAAAGATGAGTCCGATCGGCGCGCCGTCGTAGATCGCCTGGAGCTGTGCCAACCGCTGCATCGGAAGTGCCTCTAAACGACTGAATAATGCTTCCCGGACGGGCTCTTCCTGACCTCTTTCTGTGGTGTGGAAGCCTTCATGCGCAACTAATTCAGGCAGTTTCTCGGCAGGTACCGGACGGCCGAACAACCAGCCCTGTCCATACTCGCAGCCTAGCCACAGCAGCATCTCGGCCTGCGCCGTGCTCTCGACTCCTTCCGCGAGCGTCATCAGCCCGAGACTGTGGCCCAGGCCGACCACGGCCGCGGTAATTTTTCTACTCTCGCGCCTGTGATCCATTGACCGGACAAAGCTGGCATCCACTTTAAGTTCATCGAACGGAAGCGCTTGGAGATGTCTCAGGCTTGAGTAGCCGGTGCCAAAATCGTCCAGCGCGAGCCGCACTCCCAACTCCTTCAGCCCATGCGAGATTTCGCGTGCCTGCTGGAGATTGTGGATAAGGGCTCCCTCCGTAACCTCCAGGAATAGCCGATGGAGTGGAAACCCACCACGGTTGGCCGCACGTTCGATATGGAGCGGCAGGTTGCGCTCTCGAAACTGAGTAGGAGATAAATTCACAGACAGGGTGAGTGGGCTGGGGATGGCTGCCGCCGCCGCAAATGCCTTGCGTAGAAGCTTCTCGGTGAGTAACCCAATCAGGCCGGTTCTTTCCGCAATTGGAATGAACTCGTCCGGAGGAATCAGACCTGCGCTCGGATGATGCCAGCGAGAAAGCACCTCGAAGCCCATGAGCTTTCCTGTGCTGAGCTCCACGATTGGTTGAAAGTAAGGTACGATTTCGTCACGTTCCAAAACGCGAAAGAAATCGATCTCCATCTGTGAGGTCATCCCATTTAGTGCCATGATGGTGATGTCTCCTCCTGCTCCCATATCCTCAGAACCATGGAAACAAGTACCTGGAAGAATGCAGTTTTCTGGCCCACAAAAATGCTCATGATAAATGTCCCATTCCGGCTTGCATCGAGGAACAAGACGCAAAGCCACATACTCAAACCTTGATTCAAAACCTTGATTTCGTTATTAGAGAAGAGACAGCTTCCGAGAGGTCTTCTGGTCGCGGAGGAGCCTCTGGACAACATGAGGCCGTGAAGAGCAGCTTCGCGACCTCATATCGCGCCCGCCCTGACCAGAGATAACGATAAGGGGAACTGGCTCTGGGTTCCATAACGCGCCGATAACGAATCCCTCACGTTTTAGTCATATTGCTACAGAAACCTGAGGAATCGGGAAAAACACGTTGGAACCGACTTGCTATAGTAAGTAAAATGAGGGAGTTCGGTCCATTTCGTTTAGACATTCTGAACCAATGCCTCTGGCGCTCCACGGAGGAGCGAAGCCAAGAACGGATCCTCTTGACCCCCAAGGCTTTCGCCGTGCTCCTGTATTTGGTGGAGCGGGCAGGGCAACTCGTAACACACAAGGAACTCCGCACCGCCATCTGGTCTGACGCCCACGTAGGTCCAGGTGTTCTCAATAATCAGATCCTGAGCATCCGAAATGCCCTGGGAGATCGGCCCCAAAGTCCAGCCTTCATAGAAACTGTAGCAAGACGGGGATATCGCTTCATCGCCCCCGTGTGCGACGCCGTACGAGCGAGCAGCCGTCCCGAGCCCGATACGGAACCCCTCGTTGCCAAATTGGTGGGGCGTCGGGCCACGTTGAACCGATTGCGGACCTGCCTGCAAAAAGTGATGCACAAACAGCGTCAGATCATCTTTTTGACGGGTGATTCAGGCATCGGAAAAACGACATTGGCTGATGAGTTTCAGCGCCAGGCTGCAACCGTTGTGCCGCGTATACGCATAGCGCGCGGGCAGTGTGTTGAGGGCTTTGGGGGGAAGGAACCCTACTTCCCTATGTTGGAGGCGCTTGGAGAACTCTGTCACGGCCCATCCGGCGCTATAGTCGTCCAAATCTTGGTCTCCAAAGCTCCCTCATGGCTCGTCCAGCTTCCGGCAGCGCTGAAACGGGAACATCGGGCGATTTTGCAGCAGGATATTCAAGGTACTACGCGGGAGCGCATGTTACGCGAGATCGGCGAGGCTTTGGAGGCGATCGCCTCAAGCGATCCGTTGTTGCTGGTCTTTGAAGATCTGCACCTGGCAGACCCCTTCACGCTCGACCTGCTCTCTGCTACAGCGCGACGTCGCGCATCCGCAAAGCTGATGATCGTCGGCACCTACCGGACCTGCGATATGGATCCAGGCCATCCCCTTCACGCCCTGGTTCGCGATCTTCTGGTGCGCCGCTTATCGGATGAGATCGTCCTTGAGCCGCTAACCGAGTCAGAGATCGCGGAGTATCTGCTTTGCCAGCCCTGCTCAATTCAGACTCCGGAGGTTTTGGCCGCTCTGCTGTTTCGCCATTCCGCAGGTAATCCATTGTTCGTGGCGGCGTTCCTAGAACATCTTTACAACCGCGGCATGCTTTCGAAGGACAAAGGGACCCTGCGACTCAACGTCTCCCTGGACGCGATCGATATGGGGGTGCCGAAAAGTCTTGGTCGCATGCTCGAGGCGCAAATCGACAGTCTGAGCCTCGAGCAGCAACAGGTCCTCGAGGTGATGAGCGTGGATTCCGGTGGCCGCTACCGCTTCCCAACCGCAGCGAAGGCTGCGGCGATAGATATGGAACCTGAGAGATTCGAGGCCATCTGCGAGACTCTTTCTCGCCGGCATCATGCTCTGCGCATCCCCACGAGCGAGAAACTCTCCAATGGAACACCGATCACTTGCTATGAGTTTGTCCATGCGTTATATCGCGACGTCTGCTATTGCCGTATCCCAGCAGCACGGAGAGCCAAGTTGCACCGGCGAATCGGAGAGTGGGGAGAAGCATCTACCGACTGTTTACTCGAGATTTCAGCCTGTCTAGCGGAGCACTTCGAGCGAGCACGAGATTGGCCGCGGACTGTCAAATACCTGTGCCTGGCTGCGGAAGCCGCGGGTAGGAGAAGCGAGCCTTGGCTGGCGGAGGACACCTTGAAGCATGCTCTTGCTGTGCTCAAGCAGCTGCCGTACCCCGAGCATGGCGTGCCCGAAGCGACGATCAAGAGAAAGCTCGCAGCCATTCACACCGCGCGCACCGATCGCTGGACTGCCTACGCCGTCCTAAATCGAGCTTCCAGTCACGGGGACTGGCACGACGGCGAGATGATGGCAAACCCGCAATCCTGGATCAGCTCGCGGCGCTCGCTCGACGCCTTGCAACGTGAGCTTCGCTGACCGTCTAACGAAGCAGCCGGCCCGCAGGCAGCGCTGCATCTACTGGTACGCCGCAGGCCACGGAGGAATATCATGCGGCATCAGCCGCCACTGATTTCCGGTCTTCACGATGTAGCGCACTGCTCACTCCCCCATACCGAACACATTCAGTACGTCCGCAAAGAATCTAAATAGGTCCCTATCGAAGGCGCAGAAATCAATAGGATGGCGACGCTTTTGAGAGCGATCCGACTCACTGTGGGCCACAACTGGCCCAAGGTCTCCTAAGAAGCGAAACGTGTGCCCACCTTCCTCTTCAGGAGAGAACCAGCCATGTCCAACCACGTCTCTGCAGGCTTAATAGAAAGCTGTAATTCACAGCCGTCCCGCTTGGAGCTAGCATCCTTACATGGGCATCTATCCGGAGTTCATCGGTTGGCAGAGTCCGCTAGCTATCTCGTTCGCCGATCGTTCATCACGGGTGTTCCGGCCAATCCATGATGCACTCAGTAGTCGAGGTAACAGTCAGTGGATCCGCACCAGCTTCATCTAGGCATCCATCAAGTGTTCCCCGCTGACCGGCATTCCGCACGGTCACACCTTCCTACCACCAGGCTTCGAGGGTTGAGCCTCCCCATTCAACCCCACCCATTCCCTCTTACCTAAGCGCACTCAGCGAGGAGGCCACCCGGAGTAGGGCGAGCACGGACCCCAACGACGAGAGCTCTCCGCTGCAGGACGCGAGCATGCAGGGGCTGCAGCGGCGCGGGGTGCGTTTTCTGGGCTGCCACACAGTTTTGGAGGAGCAGGTGCGGCAGTTGATCAAGCACTACGCCCTGAATGAAGATCCGGAGACCATCGTTCGCGACATGCTGGCTCATACCGTGCCGAACGTGTTGATTGTGGCGTCGATGGTGTCTGCGATTGCGCTGCTGCAGTGCGAAGGGCGGTATAGTTACGTGACGGTCTAGGACCATTATGTCTCTGGTGGCGGTTTGAGCGAGAACTATTGTTCGGTTCAAACGTCATAATAGCTCTAGATCTACACTGGCCGCATCGAAGATCATGGCTCTTATGAATAACAGCCGATTCTGTTAGGAGTAATGCATCCTGTGACAGAAATAGCTCCTCCCTCTCCCGTCACTCGTACTCGAATCAGCAGTCTTCGAGCTGGACCGGTGATCCTTCCCTTCGACGGCGCTTACTGGTACTTCAAGAGACCGGATCGGCGCACGAAGGCATTTGATCGTCTCAAAGCGCATCTTCGACTGGATGCGCATGGAACTTTCTTGTTTCTTCACTGAAGTATCGTTGCCGCATCCAGAATGCGACGTTGACCAAACCGATGAGAGCAGGCACTTCAATCAGCGGCCCGACGACGCCGACGAACGCCTCACCTGAGTTGAGACCGAAGACAGCCACCGCGACCGCAATCGCCAACTCGAAATTATTCCCTGCAGCGGTGAAAGACAGCGTAGCCGATTGCGCGTAGTCCGCGCCCAGCCTCTTGCCCATCCAAAAGCTGACCAGAAACATGATCAGGAAGTAGATGACGAGTGGAAGCGCGATCTTCGCCACATCCAGCGGCAACCGCACGATCATGTCGCCCTTCAGCGAGAACATGACCAGAATCGTGAACAGCAGCGCCACAAGGGTAAGAGGACTGACTCGAGGGATGAAACGGCTTCGGTACCATTCCTCTCCTTTTGCCCGGATGAGGATGTAACGCGTGAGGAAACCGGCAACAAAAGGAACTCCGAGGTAAAGGCCTACGCTTTTCGCGATCTGGGCTATTCCGATGGGAACAATACTTCCCACAAGGCCCAGCCATTTCGGAAGCACCGTCAGGAATACCCAGGCATAGAGACTATAAAAGAGCACCTGAAAGACACTGTTGATGGCAACTAGTCCGGCAACGTAATCGGCGTCGCCTTCAGCCAGTTCGTTCCAGACCAGCACCATGGCGATGCAGCGGGCGATCCCAATCAGGATGAGACCTCGCATATACGCAGGCTCGCCGCGCAGGCAAGCGACGGCGAGAAGAAACATAAGCGCGGGCCCGATAATCCAGTTTTGTACAAGCGATAGAGCAAGGACGCGCTTGTTGCGGAAGACCTCTCCCAGTTTTTCATAGCGAACCTTTGCCAGCGGCGGAAACATCATGATGATGAGCCCGATAGCGATGGGGATATTGGTCGTTCCAGTTTGGAAGCGGTTGACGAACGCTGCGGAGGACGGAGCAAAGTGGCCAATCGCGACGCCTATGGCCATTGCCAGGAAGATCCAAAGCGTGAGGAATCGGTCGAGAAACGAGAGCTTCTTTCGGGCAGCGGGGGCGCAGGAACGGCCTTTCGTCATTGGATTCGTAGACATTAGCAAACCTCGCAGGACACTTCCTTGATCGTTGTGGGCACCGGTGCGCCTTCGAGGAGTGCATACCTCGCCGGGGCGCAACAAGCCTTTGTGAGCCGCGCCCTGTCTGCCTGCATCCCCTTGTCTTCCTTGAGCCAGTCGAGTGTCTGCCGAAGAATCTGAGAGGCACCAATGTGTCGCGGCATGACGATGCGATAGTGCATCCATCGGCCTTCGCGCCTCGCGGAGATGATTCCTGCGCTGCGAAGGTAAGCGAGATGCCGGGAGATCTTCGGTTGGGGACCGCCAAGAATCTCCACGAAGTAACAGACACAAATCTCCTGCTCCCCCATGAGGTTCAGCAGCCGGAGACGGGTGTTGTCCCCGAGTGCCTGGAAGAATCGCTCCATGTTAAATGTCAGCTTTGTTGCCATGAGTCCAATATATATGCATTGACGCATGAGTAAGCAAGCAATATAGTCGCCTAAACGCATATTTCCGGAGGAAATAGATATCTCATGCTGGCGCTGCCGCTAGCGAGCATTGATTCTTTGGCCATCAAGAGGGCGGATCGGCCGGATTGGTAATGCGGTCGATCCGCCCTCATGCACAGTTACACCCCTCAGCACGATCACCAGGAGACAACATGCACAAAGTCATCTTCGCCTGCGTCCACAATGCAGGCCGCTCACAGATGGCAGCGGCTTTCTTCAATCAGCTCGCCGACCAGCAAAAGGCTGAAGCAGTGTCAGCAGGGACAGAACCCGGTCTAGGGGTGCATTCAGAGGTTCTAGCGGTCATGCAAGAGGTTGGGATTGACCTGACAGATGCCAAGCCTCAAAAGCTAACCGAGGAACTGGCGCGAGAAGCGCAATTGCTAATCACTATGGGCTGCGGTGACAAATGCCCCTATGTTCCAGGACTCCGCCAGGTTGATTGGCCTCTACCCGATCCCAAAGGCCGTCCCTTGGACGAAGTACGTGCCGTGCGAGACGATATCCGGGGTCGGGTCTCCGCTCTGCTGAATACCGAAGGTCTAAGTAAGGCTTGACCGCGAGGTTTCTGCTTGGAGAGCGGCATGCGCTTGACCACCTCGGCGGATGGGAAGTTTGCTTGGATGCCCGTCACTTACCAACAACTGTTCCGCACACCAGCGTCAGGCGGAGTTTTATAGATGTGGACTGTCTACTCTCCAAGGGTGTAGTGTGTCTACGCCTATGAAAGCACAGACAAAGTACAAGAACCGCATCGAACTTGTTCAAGGCACGCTCGACATGCTCGTGCTTCAGACCCTCCAGTGGGGCCCTCAGCATGGCTATGGCATCGTTCAGGCGCTCCGTACCCAGTCCGCCGACATTCTCCAGGTCGAAACCGGCTCACTCTATCCCGCACTGCATCGCCTCGAACGCCAGGGATGGGTCACCTCCGAGTGGAAGCAAACTGAGAGCAACCAGCGCGCCCGCTTCTACCGCATCACCGCTTCTGGAAAGAAGCAACTCGCCTCCGACCTATCCCGCTGGCAGCAGATCGTCGAGGCAATCGGTTCCGTCATGCAGCGCAAACCCGAAGGAGGCAAAGCATGAAACTCTTCCCTGGGTCGTTCACGAGGCGCAAACGAGAGCTCGACGAAGAGCTCCAGGCCCACCTTCAGATGGCTGCGCAAGATCGCCAGCATCTCGAGGAATCTCCGGAACAGGCCAGACGTGCAGCGCTCCGCGAGTTTGGCAATGTCGGCTTGATCAAAGACGTCACCCGGGAGAGCTGGGGCTGGACCCATCTCGAGCGAATCCTCCAGGACCTGAAGTACGCTCTACGCCAACTCGTCCGGTCTCCCGGCTTTGCCATCACGGTCATCGCCACGCTCGCTCTCGGTCTGGGCGCGACGGTCGCAATGTTCACCGTCGTCGACCGCGTCCTGCTACGCCCGCTCCCTTACGACCATCCCAGCCAGCTTGTCGAGATACAGGAAGCAGGCAAGCGCGGCATGGTTGAGGATGGGGTCCTTTACCTCGATCTTGTACAGTGGCGCGCCCAAACCCACACTCTAGAGGAGACAGCCTTCTACATCTCCCAGCGGGGCAAAGGTCATCTGGCCTTCCTCGAAGGGGATGCCGGAGCAATTCAAGTCGGCGCTCCGTCAATCAGTGGGAACCTCCTCCCCACGCTGGGTGTCTCTCCCGCCATGGGCCGCGGCTTTACCATCGATCCCGAAACCGGCGCCGCCCAATCGGAGGATGCCCACTCCATCCTCCTCAGCGATCCGGTATGGAGAGGATTCTTCGGTGCGGACCCCACCATCCTCGGTAAGACCATCAAGCTGAGCGGAACCTCCTGGCAGGTCATCGGCGTCATGCCGCGCGGGTTCAGCTTCCCGGAGACCAGCACCGTTCCTTTGGTCTGGACCCCCGTGCTCCTCGGCGACACGGACACAAATCGTATTCACGTCATTGGCCGCCTCAAGCCCGGTGTGCGACTGGAAGACGCCCAAGCTGAGTTCAATGTCATCCAACCTCAAGTAGCGCGCCAATATACCGACCCCTATGAGCGCGAACAGGTCACCTCTGTCCATCTCCAACGCTACAGTGACTCGCTCGTAGACGGGAGCGTAAAGAAGTCGCTCTTCGCGCTCTTCGGAGCCTCAGGCGTGCTCTGGCTCATCGCCTGCGTCAACGTCGCCGGTCTCCTGTTCGCCCGCGCCGCGGTTCGGCAGCGCGAGATCGCCGTCCGCGGAGCCCTCGGTGCCAGCCGCCTTCGCATCCTCCAGCAACTCCTCATCGAAGGCCTGCTGCTCAGTGCCGCTGCATCCATCTTGGGGTTCGCCCTCGCCATCGTCGCGCTCAAACTCTTCGAGCACACCTTGACCAGCCAGTTCCATATCGCGACGTCGATGATGCCAAGCCTCCCCGTCATCGCTGTCCTGCTCGCCCTCACGCTCCTCAGCGCCACATTGTCCTCTCTCTGGCCAGCCATCGGCTCCGCGCGAGCGTCGATCGAGCCCGCACTTCGTCAGGGGGCTCCGCAAAGCGGCTCCGGCGCCGTTCACTATCGCACCCGCGCCCTGTTGGTGGTCACCGAGGTAGCCATGTCTCTCACGCTGCTCGTTGGCTGCGGCCTACTGCTGCGGACGCTCTACGCTCTCCACCATGTTCCGCTCGGCTTCCGCACCGACCACGTCCTCGTTGCCAATATGACCATCCCCGCCTACAAATTCGCGGGCCAGGACATGACCACGACGCTCTATCAGCCACTCCTCGAGCGCGTCCAGCACCTCCCCGGAGTCGAGTCTGCTTCGCTCATGACCGAAGTCCCGCTCGGCAAGACCTTCCAAATGATCTTCTCCCTACGCACGGAGGGAAACAGCGCCGCTGAGATCCGCCAACGCGAGCTCCGTGCTCAGTTCCGCGCCGTGAGTCCCGAGATGCAACAGGTCTTCGGCTTCCGCATGGCTTACGGCCGTTTCTTCAACCAAAACGACACCCCCTCCTCGCAACCTGTCGCTGTCGTCAATCGCGCCTTCGTCCGCGCCTACTTCGGCGACGACCGCGATCCACGCGAGATTTTCGGAGAATCCCTCTTCAGCTACAGCAAGGACAGGCGCGCGATCATCGTGGGTGTTCTCGACGATGCCCGCCAAGTCTCCATCGCGGAGCAGGCCCAGCCCGAGATCGAGGTCGACATCCCCCAGATCAACCCTGACGCAGGCTTCTACAGAGGGGCAGAAGGCATGGCCATGGATCTCGCGGTGCGCACCGGCCGGAGTCCGTCCACAATCATCCCTGAGCTTCGCGAACTCATGCGCAACGCCAGCCCCGAGCTCGCCACCGCGAACTTTACAACGATGGAGCAGGTCGTCGAAGACTCCTACGGCAGCCAGCAGCTCGCCGCGCACCTGCTCGAGACCTTCGGCGCCGCCGCCCTGCTTCTCTGTGTTTCCGGCATCTACGGCCTGCTCGCCTACCTGGTCAGCCAGCGTACGCGTGAACTCGGTCTTCGTATTGCTCTCGGCGCTCGCCGCGGGGACATCATGAACCTGATCCTCCGGCAGGCAGGCTGGCTGCTTCTCGCCGGATCGGGCGCAGGTTTGGGCCTGTCCTGGCTCTCCAGCCTCTTGTTCCAGACCTTCCTTTACGGCGTTCCCGCCCACGATCCTTGGACGATGGCCGCCGTTACTGCCGTCCTGCTAGCCGGGGGTTTGTCGGCCGCCTCGCTACCCGCCCGCAGGGCGGCCGACCTTGATCCCATGCAAGCCCTTCGCGCTGAGTAAGCGCCTCGCCCAGCCAAAACCCAGAAAGCGCCGCAGTGCGGCGACTCATGCAGCGCCTCTTCCACACTGATTTGCTGAACAGCGCTTAGGGTGTATCGACATATTGTTTGAGGTGGATCCAGGTGCAGGCGATAGCGGCGGTTGCCTGGAAGCAGGCGCGTAGTCTGCAGTAGCGAGCGGCGAGTCTGCGGAACTGTTTGAGGTCGCTGAAGCAGCGTTCGATGCGGTTGCGCTGGC
>FSXA01000425.1_pt1 | contig 17046 bp, 12 predicted proteins | sample 1638081 | NCBI WGS metagenome assembly FSXA01 (sample SAMEA3914788, study PRJEB12502) | metagenome | biome: forest; material: soil | place: Canada | collected 2011-07-03 | depth 0.1 m
CCCTCTAAGGGATCCTAACCTCGGCTTGAGCCCACTTGTGTCGGGCATTCTGTAGGGAATTTCGGCAATTACCGAAATTCGCGGCATTTGTGTTTCACCGAAGCTCTTTATTCTTCGTTGGTTACGGTTGGCATCCCAATTGCACCAGACATCGGTACAGCTGCCCAAACTTCAAGAGCAGCGGGAGATCGGGATTGCTAAATCCGAGATGAAGACCGCCGACCCTAAAGGGCGGAACGTCGGTTCATGTTCTGAGTGAGGACCCATGCTGAGAATTCAGAGATTATCGAACGGCCAAGTGGTCTTTACTCTGAGCGGTGAAATCAGGGAACAACAAATCTCCGAGTTGGATGCCCTGCTTCGATCAGAGAAGGAGGGACGGCCGATCGTCCTGGATCTCAAAGATGTGACCCTGGCCGTTCGAGAGGCTATCAGCTTTCTAGAGGGTTGCGAAACGGACGGCGTCACATTGTTGAACTGCCCAGCCTATGTTCGAGAGTGGATCACGAGGAATCGGCACGGAAGCTAGCGTGGAAGCTCAGCCTTGGAGATGTGAGTGCCAAAGACATACCGGATGATGGAAAGGAGCAACAAAATGGCGGCGCAATCAAGTTGGCCAAGTGAAGTGTTGGCAGCCAATCCAGCTCGACTCTTTGACGTCGAGGACGCGCTCGCGGCGGGGGGCGGACTCGCCGGAGAGCCTGTGGGCTCCCGGCTACCCAACATTATGGGTACCAGCGCGGCTCTTCGCCGGACACTGGATTTGGTACGGGTCGTAGCGCCGACCAACGCGACCGTGTTGATCAATGGAGAGACAGGGACCGGCAAAGAACTGATCGCAGAAGCCATTCACAAATGCAGCGGCCGGGCGAACGCTCCGTTTGTGAAGGTGAATTGTGCCGCAATTCCAGCGGGCTTATTGGAGAGTGAGCTATTTGGTCACGAGCGCGGCGCCTTCACAGGCGCCATCGCGCGGCGGATCGGACGCTTCGAGTTGGCCAGCCGCGGCACGATTTTCCTGGATGAGATTGGCGAGATCCCGTTGCAATTGCAGCCGAAGTTGCTGCGCGTGCTGCAGGAAAGAGAGTTTGAGCGCCTCGGCGATTCGCGCACCCTGAAGAGTGATGCTCGTCTGATTGCCGCCACGAACCGGGACCTGGAGGCGATGGTTGAGGAACAAGGGTTTCGCTCGGATCTCTACTATCGCTTGAATGTTTTCCCCGTTTGTATTTCGCCGCTGCGCGAGCGGCCTGAGGACATCCCTCCGCTGGTGCGCCACTTCGTGCAACAATTCAGCCGGCGTATGAACAAAGCCATTCCCACCATCTCTCCGGAGACGATGGCCGCGTTGGTGCGGCACCCTTGGCCCGGCAACGTGCGAGAGTTGCAAAACATCATCGAACGGGCTGTCATCCTCTCTGCCGGATTAGTTCTTAAATTGTCGATGGATGAACTTCCGAGTCCTTCCGATGTACAACCTGTCGGTAGGCGCGGCAACGGGAGTTTGCGAACGGTTCTTGAGGATGCGGAGCGGAAGCAAATCATCTCGGCTCTCGAGAAAACCATAGGCAAGGTTGGCGGTCCCGACGGAGCCGCTGCCCTCCTTGGTATGCGTCGGACTACGCTGTTGTGGCGGATGCAGAAGCTAAGCATCAGTGCTCCCCGCACCGTCGCGCATTGATGCGCATTACGACGAACTCCATATGGATCCCGTGATCCCACGGGGACCCTCGAGGATGCCGATAGCGCGATAGACCGCAGCGCGGTCGGACTCGCTGAAGGACATGTCTTCCGGGGTCACCAGGCTCTCGACCATTTGGGGCCACCTTTCGATTCGGGACGAAGGCGCGACTCAACTCCGGCATTGAACTCGATGAGGCGACCGAAGAGCCAGATGACGTCGGAGAGGCGGTTCAGGTAGGGAAGGATCGTCGGCTGAATCACACCGCCGTTTTCTACGAAGCGGACTGTCGCGCGTTCCGCCCGCCGACATACAGTACGTGCGATTTCGTAGGCGGCAGATTCAGTGTGAGCACCGGGCAGCGACCAATCGGCGAGGATGCCTTCCGTGGCTTCGATCTTATGAACCAGATCGGTGAGTATATCGATGTCCTCGATAGAGATGGCGGGTGGTTGTTTCTTGCTCTCGGCCGGTGTTGCAAGAACTGAACCAACACGAAAGAGCGTTCGTTGTATGGTCTCTGTCCACTCGGCAATTTGCTTGTCCTGGCAAATGCTACGCGCAAAGCCGAGGACGGTGTTCAGCTCGTCGATTGAGCCATAGGACTCAACACGAAGGTCTGCCTTAGAGATGCGTATGCCTCCGGCAAGGCCTGTCTGGCCTCCATCGCCGAGTTTGGTTGCAATGCTCATTGTGTTCTCCTGTAAAGGTTGCCGGTTTAAGGGCTTCTTCGATTTTGACCCGTGGGGTCTTGATGAATGGTGCACGTTCGTATTCAAGTACGATATTGGGATTCAGGAAGTCAACGGTTAGCTGTGGCGTATCCGAGAAGAGGACTTCCTCGGAAAAGAAACAAGGGTGATCGGCGCCGAGTTATTGACTGCCAGCGCAGCCGCAGCGGCGGAGATGAAGCCATCGATGAGGATGATCCATTGATGACGCGCCACGAGAAGAATCATTCTCAGTCCTGCGCCTCCGTTGTTGGCAGTCCTGTTTATCACGGCTGCGAGTGGTTTCAATAACGGGCAGCGATGCCCCTTTCCGTTTCCGCCCCACAATGTCTCCGCATCCGATCCGGATGCCTCCATCGATTGGACTAACTTGGCTCCGCTAGTTCTTTCTTCGATCATCGTAATCGCTCACCTTACATGAACAACTATATGTTCTCGCTCCAGCGACGGATTACCTCGCGCCCGTTGCTCACCGTCAGTTGCGTCGGCAAACAGGGACATCACATTTTCTTGGTTGTTTCTGCGAATCCTGGCAATCAGGCTCTATGCCTCAATCTTGCAAACTGCGGTTCGTTCGGCGAAGACACGCAGCGGTCGACGGGCAGAGAGACGATCCCGGCAATATCGAGAGTGCCGCAGCTCCTCGCCTCGCGCAACTTGCAGCCAAAGTTTCGCTCTGAGAGAAGCTTCTGCAGCCATGAGAACCAGCGCGGCGGTTGGAGGAAATACAGGTAGCGTCAAGGATCGCGCTATGCGGATCTGTCATCCAAACGGATAAACGTCGATGGACATGGCTCTATATGGATGGCAAGAGCGGCGCAATGCGCAACTGTTCCCCGAAGGACGGGATGATTGGGTGGGAGGAGAAGATGGTGCGGTCTCTGCCGGCGGCCTTGGCGCGATAGAGCGCCTCGTCGGCGTGAGCGAGAAGCGTCTCCACAGGCATGGCCGCAGTTGCGGGATCGATGATGATCGCGCCGATACTAACGGAGATCGAGAGCGGACCTGCCAGGGTGATGACGGGGCGGGAGCGAACCGCCTCGCGGATCTGCTCGGCGCGATGGAGAAACGTGTCCTCGGCGAACGGTTCCTGTCCGGCGCGGGCAAGGCGGGGCCGCCCGCTGTCGTTGAGGGCACTGTCCTTGAGCAGGAGGAGGAACTCTTCTCCGCCATACCGCCCAACCAGATCGCCCGGCCTGACGCAGCTGGATAAACGGCTGGATATCTGGCGCAGGACTTCATCGCCAACCAGATGGCCGTGGGTATCGTTGACTCGCTTGAAATGATCGACGTCGCATAGGAGCAAGGACGTGGAACATTTCGGCTGCTGTGATAGGCTCAGCTCGCTTTGGATCTGAGCGAGGACGGCGCCGCGGTTCCATATGGAGGTTAAGGCATCGTGCGTGGCTTCGTGGCGCATGGCTTCGCGCGACTCGACGAGCTGGTCTTCAAGCATGAGGATACGACGACCTGCATGCAGACGCGCCCTCAGCTCGGCAAGGTGGCAAGGCTTGGTGAGATAGTCGTCAGCTCCTGCCTTAAGGCCGGCGACGATGTCGTCGGGGGACTCGCGCGCGGTGAGCAGAAGGATATAGGTGTAGGACTTGTTGCGGGCGGCTCTGATCTCGCGGCAAACGTCAAGGCCATCGAGCTCGGGCATCATCCAATCAAGCAGAGCGAGGCGCGGGCTGTCTTTGCGGGAGAGCTGCTGCAGGGCTTGGCGGCCGTTCTCAGCGGTGATTACGTCATAGCCGTTGGATTGCAACATCCGTTGCATGAGGAGGCGGGAGACGGGATCGTCGTCTGCAAGCAGAATCTTCATTTCACTGTCTCGGCTATCGTGCAAGCGGTGGTGCGGAAGATATTGTGCACAGCACTCAAGCCTTTCGGGTCGAACGTGTAGAGCGGAGCGCCACCAGCGGAAGGTGGAACAGTGTTCGCCGGCCTCAAGCTGCGATGCCCGGTTGCATTTTTTCGAGCTGAATCATCACCCGGTTCAATTCCTCTTCTAACTGCTGCAAGGCAGGGCCAGCGTGGCTCAGATCACCGGATCGAGCGTTGGCTTCGAGATCCTGCGCGATACGCGATGCGGGACCGGCGGAGAGATTGACGAGAGCTCCCTTGAGGGCATGGCTTGCCCTTTCGACGGCCGAGGTGTCCTGACGGGAGAGGGCCTCCCTGGCGGAGCGGAGATGGCGTGGATAGTCCGTGCGAAATAACTCCGCCAGCTCGGTGATGAAGGCAAGGTCGCCGTCGACTCGCTCCAGCAGCTCGGCAGCGTCGACGGATGAATCCTGTTCGGAGTGCGTTGCAGCAGAGAGGGAAGTTGTACACTTTCTCTCCGCGTAGCTATCCAGCAGCTCGTCGAGCTCCTGCTGGCGAATGGGTTTGGTGAGATACCCGTCCATACCGGCCTCGATACAGCGTTCGCGATCCCCCTTCATGGCCAGGGCGGTCATGGCGACGACTTGCTGATGGGTACCGGCAATCTTCTCTCGTTCGCGAAGAATCCTGGTCGCTTCGAGGCCGTCCATCTCCGGCATCTGAACGTCCATCAGCACGAGGTCGTACGCACGTTCTGCCAGAGCGGCGAGGGCTTCCTTGCCATTCTCGGTGACGGTGACCTGATGTCCACGCTTTTCGAGGAGACGTATGGCGAGTTTCTGGTTGATCAGGTTGTCCTCGGCGAGAAGGATCTGCAGCGCGCAGGCGGGGTCCCTGCCGTTGACGAGAGTGTCTCGAGTGAGCATGGGTGCCGTGTTCAACGGCTCCTGGGCACCGAGCACCCGCGCAATCGCTTCGCGCAACTCTGATTGACGAACCGGTTTCAGGAGGTAGGCGGCGATTCCAAGCTCGCTGCAGCGTGCAGAATCGCCGCGCTGGCCGCCGGAGGTGAGCATCATAATCGTGGCAGTGGAGGGATGCGATTGCCCCTTGATCGTCTCCACGAACTGAAAACCGTCCATCTTGGGCATATGCATATCGGTGAGGATCAGATGGTACGGAGCGCTCGCGGCGCGAGCATCCGTAATCTCCGCTAAGGCCTCCTCGGCGCTTGAAACCGCTGTCGCGTTCATCTCCCAGTGTTTGAGCAAGCCTTCGAGGATGCGCCGGTTGGTGCGGTTGTCATCGACGATCAAAACTCTTGACCCGCGCAGATGAGCAGAGGCCGGTGAGCCGATGACGTGGCTGGCCTGATTTTTCGCGGTTCCGAACTTGACGCTGAAATGAAACTGAGAGCCGACCCCCACTTTGCTCTCTACCCAGATTTTGCCTCCCATCATCTCCGCAAGCCGCTTGGAGATAGTCAGACCGAGGCCGGAGCCGCCATACTCGCGCGTCGTGGAGGTGTCGGCCTGGCTGAAGGAGTTGAAGATACTTTGGAGCTTCTCGGCGGCAATGCCGATGCCGGTATCGGAGACGATGAAGTGCAGGGTGGAGGTTGTATCTTCGATCAAGTCCAGCTGGACCTTAAGCGCAATCTCACCCTCGGAGGTGAACTTGAGCGCGTTGCCGATGAGGTTGAGGAGAATTTGACGCAGACGTCCGCTGTCTCCAATCACGACTTCAGGGAGTTGAGGAGAGACATCGCATAGCAGTTCGAGACCCTTTTCATCGGCGCGCAGCGCAAGGGTCTTCAGTGTTCCATCAATGCACTCTCGAAGATCGAAGTCCACTGTTTCAAGATCGACCTTGCCGGCTTCGATCTTGGAAAAGTCGAGGATGTCATTGATGACGCCGAGCAGAGCATCGGCGGAAAGCTTGACGGTCTCAAGGTACTCGCGCTGCTCGGGGGTGAGTTCGGTCTCGAGAGCAAGATCGGTCATCCCGATGATGCCATTGAGGGGCGTACGAATCTCGTGGCTCATGTTGGCGAGGAATTCGCTCTTGGCCTGGCTTCCGGCCTCGGCGGCTTTGACCTTGTTGCGCTCGCCGGCCATCGTCTCACTCATCTGGTAGCGCTCTTCGTTCAGTTCAAGCTCAAGCATCTGGACTGATAGACGGCGGTCAAAAAGGGACATCAGAAACACCAATCCAAGGATCATCAGGGTGACCAGCGTGATACTGGCGATGCCAAGATCGGAGATGTTGATCGCGTGGGTCAGGCCGGAGGACGGCTGCGGGGAGGGGGTGAAGCTGACGGCAGCCATTCCGACATAGTGCATGGTGGGGATAGCGAGCCCCATGAGCAGCGCGCTACCGGACTTTTGCCAGTTCCAGGAGGTTGTGTCGGTGCGAAAACGAAACGCCAGCCATAAGGCGACGAAGGAGATAACAATGGCCAGAACGACCGAGAGCACGACTATCCGCGTGGCATACATGCACATGGCGGGAAGGCGCATGGCATCCATGCCGATGTAATGCATGGCAGCGATGCCGCCGCCCATGAGGATACTTCCCGCTCCCGCCGAAGCAAGTCCCATGGTCTTTCGACTAACGACAAACAGGGCAACGCCTGAGGCAAACATGGCTGCTAAAAGCGACAACAGGACTGTTGGCCAGTCGTAGGCAACGGCGACGGGCAAGCGAAATGCGAGCATGCCAATGTAGTGCATGGACCAAATACCGGTTCCCATGGCGAAGGCACCGCCGCTGAGCCAGAGAACGCGGATATGACCGCCTGCGGCTGTGACTCGGCCGGCGAGGTCCAGTGCTGCATAGGAGGCTAGAATCGCGATGACTACGGATAATGCAACCAGCCGATAGTCGTACGAACCGATAAGTGGAGAGCCTTGAGCGATCATTCTCCTTGCTATATCGTCGAAATTTTCGATTTCATCTGTTTTGAAAGAAAACGTCCCCGAAATGGTTCGGATCGATGCGCTGGGCATTCGGTGAAGGAACGCCTCTGTCCCGCGCGGTCCCAGGCTATGAAAGTTATTGCGATTTGAATATTGGGGATTTCCTGCAACCTTCGTGATAGGCGGGCCATCCATCGTATTGTGAGCCGAAGGGCCACTTGAGAGAGCCGCCCTCTTCGGCAACTCGAGCCTTGCACGCGGCGCGAAAACGAAACTTATTTCCCCAACTCAAAAAAGAAGAAGAATCCCATGAAAAACATGCTGAGTATGTTATTCGCATATGTGGGCGTGTTGGCCGTTTGTCTGCCGGCATTCGGTCAGGCGAGCGATTCTGCGACCCAAGGCTTCTTAACTCACTCCAACCCACCGATTGTTCCGCTTGCGCCGATGGCGGTTCCGGGTACCTCTGCCTCCAACCCGTTCAGCTCCTTCGACATCATCTATGTTGAGCCGCGACTGCAGCTCGTGACGCTTTCCAGCCGATCCTCAAAGGCTGTCACGATTTTCAATGCCCTGACGGACCAGCCGCTGGGAGAGACACCGGCGGTGTTCGCGGGCGTAGGTGTCGACAACGCGCACTCGGGCCCGGACGGAAACCTCGTCGCCGGCACCCAGCTATGGGCAGGCGACTATCCCAGCGTCGTGCGGGTCTTCGATCTAAGGGCCAGCGTCACCAATCCTCCGCAAATTGCCGCCATCGATACCGGCGGCACACTGCGCGCGGACGAGATGGACTACGATCCGGCGCATGGCATCGTCGCGGTGGCTAACACGGATGTTGAGGATGGGAGTGGGGCACCGTTTGTCTCACTGATCTCCACTACTACGTTTGAGATCAAACACAAGATCGTCTTCGACGGCACGAGCGGAACGCCCGACGCGACGGTTGGCGGTCTCGGCGCGGTTCTGTATGATTCCGCGACCAACAAATTCCTCATCAGCGTCGTGCAGGTTGGCACCCAAACGACGGACGGAGCGATTGCAGTCCTGGATCCGATCACAGGCGCTGTCAACAAGGTCTTCGACGGAATCAACAATTGCGAGCCCGCTGGGATGGCGCAGGGACCGGGAGAAAACGTGCTCGTCGGCTGCGATCCGGGTTTCCCTGCGCCGGCTGGATTTACGGCGCACACCTACATCATCAACGGCCGGACGGGAAAGATCCTGAAGGATATTACGGCCGTGGGTGGAGAGGATGAATCCTGGTACAACCCTGGGGATGGTCGCTACTACACGGGCTCGCGCGACTACTTTACCGATCCGTCGGCCGCAGTGGCGACTCCGGTGCTCGGCGTCATCGATGCGAGGACGAATCAGTGGATCGAGAACATTCCCACGGGGCCTAACTCGCACAGTGTTGCGGCCAATCCGTTGAACAACCATATCTTCGTTCCGATGAAGGATCCGAATACCCTTTGCAATGGGCTGGCGGGATGCGTGGAGGTGTATGCTGACAAGCCGAGTCGCCCGTGGAGGCCGTTCCCATAACCTGACCGCGTGTGTCACCAATGCACCGTGCGGTCGCTGGAGGAAAGCGATCGCACGGGGAATGGTAGAGGTTGCTGGAAGCAGCGCGTGCTGGTTGGTCATTCATAGGCCAGAGCCGCAATGACTTCCTGGTGGATGGCTTTGAATGCGGGTGCCAGCGTGCCCAATACCGCTCCCGTGATGGCGATTAGGCCGGCGATCGGCCACCAGCCATAGACGGTTTCCTGTACCAGGCCGGAGTGGCCTACATGCTCGAGCGACCATTGGGCGAGGTACGTCAAAGCGATGCCCACGACGGTGCCGGCGACGGACAGGATGACGGTCTCCTTTAAGAGAAGGCTGAAGATCATCGCCGAAGAGGCGCCGAGGGAACGCAGAATACCGATCTCGCGGGTGCGCTCGAGAACTGCCGTATACATTGCCATGGAGACGACGATGAAACCGACGATGATGGCGATGGCGATGACCACGCCGATGAAGTTGCGGAGCAGGCCGATGCTGTTGATCGACAGCAGGGAGGTGAACTCCTCCATGGTGTAGATCGGGTATCCGAGCAGGAGCTTGCGAAGTTCCTGGAGGACAGCGTGGGTCTGCGCGGGGTCATCGACCTTGATGTAAATCTGGCTGAGGCGGTGCGGATTTCCGGTGTCCTGCTGGAGCACGGGGAGGCGCACACAGATACGCGTCAGTTTGCCTGACTCGAAGATGCCGGCGACGTGCCAGCTATGGTTGATGAGCTGCATGGTGTCGCCTGCGTGGATATTTTTCTGGCGGGCATAAAACTCGTCGACAAGGATGTCGTCATCGTGCTGGAAGGGACCTCCTTCGAGGAAGTGAAACCCTCCACTCATCTTCGAGAACTGATCGAGGTCTAATCCAGTCATCGTGTCGAAGCCCTCCAACGGCTGAACGATGGTGCCGATGGCCAGACGGACGTGCGGTTGCTGCTGCAGGACGGTGACGAGCTTGTCGTTCATGGGGGCTGAGCTGAGCGAGATGACGGAAGATCCGGGCGGGCGGATCATGATGTCCGCACCGACGCCACGAGCGCGGCGGGCGGTGCCGTCCAGCGTGCCATAGCTGACGCCTACCAGGGTAAGAATCATGGTCACTTCGACGGCGATGGCGAGGACGCTCAACACCGTGCGGATGGGACGGTGCGCGAGGTTCGAGACGATGTAGCGGTGGATTGAGCTACCCATCAGTACCCAGCCATCGCCAGCTCGCGGTTGTCTCGTGTTTGGCTGCGCAATGATTGTTCGAATGCTGCTAACTGGGCTTCGATGCCGTCCTCGATATGGCGGCGCTTGAGGATGTCCTCGCGGTAGCGGCGTAGGAAGTAATCGATGGTCTCGACGCGGATGCGGATGGAGCCGGAGGGCTTGTTCTCGTCGAGATCCTTGAAGGAGAAGTATGGCGTTCCGGAGCGCTCGATGATGCCTTCGATGACGCCGTAGATGGGAGCGTCGTGCCCGCACTTGAAGCTGGAGACTTCGAGCGCTACCAGGTTGGGATGACGCGCGGTGAACTTCGCCGCCCATACCTTGTGGTTGGTGCTGGTGGAGTAGCGATTCTTCCAGACGTCGCTGATGTCCAGAGGATGCGTGATGAGGCCGGCGCGGACTTCTTCGCCGAAGAGGCGGTCGAGCAGATCCTCGTCGAGAGGCAGCGTGCTCTGCGAGAAGACCGGGTAGCCAAGCTTCTGGAACTCTTCCATGATCTCGTGATTGAGGCCGGGATCGTGATGATAGACGCGTCCCAGCATGACGATGCCGATGCGGTCTTCTCGCTCGAGTTGATCGAGGGTCTGGCGTGCCTGCTTGCGAATGTCGGTTTCGCACTCCTTCAAGGCTGCAAAGCCAGCGGTGAGTGCTCGCTCATTTTCTTCACGGCTGAGGCCAAGGAGTGGTCCCCAGGCCTTGAACATCTGATCGGCGCAGATTCGCTGGTCCTGAAGGTTGAGGATCGGATCCATGTAGACGATGCCGTTCTCGGAGAAGATGTCCGTCTCCTTGGTGAAGGCGGCCTTTACGGTCTCGGGCGTCGCGGTCACGGTGGGGCAGGCGTTGGAGCCGGTTAGATTGACGAGATGCGTGTGCAGCACGTCGTACATGGGGAACCAGATGGCGTGGAGCGGTTTCTTGTTGTGCTTGGTGGCGAGGAGATTGTAGACATGCGCGATGCCGATCTTCGATGGATAGCATGGATCAATTGCGCCGCGGCTGGCGCCGGCGCGATAGAGCTCGGGTGTGGTGTAGTCGGAGTAGATGATGTTCTCGGACTTGAGGCCGAGGCTTGCGAAATACGCGTTGAACAGCGGAGCGTAGGTGTAGGTATTTAGCAGGCGGGGGATGCCGATGCGAAATTCCTTGCGGCGTTCCATCGCGGAGGCGCGATCTTTGGTTGCCTTGGCGATGAAGAGTCCTTTGGTTGCCGGCAATGGATCGGAGACGATCTGGACTTCGCGGGGACGGAAGACATCGCGCGCGGCGATGTCGACATAGTTGGGATTTGCAGCTTTCATCTTGTCGATATCGGACTTGATGTCCTTCATCTCGTCGAGATCTTCGACGGCACCTTTTTCGCAGGTCGCGATGATGAGACGCTGTTCTCCCATACGCAACGGAACCTTGGTTTTGCGTGGCTGGAACTCCACTGGCTTCGGTAGCTCGACGATGTTGCTGGAGCCAGGGGAGAGTTGAATCTGGACCAGCGGCTCGACTTTGGCCTTGAACGTTGAGGCGGAGGATGTGCCGCATCCGCCACCCGTGCTGCAGGAAGAGCCATGCGATTCTACGGGAGGAAGGTTGGCTTGAATTTGTTCCAGGCTGGGGAGGCTGTTGACGACCGCTGCGACCTCTTCCGCCGTAGCCACACGGTCCTCCGCGACGGCATGAGCATGATCGTGATGCTCGGCATGGTCGCCGGTGACATCGACGTCGATGAAGGTGCGGAGGCAGTTGTTCTTGCAGAAGTAGCAGCGCGTGTCTTCGCTGCGTGTGGTGCGATAGCGGATGTTGGCGACTGCTTCGAGGCCGATGAAGGTGGTCTGCTTGCCGTTGGTCCACAGGCGTAAGGCCTCCTGCGCGGCGCCGATCGCTCCGGACTCACCGCAATGTTCGTGCACGATGATCTCCGGCTCTTTGCCGTTGGCGCGGAAGCTGGACTTGATGAAGTCGACTTCGGCCTTTACGACGGCGAGATTATTTTGGGTTCCTCCCTGGAGGACGAAGCGGGTGCCGAGCGCGGCAAGATTGGGGATGCTGGCGACATAGAGGAAGACGTTCTTCGGAAGGACGTCAGCGAGTCCGGCGAGAATCTCTTCGGAGCGCCACCCCTGGCGCTGAAAGTTCACGATGTCGGACTGCATGAAGACCGCGCAGCCGTAGCCGAATGACGGCATGGACTTGGCGGAGAAGGCGATGTCGGCGAACTCCTCCACCTTCATACCGAAGCCTTCGGCGGTCGATTGAAGAAAGTAGCCGTTGCCCGCAGAGCATTGCGTGTTCAGCTTGAAATCTTTGACGCGACCATCCTTTAAGACGATCAGCTTGATGTCCTGGCCACCGACGTCGACGATCACGTGCGGGTCGTCGTAGAACTTGAGTGCCGATTCCGTATGCGCGACTGTTTCGACCAAGGCGACGTCCGCGTTGAGTACATCTCTGAGGATGTCCTTGGCGTAGCCGGTGGTTCCGACGCCGAGAACTTCCATGGTTGCGCCCTTGGTTTCGATCTGCTCGCGCAGCTTCTCGAACATCTCAATTGTGTCCTGGATCGGATTGCCGTTGGAGAGCTGATAGGCCTTGCAGAGGATCTCTCCATCTTTGCCAAGCAGGACGGCCTTGGTCGAAGTCGAGCCACCGTCGACGCCGACAAACCCCGAGACGATCTGGCCGGGGGTGAAGTCGGCGGGAATGAACTTCTTTCGCTTGTAGAGGTCTTTGAAGGACGTCAGCTCGGCGTCTTCGGCTGCCAATCCTTTGCCGCCTGAGATGGCTTTCTCTTCGGCGCGGCCGTAATCGATGTAGTAGAGGAGCTTGTCGATGCCGAGATAACGGCCGATCGCGGGTTCTTCATCCTTGCCGAACTCTACCGAACCGAGTGCAGCGAAGTACTGTGCGTTCTCGGGCACCTTGATCAGGTCTTCGGGAGCAACGCCTTCGGGGATCTCAACTTTGCGTTCTTTCCACATGCGGGGGATGTTGGCCTGCCAGGCCTCGCGCATGCCGCGAATGAATCCGTTGGGACCGCCAAGGAGAAGAACGTGGGGACGGAGTGTGTGTCCGCGCGTGAGCACGCTGAGATTTTGCAGCACGATGGCTTCGAAGAGGGAGGCCATCAACTCGTCCGGGGGGGTGCCGGTTTTCTGGAGGCCATTGATGTCGGTTTCAGCGAAGACGCCGCACTTTCCGGCGACCTTGTGCAGCTTAACGCCGCGGTAGCCCTGATTGGAGAGCTCGGCTACGGGAATCTTGAGCTTGGCATTAATCTTGTCGATGACCGCGCCTGTGCCTCCGGCGCACTTGTCGTTCATGGAGGGAATCTTTTTCTTGCGTCCGGTCTCTTCGTCGTCTTTGAAGACGATGATCTTCGCGTCCTGGCCACCCAACTCGATGACAGAGTAGACCTCGGGATGGAGTTTTTCGACCGCGAGGGAGACGGCGTGGACTTCCTGCACGAACTTTGCGCCGATCATCTCGGCGATGGTGCCACCGCCGGAACCGGTGACGAAGATGCGGGTATTGTCGGACGAGATGCCGGCCTCTGCTTCCATGCGACGCAAGAACTCGAGCACCTTTTCGGGTTGGCGCGTCTCGTGGCGCTGGTAGTCCTGCCATAACGTCGTATCGGTTGCGGCATCGACCACGACAGCTTTAACGGTTGTGGAACCTACATCGAGACCAACGAGAAACTGGGGCATGCATATCTCCTTGACGATTCGTTGATCATTGTTCGATCAGCCGATCGTGCCGGTTGAGAGAAAGGCCGCACGTCTGACAGGCCACGATGGGAATGCCGTGCGTCGATTGATTCCGGAGGGTGTGCTGGATCTCATCCGCCTTGTTGCACGCAATACGTTGTGGCGCAACGCCAGCAAGACGATTGCAAACAGTACCAGGGCGAGGACCAAGCACACCTCCAGCATTAGCAAGCTTCCCGGGATGAGGCAGGGTAGAAGACGCATCACGCAACTCGGGTGATCGGTACAGAGATTCGCGTCTTGCGGCGATAGGCAACGTCCTTGTCGATGAGATCGCTGACATGCCAGGCAAACTGTGCGGCCGTTCCTGCGATGCCGTTACGATGGGGAACCTTGTAGAGGGATTGCTTGAGGGCTGGATGCTCATCAATGTAGCCGCGTAGATCGTCGACGGATTTCCGGGTCTCGATCAGCACGCTGTCGAACTCGGCGCGGGCTTTGGCCTTTGCCTCTGCCAGCGCCATCTGCACGCGGCTATGAGCATTGACTTCCCCTTCACCGGAGGTCTCGATAGGAAGGAAGATCATGTCTTTGAACTTATTGACTACTCGTGATTGGACACCGTCCGACTGGGTGGAAGGCATGCAGCCGAATGGCTTCAATGCCAGCACCATGTGGCAGAGGTGATTCACGGTGTAATAGACATTTTTGCCGACTTCCATGTAGCCCTCGCCACCGCGCGCGAGCTGATGGTAGAAGGGATGGGCGAGCCGCGAGAGCTCCTTCTGCGGAACGAGATGGTGTGCGGTGTCACCCATGTGTTTGATCGTGCGGTGATAGAAGAAGGTCCACATGGCACTGCCGGCGCTGAGACCGCCGGTCTTCTTGAAGACCTTGAAGTCATTGGCCAAGCGCTTTTTCAATTCGTACCACTTGGGATCGCGATAGGGTGCTTCGGCATCGGCGCGAGCTTTGGCCCCCTCCTTCGCCACGTACATCATGTAGGCGATCCAGGTAGCAATGGGCTCGACGAGTACCTGCGCTCCCTCCTTTTCGAGGAATGCGAACATGTTGAAGTTTCCGTCGCCCTCGGTGGTCTGCGCCCAGAACTCACCGGTGATCTTGATGACGGGCTTTACGCGCAGGCGGTCGACTTCGATGGCGTTAATGCTGTCACGACAGGCGTGCAGGGCGTTCACATATTCCTTGCCGTAGAGGTTGTGAGCAACTTTTCCTAGCGTGCATCCAAGCCCCTCGATCTTCTTATGCTTCTCGAGGTAGGGCAGGGTCCACTTCGGTGCGGCGTCGAGGATGTGCCAGCGCTTGCGATCGCGCAACGTATCGGTGAGCGTCTTCACGGAGGACTGAATCACGCGGTCGGTCTCCCCTTTGTTCACTTCGAAGGGGCGGACCTGGTAGACGAGCTCGTTGATGACATCGCCGAGGTTGAGCGCATTGAGCATGCCCATGCCGAAGTCGACGGAGAACTTCAGTCCGGGCTCACCGCTGGCAGCCTTGATGCCGTCGGTCTGTTGGAAGAGAAGGACGCGGAAGCCTTCAAAGCCGGAATTCTGGAGGGCGAATCTGTACTCGGCTTCGTACATGCCGAAGCGGCAGGGACCGCAGGAGCCCGCCGTGAAGAAGACGTAATTGTCGATGATCTGCTGTCGCGTCAGTCCTTGCTGCTCGAGCTTCTGGAGATGCCGCACGAGGTTGCCAACCGTGAAGTAGGTGGGATTGCACTGGCCGTTGTTGCCGAACTCCTTGCCTGCCTGAAAGTCGTCCACCACCGGAGTTGGGATGTTCTCGCAACGATAGCCGCTGCCATGGAAGACGGCTTTGATCATCTCTTCGTGCTTCCAGGTGAGACCGCCGAAGAGGATCGTGACGTAGTCTCGTTCCGCAGCGGTGAAGGTACGCTCGATCGGCTTTTTGAACTCGCGCATACGTGCCAGTCCAGCTTCGGCGCGGAGGCGCGAACGTTCAGCGTCGATGCGGGCCTGGATCTCTACTTCGTAGTCTTTTTGAACGATCTCTTCAATCATCGGCATGGGGTCCCTCCTATGCTGTGTAGCGAGCGGTTGCGATCGATGGAAACCAGAAATGGACGTGGGAGACTACATCTGCCCTTTCATTCCCTGGAAGCCGTGGGCAAGCTGTTTGAAAAAGTACTTGATGACGCGCTGGTCGTTATAGCACCAGCCCAGGATGTGATTGAGGGTAGAGAAGCAGTGGGTCTGGCAGGTTTCTTTCTGGTGATCGAGTTGTTTGGTATCAAACTTGTGATCGCCCACGACGCCCCAGTCATAGCTCGCGGTGTACATGGGGAAGCATGGCGCCAAGGTTCCGTCGACGCGAATGATCATGGAGTTTTGACCGGCGCGGCAGTTCCAGGGGAAGTGGTTTCCTTTCATGAAATCCACCATTTGCCAGAGGCGAGCATTGGAATTCACCATCTTGTAGCCGGAGTCCTGTTTCTCGGTGAGCCACTGGATCGTCTCTTCCACGGCTGGCCAGTCGTCTTTGCGAATGTAGGTGACATTTTCGTCTGCATGGTGAAAGTGCTCGTCCTGTTCGAGCAGCGGAGACTCGTTGATGTGGTAGTCGGTGGCGATTCCGTTGTCGTGCGCGATCTCGGTGAGTTGCCGAACATCGTCGAGATTGTTGCGGCAGATGTTGATGTTGAGAAAGACCGAGTAGCCGTAGCGATACTGTTTGCGGACCAGGTAATCGAACTGTTTGCGGATCGGCGCGAGGGCCTTTGGCAGGCCTGTCTTGAGTTCGACGGCATCGACGGCGATATTGAAGGTGGACATGCCTGCGTCAGCTAGCTTGTCGATGACGTCGGTGCGCAGAAGCCTGGCGTTGGTCGGCAGATAGATCCAGAAGTCTTTCTTCGCCGCGTAATGCGTGATGCGATGGATGAAGTCCGGCCGCAGCAGGGGCTCTCCTCCCATGAAGGCGAGAACCCGGCAGCCTGTGCCGTGGAGCCAGTCTACGGACCGTTTCGCCGTATCCTCGGTCATGCCCTTGATCGTATTGTCGAAGGCCCAGCAATAGTGGCAGTCCAGATTGCACTTGAACTCGGTGAAGAGATACGAAATCAGGGGGTGAAAGTCGCCGGCAGTCACGCGGGAGCGGATGTAGGGGAACAGCCAGCCCTGCATGGTGTGATAGATCTGCCCGGGCGTCCAACTGCGCTTTTCTGGAGGCGTCCAGAAGGCGTCTTCGTCAATGGCTCCGAGCAACTCCGGGTGCTGGGGAAAGACGGGGTCCGGGAAGACCTGGGGGGCGCCAATTGGTTGGAGCCCTGGGAGCGGAGCTCTCGGCTTGGTCAGCAGATCGTGTAGGGGAACATCCAGGCGGAAACTTGACTGCTGTTCGGTGGGCTGCTCTGTATACATCAGGCCTCCTGGAGAC
>FSXA01000727.1_pt1 | contig 16775 bp, 12 predicted proteins | sample 1638081 | NCBI WGS metagenome assembly FSXA01 (sample SAMEA3914788, study PRJEB12502) | metagenome | biome: forest; material: soil | place: Canada | collected 2011-07-03 | depth 0.1 m
ATGCCGGGGTGTGGACACCCGTAATCGCTCACAAAACTATAAGTGCCGAACCTCAGTTCGCTCTTGCTGCTTAATTAGTTAGGTAGCCGATCGCTCAAGCTTCGCCTACGGGCCTGAACCGATCGTCGCACAGTAGGCTGGTCTTCCCTGCACCGTCTGAGCGGGTCGGATGAGATCAATCAGACTGGTCGCCGTCGCATCTTTGTCCGTTCTAAGCGCCGGTGACGAGACAAAAATGAACCTGGAAAAAGCATGAAAGCTCTCTGTTGTTGGTAGTTTCGGACGCGGGTTCGACTCCCGCCGCCTCCACCATATTTAAACATCCATCATTTCAGTAAGTTAGCGAAACATCCCGGTTTTTTGTACAACGTTTGTACAATGACTTCGGTCGAGCAATCAGAAGATTGCTCGGCCGGAGGCGTTTATGCTGTCGGTTTACACCCGACCGATTGCCCGCGTATAGGAGATCGCTCATGGAAGCACTGCAAGCGCCCGAAGTGGATATGGGGAACGGCGCCTGACGGCGAGTTCGTTCGCCTCAGCGCCAAGACGCGGAGTTGGGAACAAGCCGAGGAGTATCGACGGCAACTAGAGTCCTCCTTTGAGACCACCAAGACTTCCGCCCTCTCGCCGCGGACAACGGCGGAGAGCTCATCTGCCGGTCTCGTACTGCAGGGCTCTACTGTTCCGGTACTCGCGCCGCCGATTACAGCTCTAGGACCCCCTCAAAAGCCGCGAACCTCGATCGAGTATGCGGTGGCCAAATACCTAGCCGACGCCAAAAGCCGCGATCTGGAAAAGTCCACGATCTCCAAGCTCGAGACGATCTTCCGCAAGCAGTTTCTCGTTTGGGCGAACGCCGAGGGACACCAGTACCTGGACGAAATTGACCTCGACGCCGTGAAGAACTTTCGCGCAACGTGGACTGACGGCGCATTGTCCAAGTCGAAGAAGCGGGACCGGCTGATTGGGTTCTTCTGGTCCTGTGTTCGCCGTGGATACATCGCTCACAATCCTGCGCTTGAAATGGGCAAGATTAAAGTGGTCCATGTGCCGACCGACTACTTTCCGCAAGACGAGATCAAGAAGATCATCGATGCCACATTCGTCTACGGAGATTCGCGGGGTGGCTTTATACCCACGGAGGATCTAAGAGCCAGATTGCGGACGATGACACTCTTGATGATCTGGAGTGGCTTGCGCATCCGCGACGCGGTTACTTTGGAGAGGTCACGACTCCACGGTCACAGCCTCTTTCTCTATCAGGCCAAGACGGGAACGCCTGTTTATGTTCCTTTGCCACCACACGTCGTACAAGCGCTAAATGAACTTCCCCCAGGTTCCCCGGCCGAATCCCCGTTACTACTTCTGGAGCGGCAACGGCAGCCCAAAAAGTGCCGTAGCGAACTGGCAGCGTGCCTTCCGGCGCCTCTTCGAACTCGCCGCTCTCAAGCGAGCCGACGGCACGCTCAAGAGGTGCCACCCGCACATGTTCCGCGATACATTTGCTGTTCAGAATCTGCTAGCCGGCGTGCCAATCGACCAGGTTTCGCTGCTGCTCGGGCACGCGTCGATCAAGATTACAGAGAAGAGCTATGCTCCCTTCGTAAAGGCAAGACAGCTGCAACTCCAAGAAAGTGTCCGCAGCGCATGGAAGCTTGCAGAACCAGCGATGACAAATACCTAATCCTTGGGGGCCATTCAAAACCTGCCATAGAGGATGAGCTGAAACATTAAGCTCCAACATGGGAAATTAGCCTCTGATGGCAAGGGGAATGTCTTGAACAAAGAGAAGTGGAAAACAGGTGATCGCGCTTGGGGCGTCTGGGTTGGTCGCCGCGGCTCATTGAGCAGGCGAGGGTCGCGAGACGGCTGGCGTTTGATTGCGGTCGGTATAGCCACTGCATATGCTCGGTGGGTGGGGTTCACAAGCGAGCGCAAAAGCGGCCATAGAAGTGACCCCCGACTCTGAGCTGGAAGTGAGTGCGCCAGAGCCGGGCGCCAAGCGTATCGCGAGTGCCAGTGAAGCGTATCGCGAGATGACCTTGCTGGGGTTGTCACGTGGCCGGAACGCGATGGGATTCTGAGAGGATCTAGTCATCTGACATGGGTTGCCAGGCGGCTATCAGAGCGCGAAGCGGTTGGTGCGCAGGCTGCGCGAAGCCACGTCGCCGGAAGCGCGGGCCATCATCGAGACGCAGCCCAGTGAAGAGTGCCAGGTCAGACCTTAGGGGTTTCCGAAGACTCAGTCCAATGACTTTCATAACCTGCGTTATGCGTGCGCCGCACAACGCGGCTCTTCGAGCTCTACGTTGCTCACTCTTCCTGGATCATCTTCATCCAGAGTTCCAGGCAGTTTGGCTGTGCACTGCTGGCGCCAGCATCCAAAGCGAAATCGCGATCGCTACCAAGATCCAGCCATCCTGGCTCCGACAACAAAGGAAAACTCAGCGACCGGTCATGTTTAGCTCCGCTTCCGGAAGGCGGCTCCTTCGAGTTCCATTCCGGAAGTCGGAGTACGATTTTGTATCGCTCGCCTTCGTAGTGTGTGTGCGCCTTGTTCGCCTAGCGATTTACAAGGCTCTGAGGTGGGCAGGATATCTGTCCCCTGCACATCGATTGCGGAGATGGCGGTCGCGGATGGACGCGAGATCTTCCGACGTCAGTTCCACGTCTGCGCCGCCAAGATTCTTTTCGAGGCGGTGCAGCTTCGTGGTTCCAACATCGCGCGCATTCTATAAAGCCAACAGAAATGCAACCAGGTCTTTTTTCTCCTGGTCTGTTAGCTTCGTGCCCAACACCAGGTTGAAGTACTCCACCGTGTCGTCGAGGGTCAGCAGGCGGCCGTCGTGCAAATAGGGCGGTGTGTCCTTGATGCCGCGCAGCGGGAAGGTCTTGATCGGTCCATCGTGCGCCATCACCATACCATTGACCACATGCTGCGTGTAGAAACGTTCCGCGTGCAGGTCATGGGTTGAGTTGTCGGTGAAGTAGGCACCGGAGTGGCATTCCGCGCATCTTCCTTTTCCGAAGAAGACCTCCTGGCCATGCATTTCGGCGGCGGTGGCCTTGGTGGGGTCCAGTTTGCCATCCCAGCCCAACTTGGGTGCCGGAGGAAAGTCGAGAATCTCCTGGAACTCTGCCATGAAGTGCACCTGGCTCCCGCGTTCCAGCACATTCACGCCCTTCTTCGTTGCAATGACGTCATCGCCATCAAAGTACGCCCCTCTCTGCTCGAACTCGGTGAAGTCTTCCACGGTCTTGAGGCAGCGCTGCGAACCGAAGAGTCGCTGAATATTCACGCCACGAAGTGTCGTTGTTTCGATGCGGTGACGAAACTCCTGAGGGCGTACATCGCCAGCCAAATGGAAGGCGCCATTTGTGTTGCCATTCTGATGGCAATCCAGACAGGCTACCCCACGACTCGGCTTGTCCGAGCGCCGGTCCGCGGTTTCATTGAACTGCTGCTCGGCAAACGGGGTGAGTAACAGCCGCAATCCTTCGAGTTGCTTTGGATTGAGAATGCCGTTGAACAATTCGTAGTAATTGCTCATCGTCACCAGCTTGCCCTGAGAGACATCGCCAAGATCGGGCCGCGTGGTCAGATAGATCGCTGCGGGAAACTCGGGTAGAAAGTATTCCGGAAGATCGAAGTCCAGATCGAACCGCGTCAGATCACGATCTTCCTGCTTCTTCAACTCATCAATCTCGTTCTTCGGAAAAACCATGCCGCCCTCAGGATGGTTCGCATGCGGCAGCGGCAGGAAGCCTTGAGGAAAGATGTCCTTCTCGCGAATCTGGTCGGGCGTTTGGTTGGATAACTCTGCCCACGTCACCCCCGGCGGCAGCTTGACGCGCACCCCTTGCTGTACCGGCTTCGTGCGATCCATCACGACACCGTTCGCCGGATGGTCGCTCAGGTCATACCGCTGTTCCAGCAGATCCATATGTCTCTTCATGATCTCTGGTTTGGCAGCGATCATGCTGTCACGCTTGGTCGCAAAGCTCTCCTTATCGACAATGGGCATGTAGCTCGTCTTGGGGGTTTGAGCATCCTGTCCCGCAGCGAGCACAATGCCGCCGATCAGGAAACTTGCAGCGAGAACGCTGACACTGGTAAGGACGGCGGGTCTTATCCACAGATTCCGATCGCTCATTTCTCCTCACTTTCTACGTAGGAAACGCAGGACCAAGCTTGTAGCGTAGGTACCAGCGTACGCACAGGATGCACCTCACGATCGAAATGCCGCCCTGCAACAACTTCTCAAAGTGCTCAGCTTGCTTACCACCTCTCCTTGGCCTTGGCTATTTGCATCAAAGCCCGCCTAGACACATTGGCGCTCGCCATCTGATCTACCGTCGTATAAATTGCCTACGATAATGAGTTGGCGTTAACCCCAAGAGCTTCCGGAAAGTGGCAGCGAAGTGGCTTGGCGTAGGAAACCCCAATTCGGCACTGATATCGGTGATCGATTTCTTAGTTGACTCCAGTAGCCGCTTGCTCAATTCGACTCGTCTTTGCATGACAAAATGATGAGGTGTAAAGCCGATACTCCTCTTGAATTCCCGGCAGAAATAGAATGGGCTAACTCCAGCCACTTGCGCTAGTTGCACTAATCCGATTTCCTGATCGATTTGTGCGTTAATGAATTCGATCACGCGGCGCAGACGACTGGGCGTCAGCCCGCTCGGTAAGAATCCGGGATCGGGAAACTGAGAATAACGACGAATGAGATGCGTGCAGAGCTGAATAATCAACGATTCGGTGTAGAGACGATTGACATTCGGACGGCTCTTGATCTCACTCAGGAGACGTTCCAATGTTTGATGAAGAAGTAAGTCTTGCGAAAACCCACGACATCTCACTTCAATACCTGTCGGCATTTCTCCACTTGAGTGGGATACTCGCCGAAGCAATTCCGGGGCAAGCTGAACCAAAACAGTGTGATCCGAACGGCTGAACCACCATGACATCGGGCCAGCTCCGGAGCGGACCAAAACCTGGCCAGTACCTATTTCGGTTTGCTGGATGCGCCCTTGTTCCTCAAATCGGACCTGGGTTCGACTTGCCATCCGGACCAGTAAAAAACAGGAAGAACTGGCCTGCAGCAATACCTCTGTGGGACCGATGCCCGTGAACTCGGAAAGTTCAACCCCTTCAACCGGCAGCGGCAGTGTTTGTTTAGACGTTTCGATCTCGCGCACGATGAGTTCCTTGTATATCTATCGCTAGCATATTTGAGTTGATAGCAGCGAAACCACGCTGCTAAAGGGGAAGGCTTTGCGTCATTCGTGAGCTCGTTCACCGGATTTCCTGGTGACCGCGGCGAGTTGGCGTCATCCAATGAACTACGCTGGTCGCTCATTTTGTCGAGATCGTTGGGGCCGGGTGATAATGCAAATCGTCCACACTTTTCGTGAAGCCGGGGAGAGTCTCGATCACGACTATTGGGCATCTGGAAAGAGCGACCTCCCTCGATTCTGGCGTTCTACATTGATCCACTCACGGATGTATGTGGGGCAATTCTCGAACTGGATGCCGGCGCTTTCGCAGCTGCTAAGAAAGCTGACAACGTCTTGATCCACCAACGTCAGGTCTTTCAAGTCCAAAACAATGCGGCTACCGCTCGCTTCTGCGCTGAGCATGGTTTTCACCTCGCCTATGTTTTCTGCGTCCATTCGGCCGCTGAGACTAAAGACCGTTTCTCCGTTCGCGGCTCTCCTAATCTTAAGCATCCACCGTTCTCCTGAGAGCTTTTGGCTCAGTGATGTGTGGGGCACCCTCTGTATCGCAATCACAGGGCCAAGATTAACTCATTGAGAATCAGGAGCCTTTGCAGCCCGGAGTTTCGAATTCTCGGTAATTTTCGATTTTCCAAAAATTGCGAAATCTCAAAAGCCGGGCTTTAAAAGTTTAAAAAGGAAGGGGTAATTCAGGTGCGATCTGTTGAGGGTTGTATAGATTTGAAGCGATTTTTGTCGATCTTCAGCGACCGAATCTTCGAGTCAAGTGTAGAACCTGGAAGACCCAGCTTGGCTGCCGCGCCTGAGGGTCCTGACACCCTGCCTCCGCTTTCCCGCAGAGCCTCCTCAATCATCTCTTTCTCCCGGGAAGCGAGCTTTTGAGAAAATTTCGGTTGGCTCTTCGGTTCGCGTGCATGAGGCTGCCGCGAAAGCCAGCGCTCGTCCACAGAGAAATTCTCCGTGTCACACACGATGACCGAGCGCTCGATGATGTTCTGCAATTCGCGAATATTCCCGGGCCAGGGATACGACTGAAGCAATTCCAGACTCTGTTTGTCTACGCAGCGAAAATTCTTTCCTGCTTTTCTCGCAAAACGGTCGATGAAGTACTCAACCAGAACCAGAATGTCTTCCCGTCGCTCCCGCAGAGGAGGCACCTCGATCGGAAAGACGTTGAGCCGGTAAAAGAGGTCGCGCCGAAAGGCGCTCGCAGAGATCGCCGCCTGCAAGTCGCGATTCGTCGCGGCAATCAGGCGAACATTGGTTCGGATGGATACCGTTCCACCAACACGCTCAAACTCGCGCTCCTGCAGAACACGCAAGAGAGCGATCTGGGTTTCGGTAGGAAGCTCTCCGATTTCATCGAGAAAGATCGTACCTCCTTCGGCTAACTCAAAGCGTCCTAAACGTCGCTGGACTGCCCCCGTAAAGGCACCCTTCTCATGGCCGAACAATTCTGACGCGATCAAGTCGCGTGGGATTGCCGCGCAGTTTACGCTGACAAAGGCTTGCGAAGAACGTTTCGATCGCTTATGGACCGCACGGGCGATCAGTTCTTTGCCCGTCCCCGTTTCGCCGGTGATTAGAACAGTTGAGTCCGTGGGAGCAACCTTAGATACACGAGCGAGTACCGCACGGAGGGCGGGAGAACCGCCGACAATTTCCTCGAACATCGATGCCCTATCTACTTCTTCGCGCAATGCGACATTCTCGTTCTGCAGCCGCTTCTCAGCCTGCTTGCGATCTTCGATATCGGTTCCAGTGATATACCAGCGCAGGAGATGCCCTTCGGCATCCTGCAGCGGGTTGTGGCGGACGAGAAACCAGCGATACCTCCCGTCTGCTCCTCGTAATCGGAGTTCGACTTCGTACGGGAGGCCGCTTAGGAATTTACTGTAATATTGGCGCATCGTCTGCTCGAAATCATCTGGATGCACAAACCTGCGATGGTCGTAGCTCTGCCATTCCTGGAGGGTAAAGCCGTAATAATCGAGGTTTGCCTGATTTGAATAAATAGGAGTGCCATCGGGTCCCAATACCGCAATTTGTTGCGGCGTGAACTCAAGGATCTGTCGAAGTTCCATTTCGCTTTGGCGGATCTTGTCTTCCGCCTGCTTAGCTGCGGTAACATCCGTCGCAGTGCCCACAAACTCCAGGTCGCCCGAGGAATTCTCCAACGCACGAGTTGCGACGTGGAGATATTTGACCGAACCGTCCGGTATCAGCAAACGATAGTCAATTTCATAATCTGTCCGTTGATGGGTCATGCGGTCGATGCTTTCCCGCCAACGGTCTCTATCGTCGGGATGAATTCGGTGAAGTACCGCCTCCAAGGTTGGCTTAACGGATCGATCGTATTCAAAGATCTTGTAGGTTTCCTCCGACCAGTAGATCTCTCCGCTGAGAACATTCCAGCCGAAGCTGCCAGTGTGGCTTATGCTCTGCCCTTCAGCTAGGTAAGCCTCACTGCGATGCAGATCAGAAAAGAGGGTCGCGTTCTCGAGCGAAATTGTGGCTTGTGAAACCAGCATCTCCAGCACTGCGACCCGGTCCGGCGTGTATGCGCGCGGCGTCAGAGTGTTCTCCAGATAGAGTGCGCCAATCAGCTTCGTTTGTTTGACGATGGGCAGGCACAGGACGGACAGGGTGCGCTTCGTCCGCACATACTCGTCCTTCGAGTACAAGGTTGCGGTCGAAGGATCATCGAGGACCACGCGCTCCCCTGTTCGGATGACGTAATGAAGCGCAGCTTGTGGAAGATCATATGGTGTGATGGCTGCCCGCCGAACTGTGACCTCGACTCTGCCTTGATCGGTGGTGGCCTCCGCCTCGGTCTGTGGCTCGTCCCCCCGGAGAAGAATGAGCAGACCCCGCTCGGCTCCCGCGTGCTCTAGCGCGATTCGCAGTAGCTTCTCGATCAGCTTGGGAAGGAGGATCTCACTGGAGAGCGCCTGTGAGGCTTTTACTACAGTCGCGACGTCCAACTGCCCGACCGACGCGCCGATTGTAACTGGGGTAGACGTAGAAACGCGTTCCGCCCGCAGATGGTGGATGCCGCGCAGGCTCGTAAGGGCGCTGTCGAGGGCTTGCTTGGTTTCCGACTTCATGACCTGAAGCAGGGCCTTCAGGTTGTAGGCAGCGGCCTGGTCGATTTTCGATATCCCGTGCTGCAACAACTCTCCAATCAATTGCTCGGCCGTGTCGATGTTACCGGTCAGAAACTCGCACTCCGCGCGCTCGAGGCACAGGCTAAACATCAACTCATGCTGGCTACTCCAGTCGCTTTCCAACAGCGCCATGCCGAGCGAAAAATACTCGCGCGCCGACGCATAGGCCGTGGACGCTTTGGCCTTCCGTCCAGCACGCAGGTTGATCGCCGCGGCTTCCGCCTTCTCGTTCCAATCGACCAATAGCACGGCGCCGCGATTGAACTGGTTCGCGACATCGAACGGCTGCTCTGCGAGTTGCTCCTCCGACATGGCCGCCAGCAGCACACGGCCAATCCCGAGGTGTGCCCCCGCGCGATCGCCATCGGGGATGAGAGCGTACGCCGCCTCTTGAATGCGGTCGTGGAGGAAGGCGTAGGAGCCCTCCAGACACAAGATCAGCCCGGCGCGGACGGGCTCCAGGAGTGATATGTGGATTTCCTCTTCTGATTTCCGGAAAACCCGAGTCAGGGTGGTGAATTCGACCACATGCCCGAGACAAGCGAGTGTCTGTAGGGCGGTCTGCGTCCTACCGGACAATCGCTTTAGCTTCTCGACCATGAGATCCACGACGTTGTTGGTGTAGCCGTGCGCGCGAATGCAAGCCAAGTCCCAGATCCAGGCTCCCGCACACGGGTCGCGCCTGAGCAGCCCTTCCTCGGCCAGCGCCGTGAGAAGCTGGATCGCGAAGAACGGATTCCCGCCAGTCTTTTCGTGCACCAGTTTCGCCAGAAGATGGCCGGAATCCGCCTCGCAGTGCAGTGCATCGGCTACGAGCCGGCCAACATCGTCGATCCCGAGGGGCTCCAGAACAAGTTCCTGGATCGCCAGTCCGGCCTTGCGGATCGCGGCCAGCGTGTGGGTGAGGGGGTGAGACGAACTAACTTCGTTGTCGCGGTAGGCCCCGACCAACATCAGGTTCCCCAAGTCAGGATCGGTAATCAGGTACTCCAGGAGCTCAAGGGTTGCTGCGTCTAGCCACTGCAGATCGTCGAGGAACAACGCTAGTGGGTGTTCTGGCCGGGCGAACGTGCTGAAGAAGCGCCGGAACACCAACTGGAAGCGTTTCCGCGCATCTTGCGGCGGCAGGTCTGGAACGGGCAACTGCTTCCCGATGAGAAACTCCACCTCCGGGATGAGATTGATGATGAGCTGGCCATTCGCACCCAGTGCTTCCTGAAGAGTGTGCCGCCAATGGCATACCTCCGCCTCATTCTTCTTAACGAGGATCTGACGGGTCAGGGCCTGGAAAGCCTCTGCCAGAGTCGCGTACGGGATGTCGCGCTTGTACTGGTCAAACTTGCCGGAAGCGAAGAGTCCGCGTGGCGGAACAAGCACCTTGTGCAACTCGTTTACCACTGAGGACTTGCCGACGCCAGAATAGCCGGATACGAGCACGAGCTCGGGCGTACCCTCCGCGACGACCCGGTTGAAGGCTGCGAGCAGTACGCCGATTGTGTGCTCTCGCCCGTACAGTTTCTCAGGAATCAGCAATCGGTCTGACGAGTCGTGGGCACCCAGAGGGAATAAATCGATTCGACCATGCGACTCCCATTCCGCCCGGCACTGCCGAAGATCGGCTTCTAGGCCAGAGGCAGTCTGGTAGCGCTCCTCGGCGTTCTTGGCAAGGAGCTTCATGACGATGGCAGACAGCGGCTCGGGGACTGCGGCTCGATCGCCTGGGGGTGCCGGCTGGCGCGCAATGTGGCAGTGGACCCATTCCAAAGGGTCGGCGGCGGCAAAGGGCAGTGTGCCGGTAAGCATCTGGTACAAGGTAACGCCCAACGAGTAGAGATCGCTGCGGGTATCGATGGAACGATTCATGCGGCCCGTCTGCTCGGGAGCCATGTAGGCGAGAGTGCCGGCAATGATCTCGATCGGTACGGGGGACTGGCGCTCGTGTGGCAGTTGGGATGCGATGCCGAAGCCGGTGAGCCAGACGCTGCCATTGTCTTCGACCAGCACATTCGCAGGCTTGATGTCTTTGTGTATGAGGCCACGCCGGTGGACTTGCCCGAGTGCTACTGCCAAGCCGACAGCGATATGCAAGACGCGGGCCAGATCGAGCGGTCGTCCCTGGTCCCGCTCAAGAACCAGATCCAGGGGCTTGCCTCCAGGATCTTTGAGTACGAGGATCGTCCGCCCTTCGTGACGAGTGAGCGTCAGAGGCGTGGCTGCCCACGCAGGTTCAAGTTTGGCTGCGAGTGAGTACTCGTGCTCGAGCCGCCGGAGGCCCTGAGGCGATGGCTGTCCGGCCGTTAGCGCCGCCACCAGCACCGGAGACGGGTTGCCGTGCTGCCAGCCGCGGTAAAGTGTGAAGTCCGGGCCCTCCCGGAGCGGCTCCAGCGCGTATTCAGAAGGCGCTGCCATTTGAGGATATCCTCGTCACACAACTTGGCGTTCGGTCGCAAAATTCTTGCTACGGTGCAACTCCATGGTTGCATGCCAGGGAAGTTGACGCCGCACACTAGAATTCTACCCTCAGCGCATATTGCAAAGCCGCTGCTGGTGGCGCTCCAGCAGAAAGTCGTCCCACTCACGGGAGGCTCTGGAGGGTAGCGGCAGGTGGGGAACAAGCAGAGAGTGGCTGCCGCCTTCTATGCTGATTCGCCTTATCGGGACGTTCTCCACACCATCACCTGTGCTTCTTAGGACTTCGCAATTTATAAAAGCCGCTCAATCCAGCCCGGCATCGGAGGCATGTTTCCGGTTGCGTTTAGGACACCTTCGTTGCCTAGGTTACAGGTGCATGATATCGCTGCACAACCGCAACGAACCGATATTGCCTGCAAGATTGCGACAGCATTTAGGGCGCGGATGCACCTAGACTCGGACTCAAAGGTGACTTCCCTATGGCGATTCGTAGCGATCTTGAAACGTATGCCACCCTCTCATCCCCGAGCGTATCTCCGGATCGCTTACTGTCCGACCACGCTTGGGCGGCGATCGTTGACCATATCGTCCTCTGCGCACTTTCGGAGTACTTCGATAACAGCCTCAGGTGCCCACCACGATATATCTCGGAGGAAGCACCACAGTCGCAACCTGATACAGCGGCGGTTGAAACAGATGATGGTTGCGGCGATCGATCAGGGTGATGCGCACTGGATCATTCGCCCGAACAACGAAGTCGACGTGATCCTCGTGACGGATGGTGAGCGGATTCTGAGCATCGTTGGTGGCCTCGTCAAAATCTCTTCTGTGTCTTCAGTCAAGCGGAGTAACCTTGATGAGCACTATGGAACGATATGCCCTGATCACAGCCCGCATACTCTATTCGATCTTCATTCTGCTGGGTTTGACCTGAGCAGCTGGAATGATGACACGCTCAAAGCAGATTCTACTGCCAGGCGCGGCGCGGAAGTGATCTTCAATGCTGTCGGGAGCCCGGTATTTGGGAGCGCATTTGAGCTGCTTGCTCACTGGGGACGGCGGTGGATATTACCTCTTCCACCGACTTCTACCACATCGAGTGGCAGTTGTTCGGCGTGGGCACACTCAAGCGAGATCTGACCGCCTCCGGGGCATTTTGGAAAAACTGCCGCCCGGCTTTTATGCGGGTATCTATCAGCCACCGGTGATCTCAAGGAGCATGCTACTCGCCGAGGCTCAACTGGCCCATTAGCTGGTCGCGAAGGGTGAGCACGGACGTGTGGTTCTAACGCCACGCTAAGCGGTGAAACCAAGTACACGACAACTGGATGTTGGGCGATGGACCACAGGCCCATAACGGTTACGTGATGATCCTGTGATGCCGCACTGTGATCTGCATAGGAAGATGATCTCCGGTTGTTCTCAGAGTTGGAGTTCGACTATATTACGGACCGAGAGGATGCCCCCAGGTTCGGAGTGGATAAGGACCCCGGGGAGGTCCATCATACATTTCTCAAGATCGGGCAGCATGCCAGCCGAAAACGCGGACGTAGTCTGCAACTCGGCCGCCAAGAAGTGGTACTTGGATCGGGCCGTCTATTCGACTTCGATAACAACGAAGAGCCAAATATAAAGATCACCTTCGACGAACTGCGCTGGATTACGCAAACCTCGCATCACCGCCGGGATGTATCCACATTGAAGCTCAAAACATGAAGCGTTATTCCTTCCCTTTACAGCAATTGGATAATCCCAGCGAGAGAGCAGCATCATCATGATGCCTCAGCACACACACTGAACAAACAGCGAGTCGACGCCGAAGAGCGTCTTCGAAGCGACGTCTGAAATCTCACCGCCTGCATTCGTCTCTCTTGATGAGGTTGATGGTGCAAGAGTCAGAGAAATCGGCGGCAATCGCATCCGACAGTGCCCGGTGTCTACAGTTCAGCAAATTCGCAATATTTGGATAGATCAGCAATGTTGTGACAGCGACGGGCGATGGGGAGGGCTAGAGTCAAGTTGTTGATCGTCGTTCAACCTGCAGTTGAGTACCCCAAGGAGAGGTCTGTGCACATGCAATTCATCAATCGCCGTAAGTTTCTGAAGGCTTCGTCGCTGTCGGCTGGTGCGCTCGCGCTGGGCGCGGTCGTGGCCGAGACTGCACCGGTTCGCGCTCCCGCCGTTGGGGAGGCTGAGGCCCCCGCGGCCCAGGTCTATGCCAGCAGCCTGAACTTCCGCACGAGTAAGAACATCGTGCCGCTGCCGAAGTTCTCGGCGCAGAAGGTTGCTGCTGGGATTCCCGATACCCAAATGACCCGCGAGGCCACCGGTCTGCTGCTTGAGTACAGCTCGCCGGTGCTGATCAACCACTCGCACCGTGTGTTCTTCTGGGCCCAAGACCTGGGTCGTCGGGCGGGCCAGCCGTACGATGTGGAGCTGATGTTTATCTGCGCGGCGTTCCATGATCTGGGTCTGGTGAAGCCCTTCCGCACGCAGGACGACCGGTTCGAGGTGGATAGCGCCAATGCGGTGCGTCAGTTCCTGGACCTGCACGGTGTGCCGCACACCCGCATCCAGACGGCGTGGGACGCGATCTCGCTGCATACGACGCCGGGCATCGCGGCGTACAAGCCGATCGAGGTGGAACTGCTGTACAACGGCGTTGGCATGGACTCTCTGGGCATCGGCTACGAAAACTTCGACCCGAAGCTGCGGAATAAGGTTGTCGCGCAGTTTCCGCGCAAGAACTTCCATCAAGAGATTGCACAGGCGTTCTTCGACGGCTTCGGCTACAGGCCCAAGACCACCGAGGGCACCTGCAACGAGGACATCTGCTCGCACTTTATCCGCAACTATAAGCATAGCAACTTCTACGACCAGGTCATGAACTCTCCGTTCCCTAACTCGTAGGGTGGTGGCGCCCCATGTCGGATAAGAGACATGGATCGACTAAGCTGCCACGGGGCTGATCGCCTTGGGGGTGGCCTTCGGGAAGCCGTCGAGCAAGGAACGGAAGATTGCCCTGGCCCGGAAGAGATGGACGCGACGCTTCATTCCGTTAGTCCGAGCAACTGGCGGCCAGCAAGCAACCAGGAAAGAGCAAGAGTGATGAAGAAAAAGACAACAGCATTCGATGCCCCGGTGACTGACAACCAAAATATTTAGACCGCAGGCAAGCGTGGACCGGCTGTGCTCCAGGGCGTATGGTTCCTCGAGAAAATGCCCACCTCGGTCACGAGGTGACTCCCGAACGGCGTTTGCATGCAAAGGGCGCGAGCGCCCAGCACCATCCTTCTTTATGCAATACCGGACGAGGAGGTCCACCATGCGAGATATCATCGACGGGTTTTTGAAGTTTCGTCTCGATGCCTTCCCGAAACGATTGGAGCTATTCAAAAGCCTAGCCAGCACCCAGAATCCACGCACGCTCTTTATTGCCTGCTCGGACAGTCGGGTAGTGCCGGAACTACTTACACAGCGCGAGCCAGGCGACCTCTTCGTCATTCGGAACGCCGGCAACATCGTGCCTTCCTACGGCCTGGAACCGGGCGGCGTCTCGGGCACGATCGAGTATGCCGTCGCGGCGATGCGTGTGACGGACATCGTCATCTGCGGTCACTCCGATTGTGGCGCGATGACGGCGATTGCGACTGACAAGCACCTCGACCACATGCCCGCTGTCGCCAACTGGCTCCGCTATGCGGAGTCGGCCAAGGTCGTCAACGCCGCGCGTCAGCATGCGTCTCCCAAGGCTCGCCTTGACTCCCTGATCCGTGACAATGTCGTCGCCCAGCTGGCAAACATCAAGACCCATCCTTCCGTTGCGCTCGCTCTCGAGGAAGGCCGCTTGACCTTGCATGGATGGGTCTACGACATCGAGAAGGGCATGATCGACGCACTCGATGGCGTAGCCAACCGATTTGTCTCCCTTGCCGAATATCCGGAGACCAGCGCGACGATATCGATGGATAGCGAACTCGGAGCCTAACCACAATTAGCACCCCCCAAAGGAGATATCATGCTGCAAACTCAAATTAGCCAAGTCGCCCGCGAAAAACTGACCGCCACCATCCTTGAGGCGAAGGCCAAAAGAAACCTGTCCTTCGAGGACCTGACCAAGGGTACTGATCTCAGCATCGCCTTCGTTACCGCTGCTTTGCTCGGCCAACATCCGCTTTCCGCCAAAGCGGCTGAGGCAGTCGGCAAACAGCTGGAGCTGACTGCGGAGGACATCCAACTGCTGCAGACCATTCCCTTGCGTGGCAGCATTCCAAGCGGAGTACCTTCCGATCCCACGATCTATCGGTTCTACGAAATGGTCCAGGTCTACGGGACGACGCTCAAGTCCTTGGTCCATGAGAAGTTGGGCGACGGAATTATCAGTGCGATCAACTTCAGACTGGACATCAAGAAGGTCGAAGATCCCGAAGGCGGCTCTCGGGCAGTGATTACCCTCGATGGGAAGTTCTTGCCAGTAAAGCCGTACTAAGACCTTGGCCCCCTGGGAACAGGGGGCACCTATTCGCCGTGCGTGATCAATATACTCAAGGAGTTCAGGGATATGTTACTGCTAAAGATGTTTAGTCGGTTGTTTATCGCTTTGTTCGTCCTCAGCGCCACTGTGATCCCAGCTACAGCCGGAGGTAAAGGGGATCTTGTTATTGTGCCTTCCCATAAATTGCCAGAGAAGGCACACCGTGGAGGACAAGCAATGAAACTCCAATTGGTCTCTCCGGATACCCTCTACTTGTATGTCGAGCAAGATAACGGGCGCAGCATAGCGGTCTTTGATGTGTCTCACCCTAGCAAGATCGCCCTCAAGGCATTCGTCACAGTAGATGCCCCTGCGTCGTTCGATTTCGTAGAAACCGTTGGTCGACATACGGAGCTGATCCGTTATGCGGATGGGAGCGGGAATGCTCTCTTAGATCTCAGCAGACCGAAGCTTCCCCGAATCAAGACCCTGGCAGCAACGGCTAGTGAAGCCTATGTTCTCCCCATCAGGGAGGCCGGATCGGGAATCAACGGCGTCGTCACAAAACCGTTAGCAGACTATCAGCTCATCCTACCCTCCAGACCGCAGCAGGTTCTCACGGTCAGGGAGGTTAGCCAGCAACTGAGGGACGAGGCAAATGGAACAACCTATCTCCTGGGCTCCGATGGTTTGACCGTGATTAGGAACTTGAAGAGTGAGGCAGATCTAGGGGGATCGGCTCCCGTATGGCGTAACAGTATCGGCGACAACTAAACCGTCTCGGTATCTCTTCATCAAGGGGATGATGAGTGTCCTTCTTGCGGGAGTTAGAGAGCAGACCGCCACAGGTGGTCGGGGTAAGCCATCGAGCAGGGAACGGAAGATTGCCCTAGCCCGGTTAGTCCGCGCAACTAGCAGCCAACCAACCATGAAAGAGGAAGAGTGATGAAGAAACTGACAACAGCGTTCGGCGCCCCAGTACGTGACAACCAGAATATTCAGACCGCGGGCAAGCGCGGACCGGCCCTGCTCCAAGATGTATGGTTCCTCGAGAAGATGGCCCACTTTGACCGCGAGGTGATTCCCGAGCGGCGTATGCATGCCAAGGGCGCAGGCGCGTTCGGGACCTTCACGGTGACGCACGACATCACCAAGTACACCAAGGCGAAGATCTTCTCCGAGATCGGCAAGGCCACGCCGATGTTCGCTCGCTTCTCGACGGTCGCCGGCGAGCGTGGCGCGGCGGACGCCGAGCGCGACATCCGCGGCTACGCGCTGAAGTTCTATACCGAAGAGGGCAACTGGGACCTGGTGGGCAACAACACGCCGGTGTTCTTCATCCGCGACCCCCTCAAGTTCCCCGACCTCAACCATGCGGTGAAACGCGATCCGCGCACCGGCGTGCGCAGCGCCAATAACAACTGGGACTTCTGGACGAACCTTCCCGAGGCGCTGCACCAGGTCACGGTGGTGATGAG
>FSXA01001387.1_pt1 | contig 16561 bp, 16 predicted proteins | sample 1638081 | NCBI WGS metagenome assembly FSXA01 (sample SAMEA3914788, study PRJEB12502) | metagenome | biome: forest; material: soil | place: Canada | collected 2011-07-03 | depth 0.1 m
AGAAGTGCCCCACCTGCGGCAGGCTATTCTGCGCCAAAGTTCTGAATGGAATTGAATGCTGGTGTGCCTGTGGCCGCCCAACCGCTGATCAGGTACTAGCTGCTGCCCTCAGGTTCCTTGGCAAGCTCGCTCTTCTTCCGACGCAGACAATCATTGTTGAGGATGAGAGTGGCGCAGTCTTCAGTGTGGCTGGTCCAACAGACTGGCTCATTGAGGTGCCACTGCTCGAAGCTGTCAAGGAGATGGAACACTACTTGCCGACCGAGTTTGCAGGCGTGCATCAGCGCAAGCAGCAGCAAGCAATCAAGCGAGGAAGAAGCGGATACCTCACACCGGGCTTCGATGTCGCAATCAAGCGGTTTGATATAGAGGGCAGAGAGTTCACGGCTGCTGTCTTCAGTCCTGTCTAAACGTAAAAGTGCCCCATTGCCTCTAGAGTGGCAATGGGGCTTATTTGTTCATCGTGAGAAGCTATTGCGCTCACATATCGCTAGGATATAGCGGATCGGTCTTCTCTGATCTCCACCTGAAGTTGTACGAGTGGGCATCCACAGTGGCATACCATCGAGCTTATTAGAGCCTATTATCCCACTTACGATAAGCAAAAATAGAGCCGAGGTCGCAACATGACGGTAGAACCTAAGTCGATATCGCGCCTTCAACGTGCGATGCAAAACGATGTGCAGGAAATGAAAGTCAGGGTCTTGGAACTAGAGGCAATTGATCGATCCGGTCCATTTACGCGGTCGAAGTCGGCGCAGCTTACGCAACTACGAGCCACCATCACAAATCGAGAAGTCGAGATTCAAAACTTTCATAACCTGGAACATCCCATCAAATATTGAGCAAAGCACCACCCTGTCGCGAGTACATACCCGCAAAGCACTTACTGAAAAATCTTGAGGGGGTCGATGAATTGGAAGACGAATTGAATCCAGCAGCTAGCTATAAACGCAGGATGGAAGCAAATATCACGGAGTGGCAGACTAAGATCACAACCTTTGAGCAGAGCCCTGTATACTCGCCGGCTTACAAAGACTTCGCCATAGCGCAAATGAATAGAATTATTGTTAACATGGAAAAGAAACTTATTGGCTTTAACAAGTTGATCCGTCCCAACTAAGTATTGAGACAGTAAACGACAAAGACCCCCACCTTCCCCTAATCGGGACGGCGGGTTTTTTTGTGCCTGCTGCTTATGCGTGCTGCGTCAGATTGAGAATCGGGTGGGTTCCGGCATCAGTGGAGAAGGAGCTATTGCGGTGATAGCCAATGAAGCCCACCTTCCCAGTGTCCGCATACCGCTCATTGAGCCTAAGGATGCTCACGTCGCCCGCAGTGCGCGAAGAAGAAGCAGAAGCAAGGCGGATCCCCGGAATCCATAGATGCAATCCAGAAGGCTCAAGCACGGAAGAAGGGGCCTGAGTTACTGACTTATGAAAGTCAACCCCGCTTCGCGGGAGGATTCCGAATTCTACAGGGCGGTCTACCTGAGAGTGGAAGGCGCTAGGAGGTGTATCGACAAGGTATTGCAATGCACAGGCGAGCACGTCTTCGCCCTTGCGCTACGCGATAATTGGTTTGTCCTTCAGATGGGGGCAGATCTCACTTGTTCCGGTTCAATCCCATCTCGACGCTTTGCAGTTTGGCCTTCCACCGAGATTCCATCTTCAGGATGTCGTCTTCGCTCGCGCTGCTCCCAGCGACTTCGGGAATGGACACCCGATAGTCGCTCAGTTCGCGACTCTTCAGCGCAACATTACCGCCGTGGCCATTCGCAACATACACCATCCAACGCTGCCAGAAGCCCTCTGCGCCCGATGCCTTTCCGACGTATTTGCTCCTTAGTCTTCGGGCACGTCAGCAGGTACACGCCACGCGAGTTTTGCAGGTGCTCGCGCCACCCGCTTGGTAGTCCTTCAATCTTGGACAGGGGGGCCAATGAAGTTGAGAAATCCGGGGAATGCGGCCTCCTTGTACTCGCGGCGAATCTCGACTATCTGCTTGGGGCCTTTGTCGCTGTCGGCGCGCTGAATCCATGCGCGCTCTCCTCCACGCCCCCACTCGATGAACAAGCGCCCGCGAAGGTGGGCCATCCGCTCGTCTAGTTGCAGGTCGTACTCGTCGCAACTCTTCGGCGCGTCTATCGCGTCAGTGTGGGGCTGCACGCGGGCCTTCTGCAAGAGTCCGAGGTACTACGCGCGGTAGAGACCGGCAAACATCGTCTCGCCGTCCGGGGTGCCGACAAACGCGACCCAATAAGTCGGGCGCTTGAGCTTGGGCCGGTTCTTGAAGCTCTGCGTCGATTGGTAGACTTCAAACGCTTCGGGGTTGTCACGCAGTAGCACGTATGGCGTCCGACCGTGTGTCGCACTTCCGTCTTGGTGCCGCAAGATCACGGCTTCTTTCGGCGTAATTTCGAGGCTGGCAAGTAGTGCATTCAAGTGCATGTCTTTTGTTCCGTCCTTTTCGGTTCTGGTTTGGTGTTGCGGGCCGTATCTGCTCCGGCCGGGTGTGAGGTGTCGAGTATTCTTTTACTGCGGTTTCGCTGTGCCCTTCAGGTAGGTGTGCAGCGTCATGCGGCTGATGCCGTAAGCCTTGGCGAGTGCGACCTGTGTCTCGCCGGCCTCGAGGCGCTGCCGGATCTCCGCAATCTTCCCCTGGTCGAACTTGGGTTTGCTGCCCGTGTAAGCGCCCGCGGCTTTGGCGATCTGAATCCCTTCGCGCTGGCGCTCGAGAATAAGGGCGCGCTCGAACTCGCTGAATGCGCCCATAACCGAGAGCAGGAGTTTAGACATCGCGTTATCGTCGCCGGTGAAGGTCAATCCTTCCTTCAGGAACTCCACGCGGACCCCGCGGCCGGTCATGTCGCCCACCAGCCGGCGCAAGTCGTCCAGGTTGCGTCCCAGGCGGTCGAGACTGTGAACCACGACGGTATCGCCTTCGCTGACGTGCTTGAGCATTGCCTCGAGTTGCGGCCGGTGCGTGTCCTTGCCTGACAGATTGTCTTCGAAGCAGCGGTCAAGCTCGATCCGCTCAAGCTGCCGCGCTGTCGTCTGGTCTAGTGTGCTCACCCGCCGATATCCAACCCGCTGTCCTGCCATGTTCCAATCCTCCAAAGTGTCCTGATGTGTCCCGCAATGTACAAATGACGTCTAGGACGTTGCACTATCAGTGTCAAGATGAGCGGAAATAACTTCACCTGTACACCAAAACCCTAGAAAATATGCGGCCGGGTGTAAAGCTGGATGAGTATAGCCGGGGTATACCCTGATTGGACCCGAGACGCGATGAGCATTTCAAAGTAGGAAGAGGCTTAGGTGGGAGATGGGGAAAGATGGAACTGCACAGTATGCAGACGGAGGCACCAACGAAGCGATGCAACGCCCCGTTCCGCGATCAGTCTACCGTTACGTTGACTCCACACTTGGCAAGCAGCGCCGCCAGGTCGGCGATCACTTCATCAATGGAAGAGGAACCGCTCATATAGGCATCGTTTACATCGTTGTCGAACGGGCTGGGCGGATAGCCGTGGGTTGACTCCGCAAGAGTTCCGAAAAATTCCGACGTCAGATCGCCGACCGCAAAGAGGAACTGATTAGAGCCATCCACCGCATACAGATTCATGCTCGCAGAGGTCAGCTTCTAGCCGACCTTATTCGTAAGAGCGCCAGGTGTAAAGCCATCGACTTTCGGCTAGTCAGTCCCTAGCAATCGCCGGTCGCAAAACTCCGTTCTCGTCAAAAGGACTGTGTGGTAGATTTCCTTTACCGTGCACACACCGTCCTGCAAGACCGGAGACAATCGCCTTGGCTCTTACCATCAGTGGACTTTCGAAGACCTACCCCAACGGAGTCAAAGCTCTTAAAAGCCTCTCGCTTACCATCGGCAACAACATGTTCGGCCTTCTCGGCCCGAACGGCGCCGGCAAGAGTACCCTGATGCGCACGGTCGCCACCTTGCAGGACCCCGATTCGGGCACGGTTCTTCTGGATGACCTCAATGTGCTCACGCAGAAAAACGAGGTGCGAAAGGTGCTCGGCTATCTGCCACAAGAGTTCGGTGTCTACCCCAAGATGTCAGCGCTCGATATGCTTCAACATCTCGCGGTGCTCAAAGGCATCACCAACAAGACCGAGCGCACGCACATGGTAGATGCTCTGTTAAACCAGACCAATCTCTGGGACGTCCGTAAAAAAGCCCTCAGCACCTACTCCGGCGGCATGAAGCAACGATTCGGCATCGCCCAGGCATTGCTCGCGAATCCCAAACTCATCATCGTGGACGAGCCCACCGCCGGTCTAGACCCGGCCGAGCGCAACCGCTTCCTCAATTTGCTCAGTTCCATCGGCTCCAACGTCACAGTCATCCTCTCCACTCATATCGTCGAAGATGTGCGCGAACTCTGCCCCCGCATGGCCATCCTCGCGAACGGCGAGCTGCTCCTGGAAGGTGCACCGGCTGAGGCCCTCGAGTCTCTCCGCGGCAAAGTCTGGTCAAAGGTTGTCGCCACCGACGACGAGCTCCGTGCGCTCGAATCGGCATTCCATGTCATCTCCACCCATCTCGTCGGTGGCCTCCATGAGGTTCGCGTCTATGCCGACTCTTCCCCAGGCGTAGGCTTTCTTCCCGTCGACTCCGGCCTTGAGGATGTCTATTTCCTCAATCTCGCCCAGCAGGTCAAAAACTAAGCTCTAGCACCGGAGAAGACGACGACATGGCCATGTTCTGGGAGTTCTTTACCTTCGAGCTCAAGTTCCGCTTCAAGAGCGTTTCGACCTATATCTACTTCTTACTCTGGTTTACTTTCAGCTTCCTTACAATCGCCAGTGAAAGTTTCGGCCCCGTAGGCAATACGAACGGCAAGGTGCTGCTCAATGGCCCCTATGCCAACATCTATAACGACGTCGGCATCAGCTTCTTCGGCCTGATCGTCATTGCCGCCATCTTCGGCACCTCCATCCTGCGCGACTTCCAGCGCGACACCATCCAGATCCTCTTCACCAAGCCCGTCTCGAAGTTCGCATATCTCAGTGGCCGCTGGGCGGGCTCCTTCGTCGCCACCGTCTTTGCCTTTTCCGGACAGCTATTCGGCGAGTTCTTCGGCACGCTCGCACCGTGGGCCGATCACACCCGCATCGCCGCCAATCATCTCTCCTGGTACCTGCAGCCCTTTTTCTCCATCGTCGTCTTCCAGATCTTCTTTCTCGGCTCTATTTTCTTCCTGGTCGCCGCTCTCTCGCGCAAGATTTTCATCGTGTACCTACAGGGCGCTGCGATCTTCATGCTTTACCTAATCGGGGTCAACGCATTCAGCGCCACACGCTCGCTTGAGCATTTCTGGTCGGGCATCCTCGATCCGGTCGGTTTTCTCTACAACGACGCGATCACCCGCTACTGGACCGTTGTAGAAAAAAATTCCCTGCTCTACTCCTGGTCACGTCACTCCGCTGACGGAGTCTTCCTTTACAACCGCCTGCTCTGGGGTTCGGTCGGTCTGCTCTCTCTGGTCGCCCTTTGGCGGTTCTTCCCGATGTCGGTCGAGGCGCTCACCACCCGCAGCAGCGGTAAACGTGCCGCTCTCGCACGCGAACAGGAACTGGCCGAAGCCAAGCCCCGCCGCAGCCTGGTTGCGACCAAGCTTCCCGCAATCCGCCAAGTATTTGGTCCGGGAACAACCTTCGCTCAACTTGCCTCTCTCACCCGGTTGCGCATCTCAAACATCCTGCATGAGGCTCCCTTCTGGGGCATCCTGCTCCTTATGGCCGGACTTGCCATTAATAACGGCCACTTCGCCGGGCACCGCGCCGAGGAAAACGTCTGGCCCGTCACCTATCTCATGCTTCAGGCGGTCGAAGGCGGAGCTGCGCTCTTCTTCTATATAGTTGCGACTCTCTACGCCGCCGAGCTCATCTGGCGTGAACGCGACACCCGTTTTTCTGGCATCCACGACGCACTTCCCCTCGGAGAGACCACCGACTGGCTGTCCAAGCTTTTTGCCCTCTGCTTCGTCGAGCTCATTCTGCTCACCGTGACTGGCCTCTGCGGCATCCTCATGCAGACTCTCGCCGGTTACTACCACTACGAGCTGATCCAGTACGGCAAAGAACTCTATCTGGTCACCTTTCCTCAGGTGCTCACCTTCGCCCTTCTGGCGCTCTTTATCCAGACCATCGTACCGAACAAGTTTATTGGCCATGGCATTGTCATCGGCATCTTCGTCCTCAACCCCATCCTCTTCAGCTTCGGTTGGGAGAACACGCTCTACCTCTTCGGTAATACGCCTCCCTACACCTACTCGGACATGAACGGCTACGGCCACTTCGCGCCGGCGCTCTTCTGGTCGATTACCTACTGGCTAGCGATCGCCGCGTTTCTCGCAGTCGTCTCCATCGTGCTGGCCCGCCATGGCTCAGACGATGGCTGGCCAGCACGAGTCCGACTCGCGAGGCAGCGGGCCCCGCGTCTCTTCCCCGTCGCCTCGCTCTTCCTGTGCATCGCCTTCGCCAGCGGCACCTGGTACTTCTACAACGCGCACATCCTCAACGAGTACCTCACCGCAAAGGACCGCCGCGAGATCCAGGCCACCTACGAACGCGAATTCAAGAAGTACGAGCTACTTCCCCAACCCAAGATCATTGCCGTTGATTCCAACATAGACATCTTCCCCGAGCGCCGCTCCTTCTCCGGAACCGGCCACTTCGTTCTGCAAAACAAGACTGCAGCTCCGATCAACCAGATCCACATCACCAATCAGCAGCAGTCGGTCACCGACGTCCACTTCGATCGCGCCTTTCACGTCGTCTCCTCCAGCCCGCGTGCGCTCTATACCATATACCAGTTAGAAACACCGCTGACACCCGGCGACAAGCTCGACATGACCTTCCACGTCGGCTATGCCAGCCGCGGCTTCCGGGATGGCAACGAGCGCCCCGAGCTCGCCTACTCCGGTACCTTCTTCGACTCCGACTACTTCCCCACCATCGGCTACAACCCCGGCCTCGAACTCGACGATCCGCGCCGCCGCCGCGAAGAGCACCTTTCCGAACAGACGCTGTTGCCGCACCGCGGCGACCCCCTCGGCAGCGTCACCAATCTCCTATCCCCTGCCTCCGACTGGATCTCGTATCGCACCACCGTCAGCACCACGAACGACCAGATCGCGCTGTCGCCCGGCTACCTCATGCGCGAGTGGCATGCCAACGGTCGCCACTACTTCACCTATGACATGGGCAACGTCAAAACGCTCGATTTTTTTTCCTTCATCTCCGCTCGCTACAACGTGAAGCGCGAGACATACCAAGGCGTCAACGGTCCCATTGCCATCGAGGTCTATCATATCCCCACGCACACCTATGATGTGGACGATATGATCGCGGCCTCCAAGGCCGGCCTTGCCTACTATGAGAAGAACTTCAGTCCCTTCCAGTTCCGCCAGTACCGCATTCTCGAGTTCCCCCGCTACCGGACCTTCGCGCAGTCCTTTCCCAACACCATTCCCTTCTCTGAAGGCATCGGCTTCATCGGTCGCGTCGAAAAGCCCACCGACATCGACCTCACCTACTTCGTCACTGCTCATGAACTCGGCCACCAATGGTGGGCGCATCAACTCATTGGAGCTCGCGTCGAGGGCTCGAATATGATGGCCGAGTCGCTCGCCGAGTACTCCGCTCTGATGGTCATGCAGCAGCGATACGGCTCCGATAATATGCACCGCTTTCTCAAGCATGAGCTCGACGGCTACCTCCGCGGACGCGCCGGTGAAATCCGCAAGGAACGCCCCGTCGCCTTCGTTCAGGATGAGCCCTACGTCTGGTATCAGAAGGGCGGCCAGGTTCTGTACACTCTCGCCGACTACATCGGCGAAAACAAGGTCAATCTAGCCCTCCACAACTTCCTGATGCAGTACCGCTACGCCAACGCCACCGATGGCCGGTCCGAACCCTATCCTGACACCCGCCAGTTCGTAGCCGCTCTGCGTGCCCAAACTCCCGACGACCTGCAGTACTACATCACCGACGCTTTCGAAAAGATCGTTCTATACGACAACAAGGCCGTCTCCGCCACCTTCACTCCCACGCCCGACCACAAGTACAGGGTTCTCCTCACCGTGCAGGCGCGCAAGATTCGCTCCGACGGTAGCGGCAATGAGTCTCCGATGCCGCTTCACGATCTCATCGACATCGGCATCCTCACCGGCAAAAGGGACGAAGAGAAGCCACTCTACCTTCAGAAGGTATGGATCACCCAGCCCACACAGACCTTCACGATCACCGTAGATCAGCCACCCACTCGCGCCGGTATTGACCCGTACAACAAGCTCATCGACCGGAACGCAGACGACAACTTGATTGACATCAGCAAACCTTGATCAGCCAGTTCGAGTGACCGAGCTTGGCACCACTGCTTTATCGCGAATTCCCGTCACGTTGGGAATCCGCTCAAGCTCTGGGAAATTTGCGGATCAGCTATATCTGTGACTGTTAGTTTGTTGCAGTATCTAGCGTTATCATTTCAACATGAGCAAGAAGCTTCGCTGGGGAGTTCTCAGCACCGCCGCCATCGGTCTCAAAAAAGTCCTTCCGGCCATGCAGCAGGGCCAATACACCCGTATCGACGGAATTGCCTCCCGTGATCTCGCCAAGGCGCGAGATGCGGCCACCTCGCTAGCCATCCCCACGGCTTACGGCTCGTACGAAGAGCTTCTGGCTGATCCAAACATCGACGCCATCTACAATCCCCTTCCCAACCAGCTCCACGTGCCCTGGACCATAAAGGCTGCAGAGGCCGGCAAACACGTTCTCTGCGAGAAGCCGCTCAGCCTCACGGTCGCCGAGGCGGAAACCTTGCTCGCCGTCCGCGCCCGCACCGGCGTGAAGATCGGCGAGGCCTTTATGATCCGAAGCTACCCACAATGGCTGCGCCTTCGGGAACTGCTCGCCGAAGGCCGCATCGGGACGCTCCGTTCCATTGCTGGCTTCTTCAGCTACTACAACGTGAACCCGGATAATATCCGCAATCAGGTGGAGTGTGGCGGTGGCGCCCTGATGGACATCGGCTGTTATCTCGTCCACGCATCGCGCTACGCGTTCGCCACGGAACCCAGCCGCGTCGTCGCCTGCATCGATCACGATCCCGTGATGCATACGGATCGCCTCACCTCAGCGATTCTCGACTTTCCTGCCGGCCAATCCATCTTCACCTGCAGCACGCAGCTGGTTCCTTATCAACGCGTCCAGTTCTTCGGCACACGAGGACGCATCGAGATCGAGATCCCTTTCAACGCGCCTCCTAACCGCCCCACGCGCCTCTTCATCGATGACGGCAGCGACCTCTTCGGCGAAGGCATCATCACGGAGACCTTCCCCGTATGCGATCAGTACGCGCTGCAAGGAGACGCCTTCTCAAAGGCGGTCCTCGAGGACACCGAGGTACCCGTTCCCCTTGAAGACGCAATCAAGAACATGGCAGTCATCGAAGCCATCTTCAACTCTGCGAAATCGGGCAATTGGGAAGCGCCATCAACGATGATGGGTAATCCCGTGAACTCTGCTCTTCAGAATTGAGGAACGAATATGAAATTGGTACGGTACGGAAACAAGGGTTCAGAACGCCCCGCCATGCTCGATGCACAAGGTGCGCTCCGTGACCTTTCGGATCTCATTCACGACCTCGATCGAAGCACGCTTTCCTCAACTTCTCTGGAGGCGCTCCGACGTCTGGATCCCGCTGGCCTTCCTTTGATCTCCGAGAATCAAAGGCTCGGTCCGTGCGTCGGTGCCGTCGGAAAATTCGTCTGCGTGGGACTCAACTACTCGGACCACGCAGCGGAATCCGGCATGGATGTTCCGACAGAACCAGTGCTCTTCATGAAGGCCACCTCATCTATCTGCGGTGCGAACGATGCGATCGAACTGCCACGCCACTCGAAAAAAACGGATTGGGAGGTGGAACTCGGAGTGGTGATCGGTACCGAGGCGAAGTATGTGTCTGAAGCCGAGGCCCTCTCATATGTAGCTGGTTATTGCGTCGTCAACGATATATCCGAGCGCGCCTATCAACTTGAGGGAACCGGGCAGTGGGTGAAAGGAAAAAGTGCGGACACATTTGGTCCGATAGGCCCCTGGCTGGTCACCGCCGATGAGGTTCCGGACCCGCAGAATCTCAGACTGTGGCTGGAGGTCGATGGACATCGCTATCAGGACGGTTCCACGGCGACGATGGTCTTCGGCGTTGCGCACCTCGTCAGCTATATAAGCCGCTACATGAGCTTGCAACCCGGCGACATCATTTCGACCGGAACACCTCCGGGCGTCGGTCTCGGCCAAAGGCCACCTCGGTTCCTCAGATCTGGAAGTGTGGTCAGGCTCGGCATCGACGGCCTCGGGACACAGCAACAGGCGGTGGTGAGCTTGCACTGATTGCTTTGAATTCCAGGGAGAGGTCCGGATGCCAAACAGAGATCGCGTCTGCTGCTCTGTTATCTGGCGTCGGATCAGCCCTCATTTATGACAGGACAATCCCTTGTAATCGATGGGAGAGCACTTGGTAAGCCCCGAAGGATTTAGTATGGCTCAATTCGCTTGCTATCCCAGCCTTCTCGATCGCGTCATTCTCATCACTGGCGGAGGATCAGGCATCGGCGCATCCATGGTGGAAGAGTTCACCTTGCAAGGCTCCAAGGTCGCATTCCTGGATATCAACCAAAGAGTCTCTCTTGACCTCGCCAAAACACTTTCGAAGCGAGGCCCCCATGCGCCGGTCTTCTTTCCCTGTGACCTGACAGATATACCCGCCCTGCAGGCCGCGATCGAGAAAATAAGCACTCAGATCGGCCCTCCAGAGGTTCTGGTCAACAATGCGGGAGACGACGAACGTCATGACCTCGAGTCCGTCACAGTAGACGACTGGGACCAACGCATGGCGGTCAATCTCCGTCATCATTTCTTTACCGCTCAGGCGGTCGCCGAAACGATGAAGCAGAGGCAAAGCGGCTCCATCATCAACATGAGTTCAATCGCATGGATGATCCCTACCCCTCAGCTGCCGGTCTACGCCACGGCAAAGGCCGCGATCGTCGGCTTGACGCGTTCGCTTGCCCATGAATTGGGGCCGTGGAACATCCGAGTCAACTGCGTTCTTCCTGGAGCAATCATGACCGAGCGGCAACGGAGTCTCTGGATGTCACCCTCCTACGAGGCAGAGGTCCTCTCGCGACAATGTCTCAAGCGGCATTTACAGCCATCGGAGGTCTCACGCCTGGTGTTGTTTCTGGCCTCGGACGATAGTGCAGGCATTACCAACCAAAGCCACATCATCGACGCAGGCTGGATCTAAACACGTGGAACTCAAATAGCCGTCTATCTCTTCACCGATCCCTGCTTCATTTGATGCGCGTACTGTTCGATCGCCTGCGCCTGCTGCACCACCTCTAACGACAGGATGTCCTTGTTTGTTTTATCCACACGGGCCTTCAACTCCGCCGCCATAGCCACCAACTTGTCCGTCTCCAGAACTAACTCGCTTTGCTTGGATGCCGGCACACCGATTTGGGCTCCCGCAGCCACCACGCTCGCCGGCGGGACCACGGCGATACCAGCACTTCCTGACACAGTCTTCGCCGAAGCGATCTGCTCCGGGCCTCCCGTCGTACTCTGTGCTTCAAAACTTTCTCCAAAGGCCAGCACCCCCACAACTACCAGCGCCACATGCCAATACGTTCGTTTTGTCATGACACGACCCTCCAATATCAATCGATATGTCAGTCCCGCATCTTGTCCTTTACACTCCGTGCCAGTTTCTCGATCTCGTCCATCTTGTGCAGCATCTCTGGCGTCATCGTCTCCGTGCCGGAACTCGCAATCTCCGCCTTCAAGTCGTTCGCCAGTACCAGCAGCCGTTTTGTGTCGTTTTCCAGATGCTTTTGCCGATCGATATTTTGCTCCAGCCTCGTTCTCGCCGCCACCATCGCTTCGAGCGGATCGGCCGGACGGCCCGCAGGAATCGTAGCGTGGCCGGTCGTGGATACGGGCCCATTGGTCTGGAGCGGGTCCATGCCGTACGGCGCCTGCGCCTTTCCCGACAAACTCGACAACAAACTACAGCCGACGATTGCGCCGGCGCCGATCGCTTCTATCGTGTTCCTTTTCCAGTTCATAGCTCATTCCATCCTCTCTGCACGAGCCGCATCTCATTCCTGACAGAAAGCACTCCCGGAGCCCCAATCTGACCTATTCTGTCGACAGGTCCTGCATCTCAAGAAACGAGTCACCGAAATCATGCTCCTAACCTACCTCGCACAGCAAGTGATCGCGCAACACCCCGCCGAGGAGCGAACGATCCAAGCCCTCGAACGTGGCTGGCACAACGATATCCTCGATTTCGTCCAGTATGACCTGCCCCGCATCCTGGTCGTCCTTATTCTTGCCTTCGTCCTCCAACGCATCGTCCGGTTTTTCGTAGATCGCATGCTCAAACTCGCCGACCGTCAAGTTGGCAACTCGCAGCGCGCCTCCCAGCTCCGCACCATGGCCGCCATTATTCGGGCTACCGCCTACGGCGTCATCGGTTTCATCGTCCTGCTGCATATCCTTTCGGTCTTCAACATCAATCTCACTCCACTGCTCGCCTCGGCCGGCGTCCTCGGGGTCGGCATTGGCCTCGGCGCCCAGTCCATCTTCAAGGACATGATCAACGGCATCCTCATCCTAGTCGAGGATCAATACAACGTCGGCGAAAGCGTCAAGATCGCCAGCCTTTCCGGAACCGTCGTAGACATGAGCCTCCGCTGTACTACCCTGCGCGATGGGGACGGCACCCTTTACATCATCCCCAATAGCCAGGTCGCCACTGTCTCCAATCTCTCGCGCGACTTCTCCGTTGCTTCGCTCAGCCTCAGCGTCGACGCCAGCGCCGACCCCGACCGCGTTCTCGCCATCCTGCGCAACGTCGCGCTCGAAGTCCGCAACGATCCAGCCTTTGCACAGATCGTGATGGCAGACCCGGACGTTCCCGGACTCGACCAGATCAAGGGTCGCGAGGTCGTCTACCCCGTCAGCATCCGCGTCCGCATCAGCCAGAAGGATGCTGTTTTGCGCGAACTGCGCCGCCGCATCATCAAGGCCTTCGAGCGCGAGGCCATCCCACTCGGCACCGACCCGGCCAACATGCTGGTCATGCAGCACTCTGACCCGACCGCTCCACCCTCCCAGGGCCCTCTAGTTGGATAATCATCGGCGCCGGCAACTCATCAACCGGTGTCTCATGTCCCACGCTTGTGACATGAGACACCACCGAGTTCCGCACAGACCTCCCGCCGGCTACAGTGCCCCATCCAGAGCGGCCCTCAATCCATCGACATCAGTCGCCGGAGGCAAACAGATATTTCCGCTGCAGACTATTGCGAAGCTGCCTACCCCAGCCTCCTGCAACACCGGCAAATGGGGCAATGTCTCGGCCAGCGAAGGCGGCAACGCAGCAAGCTGCTCTCTGCATAACCGCACAACAGACTTATTTACCGCATACCGTGCCAACGCCACAGCCTCCAACCGCAGCGCCTCGGCATCCTCGCCGATAACGCATATCTGCACCGCCGGCCGAATCAACCGCTGCAGCGCCAATCCATAGCTCGCCGCGTAGAGCCCAAAGTGCTCGACAATCCCGGCAAAGGTCTCGAGTGTCGATCGTGCCTTCGCCGCATAGCTCAAGTTGCCGTTCAGTGCCTTCAGCCGCAGCAACAGCGCGGCGCCCACTGCATTACCGGCTGGCGTCGGCGAGTCCTGCAGCGGCTTTCGCCGCGCCGTCAGCGCACCAAGCCGCTTCTCTCCCTCGGCCGCAGCCTCGGTATCGAAGAAGCCGCCGCCGGCCGTGTCGTAAAAACGCTCGACCGCAGCTTCCGCGATCGCCTCGGCAACTGTGTAATAGCGCAACTCGCCAGTCGACTCCCAAGCATCCAGCGCCGCATGGCCCGCAAACACGTAATCATCGAGGATCCCAGCCACCCGGGTACCCGTTCCTCCCGGCTCGCCATACGCGACCACGTGCGCCATGCCAGTCTTCTCGTCCCATGCTCCCCGCTCCCCCGACCACCCCAGCAACCGGTCGAGAGACTGCAGCGCGAACGCCAGCGCCTCCGGAACATCCAGGACTCGCGCCGCCTCCAGATAAGCCGAGATGCACATTGCATTCCATCCCGTATAAACCGTCTTGTCAACAAATGGCGTGGGACGTGTTTGCCGTGCGGCATACAGCTTGCGCCTTGCTGCAATTAGCAAATCGCGCGCTGCCTCCAAACTCACCCCAGCCGACTTCGCCACCGCCGCCAACGTCCGCGTGACGTGAAGCACATTCTTTGCCGGATCGTGGTGCATGTCGCCGATCTCGCCGATATCGTAAAACGGGCCGGTAACCATCATCTCCTCACGAGTCAAGACGGTAGCCGCCTCATCATGCGTCCAAGTGAAGTAATCGCCATCGTCGTCGAGCGAATAATCGGCGTCCTGCGACGCATAAAACCCACCGCGTTCCCGGTCGCTGAGCCACGCATCCATCCAGGCCATCGTCTCCCGCGCTACCCTCGCGCACTCCGGCTCGGCGAAGCTCTGGAAGGCGTGCACATAGTTCTTCAGCAGTTCGCTGTTGTCATACGCCATCTTCTCGAAGTGCGGCACCACCCAGCGTTCGTCCACGCTGTAGCGGTGAAAGCCGCCGGCCAAATGGTCGTAGATTCCCCCCTTCGACATCTTTTCGAGCGTCAACATCGCTGCCAGCTTGGCCGCCTCATTGGTCTTCGGCTCCGTCGACGGCCGCAACGCCGCATCGATCAGCAGATCCACCGCGCCCGAATGCGGAAACTTCGGCTGCGATCCAAATCCGCCATGCCGCCCATCGAACTGCTTCAACGCTGAACCGATAATCTTGTCCAGTAGCTCCACGCCCGGATCCGGAGCACTTCCCTCGAATGACTCATTGTGTTCGATCGCTTGCATTACACTGCCAGCCGAATCGTTCACCTCGGCGCGCCGATTCTGGAACGCCTCCGCCATCGTCAACAACACGCGCTTCAGACCGGGGCGGCCGTGCCGATCGTCTGGAGGGAAGTAGGTCCCCCCAAAGAACGGACGGCCGTCGGGTGTCAGGAACGCCGTCAGCGGCCAGCCCCCTTGCCCGCTGATCGAGGACACCGCCGCCTGGTAGCGCGTATCGACATCCGGTCGTTCGTCCCGATCCACCTTCACGGCAATGAAATGGTCATTGATGATCTTTGCCGTGGCCTCGTCCTCGTAGCTCTCGCGGTCCATCACATGACACCAATGGCACCACACCGCGCCGATATCGAGCAGCACGGGCTTGTCCTCATGCTCGGCCCTGGCAAACGCTGCTTCGCCCCATTCCTGCCAGTCCACCGGTTGATGCATGGCCGACCGCAGATAGGCCGAAGCCGCGCGCTCCAACGAATTCAACTTCGCCTTAGTCCTCAGACTCCCATCACTGCCCGTCGCTTCGCTCATAGAGGATCAGTCTACCGCTCCTACACTGTAACCAGCCACGTCGCAAACCAGTCCCCTGGAGCAGGGGTTAGCATGGAGCTTCCGCCCCGCGAAAATGCCTTGGAAAAACAATGCATTTTTTAACGCCGACCCACATTCCTCGTCAACCCAAGCCGCGGCACGGGTGGCCGCTCAGGCTGACCAGACCTCTGGATCGACCAGGGCCTCTGCCTCCATCCGCGCCAGGAACCCATGCACATACTCCAGCCGGGAACCGCAAAGCCTACGTCCCTCCTCGGTCTGAATATTCTCCAGCGCAATCTGCATCTTCGCCCGATACCAGCGGATCGCATCCAGCGGTGGAAGGTCCATCTGACCGAAGAAGGAAAAGACGCGAGCAACGCCCACCGCTCCGACTCCATCCAGCTTATCGGCGTCGAATAAGATCCTCGCCTCGGTTGTGGAAGGCTGAACGGTGTCCACGTGTTCGGTAGAGTGCTCTGCCATCACGTCCAATACGCGACGAGCCCGATCCTCCGCGCAACCTGCATCCCGGAGAATTCCCTCCGCCGCACGCAAGCTCAATTCCACATGTTCGGCTTTTCTTCCGGGCGGCTGGTCGATATCGTGCAACAGGACCGCGAGCTCCAGAATTTCGTGGTCCACCTCATCCATGGTTGCCGCGATCAGCTGCGCATTGCGCATCACGCGCTCGATATGATCGAAGCGATGAGCGGTGGACTGCTCGGGTCGATTGAGACGTCGTATCACTTCAGCCTTAACCCAATTCGTCAGTTCGGACATACCCTCTCATCTTTTCATATCGGCGCATTACAACGGTTCACGCTTTAAGCAGGTAAACGAGCCGGTTGATCGGCATAGGGGGGAGAGTTTCCTCTCCACCCCTGCCACACCACCGGACAAGCGGGTCCGCATCCGGCGGTTCGAGAAGTTGAGGTTATGAGAGACGAGGGATCCCCACCTTGTCCGCCCAGCTTAGGTCCAGAACTGCATTCAGAAGCATTCCGCTGTTGCGCCACCAGCGACGTGTATTACGCGCTACCTGTTGCGCG